>Ga0129324_10002007_pt1 | contig 12802 bp, 11 predicted proteins | sample CPBDNA_7_FD_96879 | JGI IMG/M metagenome (GOLD analysis project Ga0129324, IMG submission 96879) | Freshwater to marine salinity gradient microbial communities from Chesapeake Bay, USA - CPBay_Spr_15_0.2_DNA | ecosystem: Environmental > Aquatic > Marine > Coastal | place: USA: Chesapeake Bay... | reverse complement strand
CTATTTGTTTATTATACAATAAATAATAATCAAATAATAGAAGGTATTCAATTTTATTCAAATGAATTTAATAACGAATACAAAGCATTAAATATTACATATGACAAAACAAATAAAAAATTAATTCGGAAATATCCAGGGCAAATTAAAATAATTGATTGCAAAAATATAAATCCTAAAAACTCTACTAAAATAACAAGTAATAAATACTATACAAGTGATTTACTAAATAAAAACCGATTACCTGTTCCAAAATTTATGTTATATAATACAAATCATAATAATCATAATAATATACTCCAACATAATTTGAAATATCCACTGGTTATTAAGCCTTTGTCTGGAAGTGGCGGTAAAGACATTACAATGGATAATAACAATATACAAGATTTGCAAAAAAATATAAATAAATTAAATTCATATGATAAATTATTAATTGAGGAACAACAATTTGGAAATGACTATAGAATATTGATATATAATAATGAAGTCATAGATGTTATATTAAGAAATAAACCAAGTCTAATAGGTAATGGTATTGATAATATTTCTGAGTTAATATTAAAATATAATACGAATTTAACACATAGAAACTTCGCAATTACTAAGGTTGATACTAAAGTACTAAAAGAACAAAATAAAAATTTACAAAGTATACCTGCAAATGGAGAACGTATCATAATTAATAAAGTTTGTGGAGATGGTGAAAAATTAAATAGAATACCATTAAATGCAGTCCATAAAGATAATATAGATTTATCATTACATGCTGTTAATATTACAAATACCAAATTGGCAGGAATTGATTTTATTAGCAAAGATATATCGGTTTCTTGGAAAAATAATGATGCTAAAATAATAGAAATTAATAGTAGTCCATGTTTATTAATTCATAAATACGCAATTGATGATACTAAACAAAACATACCCTACAAATTCTTCACAAAGTTGTTTGAGCCATTTATTAACTTATAATATTGACATTTTATAGTTGCCATTTTTTACATATTTTTATACAAAAAGTAATTTTATATGGAATTTTATAAAACAATTCATAAAATTGAATTTGCATATCAGTTTGCAATAAATTCCAATAAAAAAATAAAAAAAAATATAAAAATTACCAGCTTTATGGCTCAAAATGATCTTTTAAATTACGAATCGGTATTACGCCGTAGTATGTATACAAATCCAGTAAATTATAATTATACTAGGTTTGACGAGAATTCTGCAGATGTGGCAGGGAATAAATTTATTGGTGTTAAAAAAGATAATATGGTACCTGATGATATGAGGTGTTCTATTTGTCTTGAAGATGGAGAAGGCGTAGAAGACCCTGTATTCTTACCGTGTTGTCAGAATAAACAAGTTGTTTGTAGAGGTTGTTTGAAAAGCGTATTACATAATATGGGTCCAAATTGTCCAACGTGTCGAAAAAATATGTTAGAAGCGCTAGATATATTTTTAAATCTGTCCGAAAATGAAAGAATCGGTTTATTGCCAAAAGTAGAATATATCAATAAAAATATAGTAAAAACTAAATGCGGTGGAGGAAAACGAATTAACGATATACAAAATTATCTTATAAATTTGGGATATACCATTGATAATCTAAAAAATCGCAAATGCATTAGAATACGCAAGAGGAACACGGAAACCCCATATTTAGATATACCATTCGATATTATAAGTTGTTCAGAAAATACACTTACCGAACTAAAACGTATATTTGAAATATATAAATCATTCGAAGATTGCAAAGTCCTTGAGAATGAAAATAAAATACTAATGAAATTACACAATATTATTAACAGTGTAGTCAGTCAGAAATTTAAAATTAATCAGAAAATCGTAACAGATTCTGTTTTAAATAAATTCAACAAAATTATCATGAGCCATATCAATATTGATAAGCTTAAAAACATAGCAGAAAACTAATTATCGTAATTCACGAACATAGCAAAATTTATAGATTTACAGATAAAACTTTATTTTTTGTATTCTAACTAGAGAAAGACTTATAAATACTAGTAATTATATTTATAATGTGTATTATATTTAATATTTAATATTTATAAAATCAAATAAAACATGAATTATAATACTATAAATAGTAATAAAATACTAAAATATGTTAAATTAAATAAATATAATATTATTGTTATTTTTATTCTTATTATATTATGCTTACTAGTATTTATTTATGCAATTCATAATAATAATAATAATAATAATAATAATAATAATAATAATAATGAATATTTTAACAATAATAATAATAATAATAATAATAATAATGAATATTTTAATAATAACACGAAAAATCTAATATTTACTTCTGCTGGTGATAATACACAATTTTATAATCATTGGTTTGGAGAACATAGAAATTACGATGTATGGTGTGTTTATTATGGTAATAATGATGAAAATTATAAAAAATATAAGGGACTTGTTGATAAAATTTGGAAAAGAAAAGGCAGTAAATTCCAAAATTTCCATTATATATACATGAATTATAGAGAATTACTAGATAAATACGACAGATTTTTTATTGTTGATGATGATATTGTCATAAATACAAATGATATTAATAATCTATTTAATATTTCTATTAAATATGATTTGTGGGTGTGCCAACCATCATTTACAGAAAATTCTAAAATATCACACCCACTTAATAAAGTAATACCCGGAAATTATTTAAGATATGTAAATTTTGTTGAGGTCAATACCCCCGTTTTTTCAAAAGAAGCATTACATAAATTTATGGATTATTATGATCCAATATTAATAGGTTGGGGAATAGATTTATTATATATGTGGGTTTTAGGTTTAGAAAAAGAAGATAAGTATGCTATAATAGATATTATTTCATGTTTTAATCCACCCGATGATCGAAAAAATAACAAAACTAGAGAACATACTAATATCGAAAATCATAATCATGAAGTAGAATATTGGCTTCAAATAAAAAATAAATATAATATACCAGATTGGAAAAGTAATCAAGCGTTTTCAACTATTTTAGAATCTCAGGCCAATAAAATAAATAATATAAAACTCGGGATACAAACTGTATTTATAGTAAAAGAAAACTTACCATTTTTAAGAGAATGGATTGTATATCATTTGCATATAGGGTTTGATAAAATATTTTTATATGATAATACTGGGTCTATTGGTGTTGATAGCTCTAATAAAACTATAAATAAATATGCATTTAACTTTAATAATATAATAAATATGAATGAAGAGTTAGTAGATAATGAATTACAATCTATACTAAGTGATTTTAAAGATAATATAATTTATGTTAAATGGCAACCAAAGGATAACAATGGTAATATAATATACGGGCAAACTGAAGCAATCAAACATTATATTGAAAATTATAAACAACTAGTTGATTATACCGCATATACCGATATAGATGAATTTATATTTAGTGTAAATAATATTAATCTAAAACAATATATTTATGATTTAGGTAAAGATAATATAACAAAAATAATTATAAAACAAAAGAAATTTGCTGATCGATTTTGTAATAAAAAATCAAAAAATATTATAGATATTACAAATACTATTGAAAATATAGATACTGCTAGCTGGGCACCTAAAATAATTATTAAAAATGATGATACAAATATAGAAAATATTGTTAATATACATAGTATTTTAAATATTAATGGCAAAATTATAGAAGCGCCATTAGATACTTTAAGATTTAATCATTATAATGTTAATAAAAAACAAATTGAATGGATGAAGAATTTTTATAAGAAACCAGATATTAATGATTTTACATATGGCAATGACAATACACTTTATCGTTATAGTAATATTATAAAAATTAAATGTAATAATACATGTTCGAATAATACTAAATTTATTAATATTGGTGAAGTTATAAAAGATTATGATAATTTATGTCTTGCAAAAATGACAGAATAAATGAATGCATGCAAAAATGTATTTTATATTTAACTTATTTATATTGATGCAGGGTTCATTGATGCGGCGTTCATTGATGCAGGGTTCATTGATGCAGCGTTCATTGATGCAGGGTTCATTGATGCAGCGTTCATTGATTGCATATTATTTGTAGGCATTCCATTCAAAGGTGGTGCACTACCTTCTGCAACAGCATTTAATTTCCTATTTGTATTTGCTTGTGTTCCTTCGCGTTTGGCAGAATTTAATTCGCGCATATTCATTAATTTAATCTGTTTTTGTGCGTAATCTGTAATAATACCAGACCTAACTAAATTCTTTGTCATTTTAATGGAAGCAAATACTGTTAATAATAGAATAATTGTAATAAGAATATTTTTAATTGTTTGACGGTTATTAACGAACCAGTTATTTGTTTTTACTGCTTGTAAATTAGCAAGTTGTCCTGGGTTTTCTATATTCAATCGTTCCTTGTCTTTGTCAGTAATTCGATAATTAATTTTACCAATTTCATTGCGTTGTCTAACTAGTTTTGTAATTTCCCTTTCTAGCTTAGTTTTTAAATAATCATCTTCGCTGTCTAGCTTTGGACTATTATTATAATATACAGTCCTGCTTTTTAATGCCCTTACTGGTCGAGTGTTATTTTGAAAGACAATATTAAAATTATTATATAAAGTATCTTCGATATTTGCGGTTTCTTCAAACATTATCCAAGTCCAATTTGCGTCATCGCATGGTGGTGTTGGAAGAGACCCTTGATAATAGTAAAATGACTTAATATTTGGATAAAGCATTTCAGCTGACCAATTCTTAGATACTTTTATATCTTTTTCACCTTCTATTTCATCAGCGGGAATTTGATTAATAAATTGACTTAGAAAATGATTTGCGTCACTGTCTGCACTGCCTCTTTGCAATAAAATTCCAATGATAACACCACCAGCAGATTTGTCAGAAGAATTTAAATAATGGTATAAATCAATCTCCATGTCATAAAATTCGCCATTTACAGTATGCATACTAGGCGTGTGAATTTTCATTTCTTTTAGTTCGTATAACACAGATTTGAATTTAATAAAACTCCCAGGGTCAAACCTGATAGTTGGTGTGCGATTCATATTACTTACATAACACCTAGATGGCTTATATCGCATGCTTAATCTGCATGTTTCATTACAATCTGCCACTTTTGAACTATCAATATTAATGGGTGATTGTTTATATTTATCTGGATTACTAGAACCTGCGCATTTAGGATAGTCTTTCTTCCAGCGCAAATAATTACGATAAGCCCAATTTTCACTCATTTCTATTATTTTCTATTATTTTATATTATTTTTGGATTATATTTGGATTATATTTCTATTCTTAATATTATATTATATCCCGAAGAAATAATCCAAATATTTAACAAGTATGCCAAACATTATTGATAGTCTAATTTATTTAGGATTGCTAGTTGTAATCCTCTATTATTTACAATATACCTTCGCACAGACTAAAAAACTACACAGACACGAAGAAGATTTTGAGGATACTAGCAGGTCTGCTTATTATAATGAAGACACAGAACACTATTTAGAAACACCAACCACTAGATTCAAAAAGAAAGATTTAGAAAATATGTTATCCCCAGATAGAAAACCACAATATGCCATGGGATATCCCGATATGATTTTTGATAACCCAGACTTATGCAATAAACAACCCTTTGAATATCCCAATTTTGCTAAAAAACAAAAACCACTCGCGAAATGGGAATGTCAATATCCTTGGCGAGAATGCAATCAAACTACTATGCCAATATATTGGAGAAATAGAGAATCGGAACCAGAATCGTCAATATGATTATGATGATTATGATGATTATGATTATGATTATGATTATATAAAAAATTGATTTTTTTTACATTACTTAATGAATTTTAACACTCAACAACAATAATAATAATACCCAATACATCATGACTTTCCAACAACAAAAAGACGAAATTCTTAAATTTTATGAAACTACAAATGAAGTTGTTGAACAACACAAACAAAATTATGGTAAGCTAGTATCAAAATTAAATGAAAAGCAGGGATTAACTCAATCTCTAACTAATAATATAGACGCTTTTATGGAACGATCATTCCCAGATTTTGCATTGTATCGAAAAACAATTGAATCGCAACCACTTGATGATTCAGGCATTACACATACATTTGATATCAATAAAAATGAGTATATTACAGGCTTTACATTACCAAATAAATGTATTGTTGCTAGACAACAATTTAAATGTGAGTTAATGGATACCAATAGTAATTTTATAACTTTTGGAAATGGAAGCCAATGGCCTAGCCCAACTAAAAGTTGTAAAACCGCACATTCATTAACCACAAGATCATGTTTAACAAATAGTAAAACTATTTTAGAAACAGATAAACCTATTGTAAAACCCTGTCAATGTACTAATGCATGTTCTTGTCGTGCGGAACATTACCAACAACAATTTAAAAGTTTAATGAGCACTTCCTATGCCTATCATAAAAAAGAAACCATTGATATAGAATTTTGGATTGATGATTATTTTAACATTTACATACCAAAATTAAAAACGTATCTAGTATATAACTATTCTAAGTTTCCATTATATTCCTTCTTTATTAATATTGATAAATTAAATTTACACCCTTGAAGATTTAAAATGCCGTTTTTTCCGACATCATAAATCACCAAGGTTTAGCCTTTGCTGACTTGTGTAAATTGTGGTTTTGATGTATCGTCAAATACACCTGAAGAATTACTTCTACGTAGATATGTTGGTCTATCCTTACCTCTGATAGCATTATAACATATCTTATATATATTTGTTGCACCATTACAATCTCTATTCCATACACCACTGCAAGTTTTACACTTGAGTAGCCCATGAACTAAATTTATATTGTTTTGGAATGGTTTTGGACTTTTTCTTATAATAAATTTATTACATTCTCCACCATCACATTTAGCACATTTACAACTTGTTCTAAATTCATCAACTAAATATGTTGGAAATCCATTTTTCTTAAATAATGTTCTCATACCCCTACCCTTTATAGGTTCTTTGAATTTCATATGTTTTTTCTGTTCGTAATCTCCAAAACATACTATTACATCATTTTTATTACCAAAGGTTTTGGTAAATCTATTTATCATTTTTTGTTCTGTTTTCTTTCTATTCAAATATCCATTTAATTTAAGTTTCCTAAATAGCGATTTTTCATAAAACTTCATTATATTATTATTCATTTCATTCTTGTGTTTAACATATTCAATAAATTTTTTGAATTCTAATGATTTTTTATTATATTTTGATAAATTCGTTTCATAATCTATAATTGATTTATTTTTAATCTTAGTTTTTTTCTTATCATTTAGAATTATTTTACTATATTTTTTTATTTTAGTTTCATTTCTTCTTTGGTCTTGTCCGTATCTAAATGTGTTTGCTTTATTAGTATCGCCATCCACACAATAAATTAAATCACATTTTCCTGGGTCAATGGCTACAATTTTCTTATTTTGAATATCTTTGTAATTATCTAATTCGTTTATATATTTTTCTTTTGTTGTATTCTTCTTAACATTAATTCTTTTACCAACTATATCAGTTCTCTTGAATAATATACTGACACTAACTCCGTCGGTTTCAATCATATGATGAAATGAATAATTAGGTTTATTGAAACATTGTCTTTCAGTTCTAAAAAAGAATTTCCAAATTTTATCTTCATTTTTCTTTAGATTTCCTTTCACTAAATAACTAGACTTATTACCATACTTTTTAGTCAGTAAGGTTAATACAACTGTTGTTGTGTCAAATCTAATATGTTTAGGTATTACATCTGTCCTTAGAGGAAACATATTATTTGGTGTCATATTATAACTTTCAACTATTTTCATCATATAAACCATTTTATCTAAATAATCCATTGGAGAACATTGTAAGTCATAGTATAAATTTTTATTGAATTTTTTATTTGGTAATATTAGTTTCCTTTGTTCTTTTATCCATTGATGATAGAATGATTTAGATTTGAATTTATTATCTTCAACATTTAGTAGGTCATTTTTAATTTTTCTTAAATCTGAGTTGAATCTATTAACCGCATTATCTCTATCACGCTTTGTCTTTTTAACTTTTCTAATTTTATCAATCATAAATTTTTTTTGCCAAATAACATTAACATATCTTTCAACATATTCAACGAAATGTTCTTTTATGTTATTCTCATAACCAGTTAGAATATCTATGGTTATATAATCTAATATAGTATTCATATTGGTATATTCCAATACATCGATTTGTATTGGTTTATAGTATTTATTATAGAATAATATTAATTTGTCTTTGAGGTCTTTAATCTCTTTCTTGGCGGGTCGTCCCATCGGTTTATCAACACATAAAATTTTCATACAACAATTAATAAATATTTTATCAATCGCTGGGAGTTTATTATGTTTATCATAATAATGAATTGAATATAATTTTATAAATTGCAGGGTATGTATGACAATTTTATGTGACATCAAAACAATTTTATTAATCTTTGGAAGATTAATGTCTGGATGTTTGATTATATGTTTGATAGGAACTTTAACCGCTTTGTAGAAATCAGAATTGATTTCAGGGTTTAGCATTATTTGATATTTAGTTGGATTATTATTTTGAAAATTAAACGCACAATTTATAATTTAATAAAAACATTTTCTTATGTTGAAAAATTAAAATAGTTATATTTCATAAAAAATATTATGAAAAATAATACTTCATTGTCTTTTTTCTAGTATTCTTATCAATTCTCTGGTAATAATTAATTGACAGCATCTTATATTTTACTTTACTAATTTGTCTGATTATAGACATCCAAGGGCGCTGAACTTTTTCAGGCTCAGATGCCCCGATAATTGTCGAGAATGAAAAATATTTTCTAATATCAGGTATTAGGTCTAATATGTGTTTTTGTTTATTTTTATCATTATCCAATTGATATAATGTGATGCTATTATTATCATCCAGTTCCAATATGTCAATCAATTTATCACAGATTTTATTCTGTTCGTCTTTATATAACTCACTTTTTAATCTCATTTTTATATATTTTTGTTTTTCTATATAATGTTGATAATTTCTTAGTTTTAGATTTAATCTTCCTTATATAAGCGCAATTAAATTAATTTTTATAATTAGACTTACTTACCTTTGTTATGGCTTTATCTATTTCCTTTTTAAGTTCATTAAATTTTAATACTTTTTGTTTTAGATATCCTTTAATTTGACTAAAGAACATTTCAATACTATTGGTTTTAAAAGTATATGAGACACTAAATAGATAATTATTCCCACTTTCTATTATTTTATCCTTTACCAACTGATTATTATGACTTTTGGCATTATCTAATACAATTAAATGATTTCTATATTTTTCAGTTATATGGTTATCTATAAAATCAACAATTCTTTCTTTAGTGGAACCCCCTTTATCATATAGCATATATCCGATAGTTTTTCTATTATTGATTGCTACTAATAAGGTATATGGCTTAAAAACATAATTATCATCTGTTTTGAATACACATCTTTCACCTAAATTACATCTGCTATATTCAGGTATAATGGTTGGTTTAATAGATGTTTCGTCTAAAGATATAATTTTATCAATAGAATATTTATTTATTGTTGAATAAAAAGATTTTAGTTCTTTTGATTTGTCTGTTAAAGTTTTATTTCTATATTTTGGAAAATGTTCGTGCCTGGTTCTCTTCCTAGTTTTATTTGTGTTCCTAATTACAGAACCAAGATGTTGAGGTGTAATGTTAAATTTAGGATATTTACCTTTAATTAATTTTACTAAAGAATTCATAGTAATTTGTTGATTATTTTTAAGCAATGATGTAGCATAATTAACTTGTTTTTTTGTAATTTTGTATGATATAGATTTTCTAGTGATTGTTTTAGTTTTATTATATTTGTAAATCCATCTTTTTTAGATTCCTTTCACTACAATTAAAATTTTCACAAGTATTTGTATATTTAGATTTGTTTTGTAGATGGTAATTAATAGCAACCAACTTATAATCCACGCTTTTATGTTTTGTCATAATTATTATAATATTTGAAAAATATAAAAAACGGCATTTTAAATCTTCAAGGGTGTATATCATAACAATGTCGATGAATCTAATATTAGAACAATCATGTTTAATGAGAATTACCCAGATGATTTGGAAATATTTAATTTAGCAAAATCATTTGTTTCGTCTAGCACTGATTATTTAACTAGTAAAGACAAAAGAAACCATTACAAAACTTTATTCCCCGATTTACTTAAATTTTATCAATATTATGACAAACATTTATATTTTGCCCAATATCAAAATCTAGCTGACAAATTCGAACAATTATCGCCAGTATCTTCTGATTTGACTTTTAATGATAATGACAATGAAGATACGATGTCCGCTGAAAGAAATATATTCTTACAATCCCAGCGAATTCGTGAATTAGAAATTGTCAATAAAAAACAGTTTGAAGAAATTGAATGTTTGCGAAATGAAAGAACGCAATACATAAAGAAAGACCATATTTCTAGCGTTGAATTATCGGATTACAAAAAATTGCTTGAAGAATTAAATTCTCAGTTGCATGAGGAAATCGACAGAAATAGCATTCAGCAAAAGGAAATAATCAGGTTAAAAAATACAAATATTGAGTATTGTAATTATAAAACTCAATACAGGCTACTTGAAGATGTAAATCAGTCTATTACTCAGAGACAAAGTGAATTGGAAGATAATTTATGTAAAATTAAAACATTGAATAGTACTCTAGTTGATAAACAAACTGAGATACATCAAAAAATGCTACTAGAACGCGATAATAATAAAATATATTTGGAAACTATTAAAAATTTGAAGTTGGAAATTACAACTTGTAATGACAGAATTAAAGATTTGCAAAATTTAATATATACAGAAAAGTCTGAACACCGTATCACTAAAAAGAGAGTTGATGAGATGGTTCTTGGTATGAATAAAAACACAGAATCTGTAGATGGCAAATACCAAGAAATCTTATTGTCCCAATTGAAGGAAAAAACAGATGAGATTACACATATACAACTTCTTAATACAAACTTAACTAAAGGGATTGATGCTAGCACTAAAAATTTCAATCTACTTAAATCTCAAGTATCTGCATTGTTGAATAAGTAATATAAAAAATATCAATAATTAGTTAAATCCGCGCTCATTATAATACACAGTAAGTATAATAAATAAATTTTTATTGTGGAGTGATTATAAGTTATTTAGTATGTTTCCTAAATGTTAATGAATATCTTGCATCTTTTACTTTTTTTTCAATTGGTATGCCATGGGTAAATTCTTTTTGAAAGTCTCCACCCATATGTATAATAATATTAGACGTGGTTGGAATATCCATTACAATTTTTTTTGTTAATTTATCTTTAATTCTAAATTTTCTAGTGGCACCATATGATATAGAAATTACACCTCCTTTATCTAAGTTTTTCTCATCATCGCTATGATCTCCAATATAGTTATTGCCATTTTCATATTTATTAACCAATACACCATTATAATTTGTACCAAATTGTGTATTTATTATATTCATTAATTCAAATAAATTTGGTTGTAATGGTTTTGATTTTGCTAGTTGACCAGAATAATAATATCCGATTGATTCATTAGAAAAGAAGCCAATGTCGCGTTGTTGATGAACGGTTTTACCATATAATTGAATTGGTGGTTTAACTAGCAATTGACCTTTAACTTCTTCAACACACGTTTCTATTAAATGATTATATTTATCAGAAGAATATATATTTAAGAATGATTTTTCAGTTTGAATTAGTGTTTGCATTTTATTAGAATTAATTATTTATATAATTGTAAATTTATTTCAATTTTATTTCAATTTTATATATAAATTTTATAAAAATATCAAAATATATAAAAAAAATCAAAATATATTTGTGAGTTTCAATTTTAATAATTTTCTTTTTGGTATAATAAACAGGAAGATAAAATAAAAATGCCTTCTACAAATTTATATCGTACTAATCTTGATACATTAATTGGGATTAAAAAATTCGATAGTGTATATATATCTGCTAGTGAAAATAAAATTGAACTAGATACTAGATATATTAAATCATTCAGACCATCTGAAAATGTGAGAAGTCTTTATCATATTTTACAGGTTGCATTCTACCACTTTATAACATTAACTCAGTTGCCTGAAATGAATTTCACAGATAGTTCTCCAGATTTAAATAAATTATGTGATAATGAATATCGAATCAACTTACTAGATTATTTAGATAGTTCCCTAGTAGGTCTAAAAAGGCTCATTGTATATTATGAATATTATGCCATTGAACATTATGAATTATTGGTAAAATTATATAATAATGTAAGTCGAGATATAAATGTAATTCGAAAGAATGATACATATAATAAATGTAATAATAATCATGAGTCTAGCGATGAAGATACCGAATTAGAACATCATTATATTGTTGGTAAAAGCTTAAAAAGTGATACACAAACGATTGATATTGATACTTCGGGTGATAATGATACAGCATGCAATGATGATACAGAAGACACCAGTGATTCGGAGGGATTACAGATTTTCATATCTAGTCAGCCTACTAGAAGTAATTTAGAAGATATGATTGAGTCTCATGATGAATTCATATCGTCTAGTAATAATCAAACTGAAACTGACACAGAAACTTCTGAATTAATTTGCCCTGGTTATAATAGATACCCAGTGGTTGAATCTGT
>Ga0129324_10002006_pt1 | contig 12802 bp, 12 predicted proteins | sample CPBDNA_7_FD_96879 | JGI IMG/M metagenome (GOLD analysis project Ga0129324, IMG submission 96879) | Freshwater to marine salinity gradient microbial communities from Chesapeake Bay, USA - CPBay_Spr_15_0.2_DNA | ecosystem: Environmental > Aquatic > Marine > Coastal | place: USA: Chesapeake Bay... | reverse complement strand
TTCTGAAAAAAATCAATTCTCTCTCTAAAAATAATGACCTTCCCTTTTTCCTTTTAACGGAAAGAGGTGAAGCGAGTTCATCTCCAAAGTTTTCTCAATTTATTGATAAGTCTCTTAGTCAGCTAGGCGACTTTGCTCTCGTTATTGGTGGGGCATCAGGACATGGAGAAAAACTCTATTATGGGGCAACCGGTGAGCTAAGCCTAAGCAAACTGACCTTCCCTCATAAAATGGCCCGACTGATTCTGATTGAACAACTCTACCGTGGTGAGACAATTGTACTGGGTCATCCTTACAATAAATAAACCTCTGGTTCACTAAAGCACTTTTTGAAATCTCTCGCCATTTGCGCAGCATGAATGCCGTCAATGAGGCGATGATCAAAAGTCACAGCGATAGGAAGTATCGCTCGAATCGCTACCTTTCCCTCTATGGCGACAGGTTTATCATTGATTGCACCAACAGTGATAAGCAGAGGAACACGAGAGTAAGGACAAAGTGGCGCCCAAGCGACATCGATGCCCAAGCTTCCAATATTAGTGATCATCACAGAACCAAAGGGATCTCTTGGAAGCCCTAAGAAACTCATATTCAAATTCAGACCATAAATTAGCCATGAACCAATATTTAAATAAAAGCGAGACATCCACCATGGAAGGTATTTAAAGACCTTCAAGTTATCGGCTATTTCACGGTCTTCACCTGCTCGCGCGGCCTTCACTTTTTGACTTAAGGCCTCGGCAATTTCGTGAAGTTTCAAGGTTTCAGCTTTTGGAATCGTTGTACCCGAAAGGGTTGCCATCTTAACCGTATCTTTCCCATTCCCAGGCAAGTTCACCTGATAGAATAGAGTCACATCCTCTCTTAAATAAATACGAGACCCTCTTATCATCCCGTTAATTTCAGGCCTTAACTTCATACAATAGGCCATGGCCTTACCGACAAGGTGAGAAGGTGTGATTTTTAAACCGTGTTTTTTTTCATAATCTGGCAACACCTTGAGAACCTGCGACATATCCACTTCCATAAGGCCGTAGACAGAGGGGTCCCCAACAGTTTTCCATGTCCCCATCGCCATTTTTCTCGTTGGACTTGTATCATCAAGAACTTTTAAATTGAGATTACTCACCTATCACTCCTGGGGCTCTGGCAGAGCAGGATCTCTTTGGATCGGGTTATCAAGAGAGATCAGGGTTTCAGTCGATTGAATTTCTTTAATGGCCTGTAATCTTTCAATCAGAAATAAATGAAGATCACGGGTACTTCTAGTCACGACTTTTACAAAGAGAGAATACTCTCCTGTTGTGTAATGAACTTCTGTAATTTCTTTGAGTTTTTTAAGCTTGGGAAGAACTGTTTGGTAGTCTTTAGCACTTCCAAGGTTAATCCCCACAAAGGCCGTCACCTCAAGCCCAAGCTTAGTAAAGTCCACGACAATGCGAGAGCCCTTTATGACGCCCGCTTCTTTCATTTTATTCGTGCGCACATGAATCGTGCCGCCCGAAACAATAATTTCTCTGGCAATATCTTGGTAAGAACGTCGAGAGTCCTGAAGAAGACGAGATAATATCTCTCTATCAACTTTATCAATTGGATAAGTATTCCCATCTTCCATTTCAATATCCTTAAACATTAGAGTCATTTGTTAAGAATATTTTAATATAGATGGAGATTTAGTAAAAGCGAGAAAAATAGTCTTCTTATTCTTAGATTACTTAGGTTAAGAACGGCGTGGGATTAATCCGGTAATCTCATAAACCATTTTTAAAGTCTGAGAGGCCCTTACTCGTGCCTTACTTGCCCCTAAGGCCATAAGATCTTCGAGATGATCCTTATTTTTCATAAGATCAGTATAATTTTCTTGAACAGGTTTTAATGTTTCAACAACAAGGTCAGCGAGATCGGCCTTAAGGTGACCATACATTTTACCTTCATAATCTTTGCAAATATCTTCAACCGACTTCTCACCCAAGACAGAATAAATGGTCAAAAGATTGGCAAGGCCCGCCTTTTTTTCAGGATCATAAGTAACAACGGTATCTGAATCTGTTTGCGCCGATTTTATTTTCTTTAGAATCTTTTTTGGCGAATCAATAATGGAGACGAAGTTCTTATCGTTCTCATCAGACTTACTCATCTTCTTCGTTGGATCCTGAAGGGCCATGATTCGAGCACCACTTTTACCGATAAAGGCATCAGGCATTTTTAAGTGTCCCTCTCCATAGCGATTCTCAAACCAAACAACAATATCGCGACAAAGCTCCATGTGTTGTCTTTGATCATCCCCTACTGGCACCATATCAGCTTGGTACAGAAGGATATCCGCCGCCATAAGAACGGGGTAAGTAAAAAGTCCTGCATTAATATTTTTTGTATTTGCCGACTTTTCCTTAAATTGTGTCATTCGATTCAAGTTGCCCATGGGGGTTAAGCACGTCAAAATCCAAGCAAGCTCCGCATGCTCTGGCATTTGAGATTGAACGAAAATAGTATTTTTATTTGGGTCTAAACCAAGCGCCAAGTATTGAGCAAAGAAACTAAAACATCTCTCTCTTAAAGCTAAAGGATCTTGAGCAACAGTAAGAGCATGAAGGTCGGCGATAAAGTAATGACAATTATAATCTTCTTGAAGTTTCTTCCAATTATTTATAGCGCCAATATAGTTTCCAAGAGTGAGGTCTCCTGTGACTGTTGACCCCGATAGAATGACCTTTTTGCCCGTTTCGCTCATAATAAAAGCCTACAAGAAAATGTAAAAAAAAGGCCACCTGTTTAACGAGGTGGCCTTAAATATATTTTTGGTTGCGGGAGCAGGATTCGAACCTACGACCTTCGGGTTATGAGCCCGACGAGCTACCAGACTGCTCCATCCCGCGATAATCGTTTAAAACAGTTTCAACTAGGGGCTGATAGTAATATGGCCAAATCTAATTGTCCAGTATTCTTATACCTATTTATGCAGGGTTATGGCAGTTTTTAAGCCCTATGGATTTACTCCAACTTAAATTCCTAAAATCATTACATTTTGTGGCGATAAGGAGTTAATAGCGCCACTCACATGGGGCCAGAAACAGTGTATTGAGGAATGCATCATGATTATAAAACCTGCGAACCAAAAGAAGATGTTTATTGAGATCGACACCACTGAGATGACTAGTGCTCAGATGAGAATGGTGAAAACACTCAACTCTCTAATGAATCACGTTCTGGTCACAGAAAGTGAAGGTGAGTATTTTGATAATGCCGCTGAAGTCATGCGAATTTGCGCTAGCCTAATTAAGCAGGCCAACTTCACAACAGACATGAAGGCAAACAATGTTCCTTACGCGGAACAAGTCCTTGAGTATTCAATTGATCTTCTTCAAGATCATATGAGCCAAGCGAAAGTTGTTTCATACGATAATTAGTCATTATTTAAAAATATAAAAAAAAAGGCTCCTTGATTGGGAGCCTTTTTAGTTTTAATTATATTTTTTTGAGTTCTCTTTATTACACTATATTACATTTTAAGCGCTGGCCGGTCTTGGTTCTGTAAAGATCATCTCTTTACTTGCTACCTGCGGAAGTTGGCTGCGCTGCGGTCACTTAGACACCCACTGGGTGTCTGTGACGCAGTCTGGAGATGATGGTTAATTAACTTAGTAGAATGAGCTTGATTCTTTGGCCGGTCTTGATTCTGCAAAGGTGGGCTCTTTACTTGCTACCTGCAGAAGTTGGCTGCGCTGCGGTCACTTAGACACCCACTGGGTGTCTGTGACGCAGTCGCCTTACCACTTAATAATTTCAGCGTGAACTCCGCCTTTTTGATCGGACTTCTTTTTCTGGCGAAGCTTTTTCTTTAGCTGACGCTTCTGATGTTTCTCTTCTTTGTCCGCGAACATTTTTTGTCTTTCTTCCTCAGCAAGACGAACTTTCTTCTCATCAAGTTCCTTAATTGTTGCGAAGTAAGTCTCTCTTCTAAACTTTGAGAAGGCGTGATCGTCAGCTGCGGTACAAGGCTGTGGTCCTTTGATGCGCAAATTGATCGACTTTTTAGTAGACTGATAATCGTACTCTTTAATCATCTGACCTGAATCATCCATTCCGATAAGATTAAGAATCTGTTTCTTACTTAGAGTTCGGTAACTACCAGGCTTGATTCCCTCTACCGTTAACCCACCAATTGTTAGTCTTTTAAGTTTATCAACAGTAAGACCACAAGCTTCACAAAGCCTTCTAATCTCACGGTTTTTCCCATCACCTAAACGAAACTCAATCCATGTTTTTGAACGGAGCTGCTTAATGATACGAACATTCTTTGGCTTGAGAAATCCAACTTCAGACTGAATCCCGGCCCGTAGTTTCTTAAGGATTTCAGGAGTTACGGCCCCGAATACCTTCACTTCATATACTTTCGTTACATTTCCACGAGGGTGAATAATATTATTGGCAAACTCTCCATCATTCGTCATGAGAAGAAGACCTTCAGACAAATAGTCCAAACGACCAACAGGGTAAATTCTTTCAGTAACATCTTGAACCAAGTCCATGACTGTTTGTCGCCCTTCCGGATCATTAACAGTTGTCATGATACCGCGAGGCTTATTAAGAATTAGATAGATTTTTTCTTTACGGTTAACATCCAATGGCTCGTCATTAACATGAACGACATCTTCATTTGGATCAACCTTTACTCCGAGCTCAGTTACAATCGTACCGTTAACGGCAACTCTGCCTTCAAGGATAAGATTTTCTGCTTTTCTTCGGGAGGTGATGCCGGCATCGGCAATGACTTTTTGTAAACGTATAGCAACAGCTTTCATAAGCGTCCCCAATCTGTCTCTCGACTGTTTAGAGTTAATAATAGATTCGGACATTAGCCCCAAGGGCCATCCAAGTCAAATCAAGGATCTATTGATCAGTAGAATTTTCACCTTCTAGGTGCTCATCAAGATCACTAAGGTCCTGATTTTCTTTAAGAAAATCTAGGTCTAAATCAAGATCTTTAGCTTGCTGGGAAATCTTCTCGGCCATTTGAAAAAGCTCTTCTTCTTTTTCTTCGATATTTGCTTGTTTTAGAGAGAGCTCTTCATCACTTTCAAGCTTTTCTCCCGTCAGGCGCTCAAAGGCATCATCAAGAGCACGGGCCAATTCAGCCGCTTCATCTTCATTGTCTTTGAGGAGATCGATCCCCTGAACTTGTTCCATTTCACCAAATAGGTCTTCACCTTGATTTTCATCATCTTGATAACCCTCTTCAATAGGAAGACCGGTATCAAGGTCGATCATTTGAAAATCATCTTCCTCTTCTTCAACCTCTTCAGGAGTATTAAAAGGTCCTTCAGTTAAATCAGAAATCACTTGAGGATCAGCAGACGCCGTCATCATTTCAGACTCACCTGCCTCGCTATTGGCATTAATAATTACTTGGCGAGCAACATAATCTTCTAAAATATCAAAAGCTGTTTTAGGGCCTTCTGAGTCGTCACTACTCGTTTCACCTTTTAAACGTTGCTTCTCTTGAGTCTTAAGAGCGCTTGTAAAATCAGTATCTGCAGCAATTTGCTTAATTGAGCTAGCAAGTTCATCTAGCTCATCAATGTCGTCAAAGACAAAACGACCTTTTTCGCCATCATGAACAATTGTTTTGATATCAGAAATTTTCCCCACATTATTTTCAATCGCTTCTTCAAGCTCATGCTCAGGGGGAAGCTCATCAATGTTGGCGAGATTAAATACCTCTAAAAATTCTGGAGTCGTTCCATATAAAACAGGGCGTCCCATCTCATCAGAGCGACCAACAACTCTTACCAATCTTTTATCAATAAGACCGCGAACAATATGCCCAGAATCAACACCTCTAATTTTATCTACTTCCGTTTTCGCAGCAGGCTGCTTGTAAGCAATAATGGCAAGAACCTCTAGTGCTGTCGGAGATAAAACAAGTGAGTTTACTTTGAATAGGTCTTGAACATATTTAGAATAAGTGGCCTTAGTTCTAAACTGATAACCATCTGCAACTTCAACTAGGCGCAGGCCATGGTGGCGCACTTCGTATTCTTCTTGAAGACGAATAATTGATTCGTGAATAACTCTCAAAGGCATATCTTCATCGATAAGGGCCTTTATTTTATTAAGGGCAACTGGCTTATCAGACATGAATATTACCGTCTCGATAGCTCCACAGAGAGTATCAAAATCGAGACCAGTACGGGCCTGCCACAAATTGTCTTCTTGTTTTTCATCATCGAGATACTCTAGTTCTAGCTCGAGCATTTCCTGGCCAGGATAGAGTAAATCCATGTCAGTTGGAAATGCAGGATGAAGATCCCATTCCTCGAGGTCTTCATCCCGTGTCTCATTTTCCTGCTGTTGCTGAGGGGCCTCGAGTGCCATCTCATCTTCAGTATGAGAGTCTCTCATCAGTGCGGCTTCATTCTCAATTTGAGAACTCATCTCGTGAGAGTTTGTAATTTCAGTGTTTTCAACATTTTCGTTTTCTGTGTTTTCCATGTCTCTACCTTAAAAATGTTAATGAAGAATTTGGGGAGGGACTTCATCCTGAGTCGCTTCCACAATTTCTACTTTCTCTTCAACTTGTGATTGCTCTAGTTCAAGAGCTGCTTTATCTATTTTTTCTTTTAATTCTTCTTCACTAGGAGTGTTATTTCCCTCTTCTTCTTCAAAGCCGTTAGCACTTTCAATATCGAAGTCTTCAAGGGATTTAACCACTTGAACATAAATAGGACCAAATCCTTCATTTTGAAAGACTGTCAGTCTTTTGAGTCTTGCTAATTCTAGAAGGGATATAAAGGTGATCACGGTATTATCAACAGTAGGGCCGCCATCATGTTCTAGAAGAGATTCAAAATCTGTTTTATCCCCTTCCTTTAAATAAGTTTTGAGAAACTGCAGTTTCTCTTTAATGGAAAGTTTGTCTCTTTTAACAATTGTATATTTTCTTTTTTCTTTAATAATGAAATCGACCATGGCCTCGGTAAGCTTCTCAACTTCCATAGGAACAAGAATGGAATTCACAATGGTCTTACGATTAATCTTCGGCTTAACAAAGATTTCATGACCCTTCTTTGGAAGTGCCCAAAGCTTCTCACCCATTTTTTGAAAATGCTGAAGCTCTTCTAGTCTTTTAATGAGTTCAGCTTGAGAGGTAATATTTAGCTCAGTTTCAGAGTTTTCTTTTAAGCGGTTAACTTCTTCTTCAGTAATGGCCGTTTTAGACTTCAAAAGAAGAAGAGTAGCGGCCAAATAGAGATAATCCCCCGCTACATCAAAGTTTAGGTCTCTCATTTGCGAGAGGTAAGTAAGATACTGCTGAGTAATCTTAGTAAGATTAAGCTTACGGATATCCATCTCTTCTTTTTGAACCAAAAGAAGGAGAAGACCTAGAGGGCCATCAAAATGATCTGTTTTAACCTGAATTGTTGTATCAAGCATAGTGAGTCTCTTCCTTAAGCCAATATTCTAATAAAAAGGTTCATCATGCCATTACCAAAAATAATTGCTGGCATCAGAAGGTAACTAAATATATTTGTGAACCACAAAATCAAAATGAACACCATAGAGTAGCGACCTAGCTGCTCATACTTACGGGCCTGGTTATAATCTAAGAATGACGTCACCATTTTTGAACCATCTAAAGGTGGGAAAGGAATTAGATTAAACACGGCCAAAACGAGATTAATAAGAATAGAGCTTCTCAACATTTCCATTAGAATTCTATGAAACTTAAAATCCTGCGGAACATAGACCACGACAATTGCAAAAACTAAGGCCGAAACTACGGAGAGAATAATATTGGCGCCTGGACCAGCAAAGCTAACCCAAAACACACCATGCTTAACATTTTTAAAACGACGTGGGTCTACAGGAACTGGACGGGCCCAACCAAACATTACACCACCCATGGCAGCACCAATGAGAGGAAATAGAATAGTACCAACTGGATCTGCATGGACTGCCGGATTTAGACTAAGGCGTCCCTGTCTTTCGGCAGTGTCGTCACCAAACCACAAGGCCACGCGTGCGTGGGAGTACTCGTGAAAAACGATGGCCAATAAGAAACCCGGAAGGTTGATGGCAATGTTGTAGATAAATTCCTGCATAGACCACTAAACTTATCATTCATCTACACAGAGTGACAATTAACGACGCTGGACGTTAAGTCATAAAAAACACCCGAAGAAGACGAAATTCCTTTCCAACTTCTTCGGGTGTTCCTTCGGTCAATAGATCCCCAAGAAACAAATGTATGCTCCATCTAAAGACCGAAATTATGCTATGCTGCGTAAGCTGAATTACAAGTTAAAGCTATTTTATCTATAAAACCCTCAAATACTTTTGTTCTCTCAAAGGTTTGGTGTTTAAAAATCCCTCGGTAATGACCGTTATCTGCCTGCTTAAAAATGATCATATTCATCTGCATATCCTCACCAGGAATATGTAAAATAAATTTTTGAGTACGCTTGAGAGAGTTATGATCTTTAAAAGATGTATAAAGACGACAACCAAAATTATTAATATCCACAATATTCACGGGTACAAAAACACCATTACCTGAATCTAGATAGCCAACATCATTTAAAAGATAGCGAGGCTCCATTCGGATGCGGTCTCTAGGAAACTCTTCATTCTCTAAGACTTCCACATCTTTCATGCGATTTAGGGGCTGATCGGAAAAGTATCTGCGGTAAAGTCTTGTGACCACATCTGTTTTTTCGTAGGAGGCCAAATGATCCGTCCCCTTCACCACAACATAAGTTGATTGGGGACAATTTCTTGCGACCTGAAAGTTTTCATAAGGAGTCGTAAAATTATCAAACTCTCCTGAAATAATGAGAACGGGACATTGAGGCGCACGCGGTAGACCGTCTTGATCGATTAAACGCGCAAAGTTCGCCTTGTAGCGTGAAATATCTGAATCCGTAAAATTTAGAATATTTTTATAGAGGTTTTGGTGTACTTGACCAGAGCTTGAAATATTATGGCGCTGACTAAAGTTCATCATGTTTAAAACAATGCCCGAAGCAAATCTTTCAAGTTCGTTAACAGCGAGAAGATGGAGTGATTCCTCCAAAAGGTGCTTAACTGAATCACGCAACTTTGTAGTAGCGCCACCTAAAATAAGCTTCAGTGTTCTCTCTGGAAAAAGGGACGCAAAGGTGTAACCAATCGCAGAGGAATAAGATAAAGCAACAAAGGAGGCCCTATCAATCCCAAGATTATCAAGGAAGTTTTTAAGAATAACAGCGTAGTCTTCAATAGCGAGATCATTAGCTGACTGCTTATTTCCCCCAAGTCCAGGAAGGTCGACCAAGTAAACAGGGCAATCTTTTGAGAGATTCTCCGCCTCATAGGCCAAAGAACTGAATGTATGAAAAGCTCCGCCTAACAAAATAACAGGAGTCTTATGAGCATTAGCAGGCTTTGTGAAACTTAAGTAATTTACCTGCCATTCTCCAACTCTCATCATCAAAGGGTTTTCAAAGGTGTCTCTATCAAAAACATTCGTCATGGGACTCTCCGCTTTCGGTGGTACTCAGCTAGATTAGCAAACGTGTGCACCGCAACAAGTCAATAAAACGGTGCTATTTTACCCATGTCTTTTCATAACCTTATGAGTCTCTAGCCACCAAAATCTGGCAAATCTGCTACAATGTTTATCAGGAGCCCCCCGATACAAGGATGTTTTGTGAAACTAGGATTGTTTCAAGCTCTTCATTTACTCTTTATCTTATCCATAAGTTTTTCCAGCATTAATGTTGGGGCAGACGATTTGGAAGATTTTCTTATGGATGCTCCTCTATCAAAAGAAAGTATCCTTATTGATATCGAAGAAGATGTTGGTGCAAAGTTCGAAATAGTAGATGAGCTAACGAAAAGAAAAAAGATCCTCGAAGAGTCCCTCATCATTCCGCCGAAATATGACAGACCTAGAACAGTTGGAAAGCCTGTGCCCTTTACTGCCCAACTAAAGAAGGGCTCCATTCTAAGAAATCTTGATACGGGAAAACCATTTCGTCTAAAAAAGCCTCTTGTCGTAAAAGCAGAGCAAGTTGTTCTTGGGTCAAACCGGGTTTTTATTTTAAATAAATCAGGTGAGAAACGTTACGAAACACAAGCGGTCAATGCCGTAAATATTGAAGAGACTGTCCGCCTTAACCCAGATATCAATCCTCTTATTGTCTACACAGACAAGCCAAAGTTTGGCTCAATTGATCAGGAGCTCAAGTTTAGTCACTTCTTTAGCTATCATATTGAGTCCATTAGATCTGATTATTACGCTACGATTTTTCGAGGAGAGCGCCAAAGTGCTACGGGAAATATTCTTGAAGCAAAAAGTTACTTTCTTACGGACCGCTTTCCCATTCACATTGGTTTTAATGTCAATGCCCACTTTGGTTTTTGGGAAGATCCAGAACTAGGTACTGTAACTTGGCGTGGTCTTTTTATTGGCCCAAGTGTGATGCGATCTTTTTGGCAAAAACCTGATGGTCGTTGGAACTTTCACCTCTCTGCCTTCAAGTCCGTTTATCATGAGTCTGAAAAGGCACCGGATAAACATATGTACTCAACCTTGGGTCTTCAAAGTGAGATAGAAAAGGAATTCAATACGAGTTATGGACCTGTGACGCTTGGTTTATCTTATCGCTGGAGTCGCTCCTCTATAAAAGATTCAACTGAATACTTAGAAAACGAGGCGCTTAAGGGACAAGTTATTGGATTTGGTGCCTACATGAGTTACCGATACAACTGGAGTTATTAATGAATAACTTTCTAAATATATTTTTAATGGTTTTCATCATTAGTTCTGCAAAAGCGGGCTACGGGATTATCACAACCTTAGATGCTCCGATTGTAAGAGATATGACAATCGACTCCCCTGTTATTTTAACGGCAAGAAAGGGCGATAAGATTTATATTCATAATAAGTATTTTATCAATGGTCCCCTCGATGTTGTCTACAAAGCTGATGACCAACAAACTGCAGAGGATTTAAAAGATCTTGAGACAGAAGATGGTTATGAAAAGTTCTATGAAACAATTGATAAGAATGGCCAGACGGCCTATATCTCCCGCTACTATGTAAAGTTGATCACTACAGATATTCGCGAGTTTTCTCAGGCAGTAACTCCTTTTAATCCTGATCCCAATGATTATCGTCCTGCCGAGCCACTACCGGTAAACTACCCAATCGTTTCACCAGAAGATCATCGCGCCAAGCTCAGCTTCTTTGTGGGGCCTGACCTAAAGTCGAACTACAATTACGACCTCGTCCTTACCCAAGAAGACTTTTCAAATCGATATGGCTTTGACATTAGTTATGGGCGAAAGGCGTCCTGGGACAATGAAAATCGTTTTTACTTTGGCGGTATTTTTCAAGGATGGACTTCGCAAGCAACCTTCACACTTTTTGATGATAGAAAGGCCACTGAAAATCGTTCTCAAATAGGTATTGGTCCTTATGTTAGTTATGATCCTTGGCGCTTTGAAAACATAAGCCTGACGCTACAGGGATCTTTAATGGTTAACTTAACGAGAAACCTCATTAAACAAGTTGACCCCACTGGCTTTAATGAAGAAAGGCTTTTCAGTGGAATTTCCCTTAGCCCTAGATTGTCTTCCTACTTTCAGATGAAAACAGAAACACTTGGGGTGGATATTGTTGGTGGCATGGATGTTCAATTCTATTTACCGCAAAACTTAACCAGTTCAACCCAACCTGAGGCCGGTTTTTGGAATGAGTTTGGAAGTAATCAAGACAGCGTCTACATTCCATTTGCTGCGCACTGGTCTCTCTTCGTTGGTATCCAGACAAACTATTAAAAGCTCCTAAGGAACTTTACGAGTTCTTCTAAGTCTTTCTCTGGACCTGTGTAACCAGACATCTGTATTTTTCTTTTCAAAGTCCCCTGGGGATCTCTTAAGAAAGCCTTCAAGGCATCATCAGGCTTTCGTTTCCAACGTCTAATAACCAACTTCATGGCCGGTGCCTTCTTTCCCCCAAACCCCAGATGCTGATGGCACTTTGAACATGTTTTAATAAAGACTTCCGCCCCCCTTTTGTAGGGGGCCGCCACACTCATGAGCACGGGGTTTTCTTCTTTCTTTTCAAAGATAGAAATTCTCTTAACTTGATAGGGGCTTGCTACGGATACCTTTGGGTTCTTTGGATCTAATAAAATATAAGAGGGTCCCCAATGAAAATAAGTTTTTAATATTTTATTATAAAGACCCTTTTTAGGAACTCCATTAACTTTTAAAGCGATGAAAGCGCCTGGGCCTTCCAGCGTCTCTGAACTCATTGTTACTTTGTAACCATCAAGTGCCATGGTCTCAATATGATCAATATGATTTAACTTAAATTCGTTTTTTATGTGAGTGAGAAAGTCTTTTAAAAAATAACCTTCATAAATATGTTCGGTACCACTATTAGGGTCCACTCTTTTTACGGAAGTCCATTTACTCTTTAGAGCTGGCCCTTTCATCAATGAATGATTCAGAGAAATTTTAATATTTGGTCCAAGAATGATTTCGATAGCATTCTTAGCTAGATCATTTTTTTGCAGAGCAATTGCTGAAAAAATTTTAAAAAATAATGTAAGAACAAGTGCCGTTTTAATCAAAAATTTCATATGTTTTCTTATACGGACTCACTTCGGAATGAACAGCAGGGAGATAGATAATACCGACTGTAATACTCTGGTTAAAATTGTCTAAAAAATGAACAGTTTCGGGTAGTTAGAGAGCTAAAATTGTTTAAAGTTTAGACGCACACGGTCGATAAGTTTTTATACGGACAACA
>Ga0129324_10002003_pt1 | contig 12818 bp, 11 predicted proteins | sample CPBDNA_7_FD_96879 | JGI IMG/M metagenome (GOLD analysis project Ga0129324, IMG submission 96879) | Freshwater to marine salinity gradient microbial communities from Chesapeake Bay, USA - CPBay_Spr_15_0.2_DNA | ecosystem: Environmental > Aquatic > Marine > Coastal | place: USA: Chesapeake Bay... | reverse complement strand
CCAAATTCATGAGCCATAATACTAATTTCTTTTACAGGATTGATATGGCCAATAACATTAGAACAATGCGGGTAGGCCACCATTTTTGTTCGTTCAGAAAACAAGCTTTTTAAGGTTGCTATTTCTAACAAACCCGTTTGGGCATTTACATGCCACTCAATGACTTTAATTCCTTGCTTTTCTAACCTTCTCCAAGCACCTGCATTGGCCTCATGATCCTGACAAGAAACAATAATTTCATCACCAGTTTTCCACATCGGTCGCATGGCATGGGCTAAGACATAAATATTTTGTGTAGTTGAGGGTCCGAAGTGAATTTCTGAAGCATCAACATTTAAATAATCGGCAAATTTTTTATAAGAGGCATCCATTAATTTTCCTGCCAAAGTAGATGCTGGATAGGGATAATTAACCTGCACCTTATTCTTCATATAAAAATCTGTCAAACGATTTATAAATTGGATGCAAGGGTAGGAACCACCGGCATTTTCAAAAAAGGCCCAGCCTTTTAAAGTAGGCTCCGTAAAGGCTGGAAAATGAGACCTTACAAATTCTATATCTAACTTCATGGTTTTAGTTTGTTTTTAACCTGTATAATTTCTGCAGCGATACTCACTGCTATTTCTTCGGGTGTTTGACTCTTAATAGGAAGGCCAATTGGAGCGTGAACCTTGGCTAGTTCATCTAATGTAAAGCCTTCATTTTGCAATACCTCCCACATGGTTTTTAGTTTCGCTACACTGCCAAGTACCCCAATGAATTTATATTGTTTTCGGAGTAATTTACTAAGGACTAATTTGTCATCAGTATATTTATTGGTCATGATAACCACATAGCTGTCATTTCCTTCTTTTATATAATTGGATACATCTTTATATTGTATAATCTCTTTATTTTGTGCATGCACATTTTGCTCCAAGGTATTTAAATGTTCTCGATTATCGAAAACCTGTACATGAAAGTTTAATTGTTGAAACAATTCAGTAACAGCCAAACCCACATGGCCACCTCCAATAATGTATAGGGTGTTTTGAAATCCTATGAGTTCTTGAAATACCCATTGACTTTCATTTTTGATTTTGGAAAGGTATTGCTCTGCGATTTCGTCTTCTGAAAAACCGATGGCATCAGGAGAAAATATTATAGTTTTAGTGCTGTTGTCTTTTAGACAATCTAAAATGCTAAGTACCCAATTTAAATGTGTTTGGTTTAAAGGATGGGCTACTACAGTTTGTTCTCCTGAACAAATCATCCCCGAACCATGAGTCCCTCTTCCTCGATGGATGAGTTTTCTACAAAATATGGATGGATTCCTTGCTTTTAATAATTTTTTTACTTCTTCTACCAGTTCAAATTCCATGACCCCACCACCTATGGATCCATAAATATAGCCGGTATCACTCACCAACATCTTAAAGCCTTTTCTACCTGGAGAACTCCCGTGGTTTTCAATGACTGTAAGTAAGTAAACGTTATGGTTGTTTTGCAACTGAGCTGCCAGTTCTTTCCAAAATTTCATTCCCAAAATTGTTTGAGAGCAAGATACAAAAATGCCGCTATAGAAATAACGCTCTTTTTAAATTCGCTATCTTTGATCAACAATCTAGCTAGAATATGAACGCAGTTATTGAAGAGAAAAAGTCCCTTCGTCTTGCCATGCATGGGGCAAGATCACAGCAGAAATTAGCGAGTAAGAAAAGCTACGATTTGGAAATTTGCAAAAGACTCGAGCATATTATTAGTGCTAGAAAAGCGAAAGTTATTCATGCCTATTTACCCATGGGGACCGAAATAGACATCCGGCCATTAATTCAAAAACTATTGAAAAAAAATATAATGGTGGTCACTCCTAAAACACTGCCGAAGAGACAATTGTCACATTTGGTTTTACATTCTTTAGAGGATTTAGAAAAGGGTGTTTTTGGTACGAGTTATCCGGCAAATTCTTCAGAATATTCGGGACCTTTCGATCTTATTATTGTTCCAGGATTGGCATTCGATGCTGATAATTATAGAATGGGTTATGGAGGAGGTTATTACGATGCCTTTTTAGAGGCGCATCCAACTGCTTATAAAATTGGAATTCTATATCCCTTTCAAAAAGTACCAAAGGTTCCTGTAGAATCTCATGATCAGCCCTTGAATGAGATTCTTTATATAGAATAGACTGCTCTAATACTTGTTTCTTAATGCGTAACACTTTTTTATAAATCTCTCAAGGTTTTAACAAAAAAGGACTAGGAGGAGCGCCCCTTTTTACCTATCTTTAGGCTTGAAAAAGCATAGAGCATAAGCATGGGATTACAATTAGAAAAACCAATCGTATTTTTCGATTTGGAAACAACAGGAGTCAATATAGGAACAGATCGGATTGTTGAAATATCAATTTTAAAAGTGTTTCCAAATGGGAATAAAGAGAGTAAAACTTGGTTGGTAAATCCAGAAATTGAAATTCCAAAAGAGGCTTCAGACATTCATGGGATTACCAATGAACAAGTTGTGACAGAACCAACCTTTAAACAGTTGGCAGCAGAAGTAAATGCTTTAATTGGAGATTCGGATTTGGCGGGTTTTAACTCCAATCGATTTGACATTCCTTTATTAGCAGAAGAACTGATGCGAGCGGGGATTGACTTTGATATGAACCAGAGAAAAGCCATTGATGTTCAGGTGATTTATCACAAAAAAGAGCAGCGAACCTTAGCCGCAGGCTATCAGTTTTATTGCGGAAAAGAATTAGAAGGAGCTCATGGTGCTGAGGCAGATACCAATGCTACCTATGAAATTTTATTGGCTCAGATTGATAAATACGATGATATCGATAATTCCGTAGCTGGCTTAAGTGAGTTTTCTTCCCATGGCTTGCGTGCTGATTTTGCAGGTTTTATTTTATTTAATGATCAAAAGCAAGAGATTTTTTCTTTTGGAAAATATAAAGGAAGAACTGTGGAAGAAGTATTTATTGAAAACCCAGGATATCATGCTTGGATTCAAAATGCAGATTTTCCACTCTACACCAAAAAAGTGTTGCGGGCTGTAAAAGAAAGAATGTCTCAAGAAAAAAATGCCTTGTCAGATGAAGAAAAGCTTCAGGCTTTGCAGCAAAAGTTTAATTTAAGATAAAAGCAATATGAATTGCTAAACTGATAAAGATGTATACAGAATATCAAAATTTACCGGCAAATTCCAGAATATGGATGTATCAATCTGAACGACCATTTACTATAGAAGAAACCGAAATGATTTCAGAGAATGCAAAACATTTTATAAATCAATGGACCCGACATGGTGATGATTTAAAAGGTTCTTTTACGATTAAATACAATCAATTTTTGATTTTGGCAGTAGATGAGGGCTTTAATAATGTTTCAGGTTGCTCTATTGATGCATCGGTGCGTTTTGTAAAACAGTTGGAAAATGAGTTGCACATCGATCTAATGGACAAGTTGAAAGTGTCCCTTAAAGAAGGAAACGCTGTGTCTATACTTCAATTAAATGAGTTTCAAAAACGTGCAAAGGAGGGTAAAATTACAGCAGAAACCATCGTATTTAACAATATGGTTCAGACCAAAGAAGATCTTGAAACCAAATGGGAAGTACCTGCAAATTTAAGTTGGCATCAACGTTTTTTAGTTCAGTAAATATGAAAAAGTTTATACTATTTTGTTTTTTAATTAGTGGCATCCTTCTCCAAGCGCAAAACACAAACCCATTGCAGACTTTGGATAGTCTGGCCCAAACAAAATGGGTGGATAGTGTCTTACAGAGCATGACTGTTGAGCAAAAGATAGGTCAATTGTTTATGGTGCAAGCCTATTCTAACAAAGATGATGCTCATCAAAAGACAATTGAAGAAATGATTGAGAAGTACCAAGTAGGAAATTTAATTTTCATGCAGGGGACTCCAGAAAAACAAGCAGCCTTAACCAATCGATATCAATCGATCTCCAAGGTGCCCTTATTAATCGGTTTTGATGGTGAATGGGGTTTGGATATGCGTTTAAAAAACACCTTTCGTTATCCTTGGAACATGACCCTTGGAGCGGTTCAAGACAATGAACTGATTGAGCAATTTGGAGAGCAATTGGGGAAACATTGTAAGCGATTGGGCATCCATATTAATTTTGCTCCTGTGGTAGATATCAATACCAATCCAGAAAATCCGATTATTGGAAATCGCTCTTTTGGAGAAAGTAAATTTAACGTAGCTCAAAAGTCAATGGCCTTTGTAAAAGGAATGCAAGGTCAAGGCGTTTTGGCCAATGCGAAACACTTTCCAGGTCATGGAGATACTGCTACAGATTCTCATCATACCCTGCCTGTGGTGAATTTTGATATGGCCAGATTGGATTCTTTAGAACTGTATCCGTATAAAAAATTATTTGAGAAAGGTTTGACAAGTGTTATGACAGCGCATTTAAGCATTCCACAATTAGAGTCTAATGAAAAATTACCCTCATCACTTTCTAAAAAGATTGTCAATGATTTGTTGATAGATCAAATGGGTTTTAAGGGTCTCATTATTACAGATGGCTTGAATATGAAAGGAGCAGCCAATTATTCGACCTCTTCAGAAATTGATCTTGCTGCTATTTTGGCTGGGAATGATTTATTGTTAATACCACAAGATGTGCCTGCAACCGTAAATTTGTTTTTAAAGGCTTTAAAAAATAATGCCATTAGCATAGATAGAATAGATCATTCTGTTCGTAAAATATTGCAGGCAAAATATTGGGCAGGTTTGGCGCATTGGAAGCCGATTTCTTTAAGCAATTTGCATGAGGACCTAAATTCGGTAACAGATAAGGTCTTGCATAGAAAACTGGTAGAAGCTTCTACAACGGTACTTAAAAATAAGGGCGGAATTCTTCCGATTCAACATTTAGAAAAACAAAAAATAGCCTATGTTAAATTAGGAACTGAAGATTCAAGTCCTTTTTTAAACACACTAAAAAAGTATACCAAAGTCGATGTGGTTTCAGCCACAAATTTGGACAACCTTGTACAAAAGCTAAGTACCTACTCTTTGGTGATCATCGGGTATCACAGTTCTAATGAAAATCCATGGAAATCTTATAAAATTAAGGATCAAGATTTGGTAAAATTGCAAGAAATTGCAAGAAGCAATAAGGTTATTTTTACAGTTTTTGCCAATCCGTATAGCTTGTTGGATTTAAAATCCTTTGCAAATATTGAAGGCTTGGTTGTAGGTTATCAAAATAGCCAAATCGCCCAAGAGATTGTAGCACAACAATTGTTTGGTGCAAAAAGGGTGACTGGGAAAATACCTGTAAGTATTCAAGATGTTTTTAAAGAAGGAGACGGAATCTCAACCCAAAGTCTTAGCAGACTATCTTATGGTATTCCAGAAGAAGTTAAAATGTCAACGAGTCGATTATTAAAAATAGACTCTATTGCGAAAGAGGTTTTAACAAAGAAAATGGCACCAGGGATGCAAATCTTAGTTGCCAGAGCAGGGAAGGTGATTTATGAGAAAAGCTTTGGTTATCATGCCGAGGATACCCTTCAGAAGGTTCGGAATTCAGATGTGTATGATATTGCTTCATTAACAAAGATTGTGGCTACGCTACCCTTGTTAATGAAGGCTATAGAAGAGGGTAAAATACCTTTAGATACTGATATTAAACATTTAAATGCCGCTTTTAATAAGACCAATAAGGATACCGTTACTCTAAAACAGATGCTTTCACATACTGGTCGGTTGAAAGCCTGGATTCCCTTTTATAAATTTACTCAAGACAGTATTTCTGGTAAGAACTTAACAGAATACTATCAGCCTACCAAAACGAGAAGCTACGGTATTCAAGTTGCTAAAAACTTGTATTTGAAAAATAGCTATAAGGATTCTATCATTCAGTATATAAAGAATGCGGAACAGCAAGAACAGTCAGGTTACAAGTACAGTGATCTGGGCTATTATATTTTAAAAGAAACCCTTGAAGAGGTTTATAAGGCATCTTTAAACAATTTGGTTCAGGATAAATTTTACAAATCTCTTGGTGCCGATAGAACTAGTTATTTGCCTTTAGAAAAGTATCCTGTTACTGAAATCATTCCAACAGAAAATGATACCTATTACCGACACCAATTGTTGCATGGTTATGTACATGACATGGGTGCTGCCATGGAAGGAGGAGTGGGCGGTCATGCTGGGGTTTTTTCCAATGCCAATGACGTAGCTAAAATTATGCAAATGTATTTGCAAAAGGGCTTTTATGGAGGGAAACGCTATCTAAAAACCAGCACCATTAACACCTTTAATAAACGCTATTTTGCAGATCAAAAGGTGCGTAGAGGTTTGGGTTTTGACAAACCGCAGTTAGATCCTAAAATTACAGCAACTTGTGGCTGTGTTTCTGATCAGAGTTTTGGTCATAGTGGTTTTACAGGCACCTATACTTGGGCCGATCCAGAAAGTCAAATTGTTTATGTGTTTCTATCGAATAGAATTTATCCAAATGCAGAAAACAAAGGCCTTATCGTAAATGACATTCGAACAGAAATTCAGCAAGTTATTCAAGATGCTATTCTGCTGGAGTAGTTGATAATTTCACATAGATCAAACAGCTTAATGCGCTAAGAAGTAGGTAATAGCCAGCGAGTTCTCCACCGTAAAAAATAAAAATCAAATAGGCTTGTAAAAAATAAAACAGTGGGAAAATGGTAATGTTGAGGGCAAAGCGAAAGGTGTCAATAAATTCTATTTCATCTATTTTTCTGGCCATTATTTTCCATAAGATCCAAGGTAAAATACTGTTTAAAAGGATTACATAGTACAGTGGTTTTACAAAGTTTACCCTCTTTTTTAAAAGAGGAGTGCTGCCTTCACTCAGGGCCTGATTTAGTTTATTTACTTCGGTAAAATCAACCCCATTTTTCTGTAGTTTCAAAACTGTTTTTTCATAATTCTCATCTTCAGGAATATGTACTGTTAATGTTTTGAGCTGATCATTTAGTTCTTTTTTTAAGGCTTCTATTTGTTTTGGGTCTAGCGGTGTTTGTGGGTTAAAATAATCATGGGCAGGAATCGGTGTTCCAAAATGCAAGGCAATTTTAGAAGGATAAGCACCCGCTTTTTGATAGGTTAGTCCTACTGGAACAATATGAATTTTAAGTTCTGGATATTTTTCCAAAGCCCCAAAGACGATTCTGGTAAATCCTTTGCTAATAGGTCTAATCGTTCTTCTCTTGTCATGACTCCCTTCAGGGAAAATCATTAAGGCTTGCTGTTTGTTTAAAATTTCAAAGCAGTCATTAAATACTTCTGTGTTTTTTGATAGTTCATTGCGTCCATCACGTATCCTATAAATCGGCATTAAATTTAGTGTTGCCAGGAGTTTTTTAATAAGAGGTTTTTTAAAAACAGCGGCTCGAACCAAAAAATGTGAAACTCGTGGTGCACTTGTTGCAACCACCAAAGGATCAAGTAGTCCATTAGGATGATTTACAGCAAACAATACAGCTCCTTTTTTTGGTACCTTTTCTGCACCAACAACTCGAAGTTTTTTACTGTAAAAAAACAAGCCAGTTTTTATGTAATACTTTATAAAAAGATACCAGATTTTCTTCAAATTAATATGGATTTAGAAATTTCTAAGATTCTTGTTTTTTTGCTTTATATCCCCAATACGTCGCGAGGGCCATTCCAGAGAACACATCCCAAATACCCCAAAAAGCAGCTAATAAAGCCATGCCGCCCAAACCTTCGAAAAAACCAAAGATTAATAAGAGGCCAAGGCCTCCATTTTGAATACCAGTTTCCATAGAAATAGTTTTCATATCTCTTTTATCAAGTCCAAAGCTTTTTGCGGTATAATAGCCAATAACAAAAGCCATCATGTTGTGAAAAATTACTAAGAAAACTACCAAATGAATGTAATTAGCAAACACATCTAAATTTTGTGAAAAGGCAATGAAAATAAGCGCAATAAAAACCAGCATAGAAAGTGGCTTTAGAATTTTTTCTATTCTGTATGCCATATCAGAGTGATAGTGTTTTACCAACATTCCACAAACCAAAGGGATTCCAAGGATCAAAGAAACTAGCTTAAATAAGTCATAAGGATTTAATTCTACGGTTTTTAAAATGGTCGCAGTTGGCTCATACAGACTCCCCCATAATTCTAAATTTAAAGGAGTCATTAATATGCAAATTAAGGTTGCAAATGCCGTTAGACTCACAGATAGGGCCGCGTTACCACCAGCCATTTTACTGTAAAAATTAGAAACGTTTCCTCCTGGACATGCTGCTATCATCATCATGCCTAAGGCAAAACTTGGATGTGGTTTAATAATTAAAATGGCTAAAAAAGTTGCAGCAGGTAGCAGGATAAATTGCGATAAAACTCCGACAAAAACTATTTTAGGATTTTGGAAGAGCCGTTTAAAATCATTAATAGAAATACCAAGCGCTACTCCAAACATGATTATACCTATTGCTATGTTTAACACCCAAAGACCACTGGCATCAAAATTTATTTTAATATCGTCTATATTGGTAATTTGATTAATTTTTAAAAGCATAAATAATAAGATTTGCGCCCATTTTTAGTGCTTTTTCTCTCACTTCTGCAGGGTCATTATGTACAACTTGATTTTCCCATCCATCACTTAAATCTGATTCATAATCATAAAAACAGATCAATCGACCCTCATAGAACAAACCAAATCCTTGAGGTGCTTTGTTATCGTGCTCATGAATTTTAGGCAAACCATTCGGGAATAAGAATATTTGATTATAAATTGGATGATTTTTTGGAATTTCTTTTAACTCCAAATTTGGAAATACTTTTTTTAATTCTCTTCTGATGTACGCATCCAAACCATAATTGTCTGAAATATGGAGAAATCCACCAGAAATTAAATACTCTCGAAGGTTTTTAGCTTCTTCTTCAGAAAAAAAGACATTGCCATGTCCTGTCATAAATACTATCGGGTAATTAAAGAGGTCTTCGCTGCTTACCGCAACAGATTTTGGGTTTCTATCTATTTTGGTATGGCAGTTTGCGTTGGTAAAATCAATTAAGTTTGGAAGGGCTGTTGGGTTTGCATACCAATCACCGCCTCCATTGTATTTTAAAACAGCGAGTTCTTGTGCAGTTACTTGAGTAAAAAAGGATAAAAACAATAAGAAAAACAAGTACCTCATGAACCGTTACTGGATGATTTCAAAGCAAGATACTAAATAATTTTGGATGCTAATTGGTTTAATAGCGCAACCGTGTGAGTAGCAACAATACCAGCAGTTTCCGTCCTTAAACGGCTCTCACCTAAACTGACTGGAACAAAGCCTCTGTTCAATGCTTTTTCTATTTCTTTTGGAGAAAAATCACCTTCTGGGCCAATCATGATAAGTACTCTTTGTTTCGGCTTAACCTCGTGCACTAAAGATTTTTTGTTGGTTTCCTCACAATGTGCAATAAACAAGTCCGAATCAAAATCTTGCACTATAAAATCAGAGAATTTTATAGGTTCATTTAGTTGAGGTAAGACAAATTTTAAGGACTGTTTCATGGCAGACTGTAAAATTTTTTCTTGACGCTCAATTTTTAAAACGACCCGTTCAGAATTGCTGCAAATGATGGGTGTAATTTCGTCAACACCAATTTCTGTCGCTTTCTCTAAAAACCATTCCAATCGATCATTGTTTTTGGTGGGTGCAATGGCAATGTGCAAATAATAATCCCAATGTTTTGGTTTTTTAAGTGTTTTTTTGACGCTTACCAAGCATTTTTTATCATTGGCAACCACAATCTCAACCTCAAACAAGAAGCCCTTTCCATTGGTGATATGCAAAAGATCGCCTTCTTTTTTTCGCAAAACCTTTACGATATGCCTGCTCTCATTCTTATCAAAGTGAAAGTTTGTGGTCTCTTCTGTAATGTCAGGGTTATAAAATAATTGCATTAGAGTTTTTTTCTATAGGTTCTTCGTCTTTTGTGCGTAATTGGGTTAAAAGTTTTCCAAATTTGATGAATGGCTTTGTTTTCTTCCAATTCTGGTGTTCGAATACAATTTTCAATGCCCTTTTTTGCAAAGGTTTTGATAAACTGATCAAAAATTACTGCGGTAATTCCTTTATTTTGATATTTTGGATGTACACCGATTAAATAAAAGGTAACATCTTTCGAATGCTTTTTTGCCTTTAATAAATGGAAAATTCCAAAGGGGAATAACTTTCCTTTTGCTTTTTGTAATGCCATAGAAAATGAAGGCATTACAATACCAAAGGCAACCATTTTGCCCTGCTCATCGACCACAAATTTAATGTACTCGGGGTTGATAAAACTGATGTATTTTTGCTTAAAATAGTCTTGTTGTTTTTTAGAAATGGGTACAAAGGTGGCTAAGGAGCTATATGCGGCATTGAATAAATCAAACATTTCATCTACCAAAGGCATCAGTTCTTTGGTTTTTGTAAAATCTAACGCCTTTAAATTATAACGCCTCTGAATAAGACTGCTAACTTTTGCATAATAGGGACCATCTACATTGGCGAAGGCAAATTTATTTTCTAGATATTCTTTTTCTTTTACAAAGCCTAATTTTTCTAAATGTGTTTTATAATAGGCATGGTTGTACCAAGTAATCATTGTTCCTAAATGGTCAAAACCCTCTGTAAGAACCCCGGTTTTATCTAAATTGTTAAAGCCAATAGGACCTTCCATATAGGATAGTTGGTGTTCCTTACCAATTTTTTCTACGGTATTTAACAAAGCTTTTGAGACTTCGATATCATCTATAAAATCAAACCATCCAAAGCGCATTTTTTTTATTTTTTGGTGGTTTACTTCGGTCCAATTGACAATGGCACAAACCCTTCCAACTATGACATTATTCTCAATTGCAACAAAAAAACGAGCTTCTGCTTCGTCAAAAACAGGATTCTTAGTTTTGTCAAAAGAAGCAACTTCATCTTTTACAATTGGTGGCACCCAATAAGGGTTGTCTTTGTATAAGGAGAATGGAAATCGGACAAATTGTTCCATTTCCTTTTTCGTATGCATTTCTTTAATCGTAACCATCTAACAAATGTAGCACATTTAAGAATTTTATAGATTTCTATCACAAAATCTTTTTTTGTGAAATCTTAAGGCTTTAGTTGATTTCAAATTCTTATTTTTGAAAGAATTTTTTGAGAGAACTTATGCAAGAAGCAGGACCGTTAAACTTTTTGAGAACCATTTTAATTATTCTGGTAATTTATTATATCATTAAATTTTTGGCAAAATACATTGCACCAGTATTGTTGAAAAGGTATATCAATAAAATGCAAGAAAGAGCTCAGCAATACCAAGGTGGTCAGTCAGCTGAACCTGATGTGAAAGAGGGCGAGACAATTATTGATAAAACACCACGAAAAACAAATCAAAGCAGTAAAAATGTGGGTGAATATGTAGATTACGAAGAAATTGATTGATATGAATTTTAAAAAACTAATTCCGTTTTTAATTGCTGTCGCTATTTTTATAGGAGCTTCAGTTGTGTATTTTAATCCGATACTGAAAGGACAGCAAATCAAGCAAAGTGATATTACTCAGTTTAAAGGACTGTCTAAAGAGATCGCTGATTATAGAGCAGAGAAGGGCGAAGAGCCCTACTGGACTGGTGCTGCCTTTAGCGGTATGCCGGCCTATCAATTAAGTGCTTATTACCCTAATGATTTTGTTAAAGGCCTGGATAGTGCATTGCGCTTTTTACCAAGACCCGCAGATTATTTATTTTTATACTTTTTAAGTTTTTTTATTCTATTATTAGCTTTAAAAACTGATTGGAAATTGGCCATATTGGGAGCTCTTTCTTTTGGTTTTTCCACCTATCTCATCATTATTTTTGGAGCTGGTCATAATGCCAAAGCACATGCAATTGCCTATATGCCTTTAGTCCTTGCAGGGGTAGTTTTGGTTTTTCAAAAAAGGTATTTACTCGGTTTTGTTTTGACTTCCATTGCAATGGCCTTAGAGATTAATTCTAACCATCCTCAAATGACTTATTATTTGCTATTTGTCATTTTAATTTTAGGTATTGTTTGGTTAATTGCCGCTATTCAAGAAAAGCAATTAAAGACTTTTTTCAAACAAGTAGCGGTTCTAATGGTTGCATTTTTGCTTGGAATAGGCGTGAATGCCACACGTTTGATGGCTATGAAAGAATATGCCGATCAAAGCACAAGAAGCGCCACAGAACTCACCTTAAAACCCGATGGAACAAAAAAAATAGCTACTACTGGTTTGTCAAGAGAATATATTACAGAGTATAGTTATGGAATCGCAGAAACCTTTAATTTGGCAATTCCTCGCTTTATGGGTGGAGGAACTACCGAAGATTTAGGAACGGATTCTAATTTTTATAATACCTTATTAGGGGTGGCTGGAATAGGCTCTGCAAGAGCTAAACAATTTTCTTCTGATGCGCTTACCTATTGGGGTTCTCAAACCATTATAGAGGCTCCTGCTTATATAGGAGCGGTATTGTTTTTATTGTTTTTTCTTGGCGTATTTTTAATTCGAGGAAAGTTAAAGCAATGGTTAGTAGCAGCCACTATTTTTTCGATCGTATTAAGCTGGGGTAAGAACTTCGAATTGATTACCAATTTCTTTATCGATTATGTGCCTTTATATAACAAATTTAGAGCAGTTTCTTCCATTCAGGTAATTGCTGAAATCTGTGTGCCTTTGTTAGCGATACTTGCTTTAAAAGCAGTTTTTTCGAACGCTATTTCGGTTGAAGAGAAGAAAAATGCACTTAAAAAGGCCTTTTATATCATGGGAGGATTGAGCTTGTTTTTTGCCTTATTT
>Ga0129324_10001999_pt1 | contig 12824 bp, 13 predicted proteins | sample CPBDNA_7_FD_96879 | JGI IMG/M metagenome (GOLD analysis project Ga0129324, IMG submission 96879) | Freshwater to marine salinity gradient microbial communities from Chesapeake Bay, USA - CPBay_Spr_15_0.2_DNA | ecosystem: Environmental > Aquatic > Marine > Coastal | place: USA: Chesapeake Bay... | reverse complement strand
TTAGATGAAATGCTGGATGGTTTCTTTGATTTTCTTAATAACTGGTCACTATCTGAATCACTTGAACTTTGTGATTTTTTAGATGAAATGCTTGGTGGTTTCTTTGATTTATTATGTAAATCTTTATTACTTAAATCATCTTCTGACTCACTTATTTCATTAGAAATATTTCTTTTTCTAAAAACTCTCTTTTTTGTTGGGGTTTCATCTAAAACATTAGTATAATCTTCAAGTTCTTCATCAGAAGAACTACTAATATCAGATAAACTTTTTTCATCTATTTTTAATGTTTCAAAACCTTTCTTATCTAATATAATTTCTTCCAAATCTTCTTGTTGACTCAAATGAATAAAATTACATAAATATAGGAATATATTTTTAATATATTCAAATTCATTTATCTTAGAGATATTAATTTTATATTTATTTTTTTGTAACATTGTAATATGAATATCAAATCCAGGGTTATTTAATTTTCTTTTTGTATGTCTTTTTCCATCTTTTTCATCCGTTAGTTCATAAATAGATTTAATATATTCAATCGCTTTTTCTTGTTCCATTTCAAATTGTTCCATTAAATTAATCATAATTTCTTGACGATTATATTCATTTCTCATTAGATCAATAATATATTCAGAAATAATATCAAATTCAGAATAATTAGATACTTTTACATATTTAATTTTAATACCTTCTTTATTTTCACTAAATACAAATATATCCTTGAAAAATCCTTGAATTTTTTTTGTATGAATTGGTTTAGTTGTCTCAATTATTTTTTCAAAAGATAAATTATTAATAAATACATTGTCTTGATGTAATTTTGTAAATTCATTAAATATATTATTACCACTATCATAATAATAAATAATTTTTTTAATTATATCATTTGTATTTTTAATAATCCATTGTTCCAATTGTTCTTGTTGTAAATGATTATTTAAAACTTTATAACGAATAAAACCGTCATAGTTAATATCAAAAAATAATTCAATCTCTTTTTCTATAATATAAAAATGTAAACTATATAATTTTGTATTTATATCACTAATACGAATAATATTTTTTTTGGATAATAAAGGTATATTTATATTATTTTCAGAATAATTTGGCGAATATAAACGTAATATTTTTTCTTGTTCGTGGTCAATATTCAATTGGATCAATGGTGTATTTTTGGATGTTTGTATAATTTTAAATAAATCATCAATTGGTAAATGAATATCATCAATTGGTTCTAATAAAATATTTAGCTCGTTAATAGTATAATTTGTATCCATAATATATTTTGTTTCTTCATATAATTCATATTGTTTTTGGATTGATTCAATTGACCTTTCATAGTTTGGTTGATAAACTTTATTATTTTTATATAAATTTGGAAAATAAATTTTTTGTATTATAGATACATCATATATGGTTTTTTCTAATTCATTAAAATCTAAAAAATAAATTATATTATCTTTAATATTTTTATAATCCAATAATAATAATGATGAATTTATTTTAGATTCTCTAGGATGTATATTATATATTAAATTTGTATTATTTACCAAAATATTTTTTTCTCTAAAAGTTATTCCAATTGGTTCAAATTTTTCATAAATTAAATTTAAATCTAATTGAATTAAATCTTCCATAGAATATTTTTTATCTTCCATTATCTCAAATTTTAGATTATAATTGTCTCTAAATATATTTAATTGTTTATCACTAATATAATTACGTTGTTTTGTAAATAATTTTTTAACTTCAATATAGGGTTTTAATTGAATTTCTTTTTTACAAAAAAGATAATATGAATTCATATTTTTATTTTTTACAGTTTTTGATATTTTATATTTAATATGTTCTATAGAATCATCATTATAAATTGGTATATCGAATTTTATTTCTTTTCCATCCATTCCAATTATTTTATAATTATTCATATATAAATAAAAGTTATAAAATATTTATATGCCTTATATAAATATAATAGTTGCTTGTGATCAAAATTATGGAATTGGTAAAAATAATAGTCTCCCGTGGAAAAATAAAGAAGATATGAAAATATTTACAAAATATACAATAGGTAATGATAAGAATGCTATTATTATGGGTAGAAAAACATGGGAAAGTTTACCTAAACCCCCTTTATGTAAAAGAGTAAATATAGTATTATCTAAAACATTAACAAAATCGAAACACTATATATTATTCAATAATAAGGAAAATCTTATGAACCATATACAAAATTCATTATATGAAAATATATGGATTATAGGTGGAAGTGAAATTTATAAATTGTTCATAAATGATGCAAAATATATTTATCTAACTAAACAAGAAAAAATATATGAATGTGATACATTTTTTCCAGATATACCTAAACAATTTAGCTGTATTAAAACATATAATGTAAATGATTATTCTAAATTATTTATAAATCAAAATATGGATTATCACGAATAGTCATACCACAATATTCTTTATTATTTTTTGAATAATCTACTAAATGATACACACCACATTCATTTGCTTCTTTAATTAAAAACTTAAAGTTTTCCCAAAAATCTTTTTTATGTCCAATCGATTTTGTACATATATGGGTCATTTCATGTAAAGCCACGAACATTAATGTATTCTCATCAATTAAATTATTATTATTTTTTTTTTCAATATTGAGACAAAAAGCAATTTTTCTTCCTTTATTTTCACTATAGGCTGTATATTCACTAGTTGGTAATGTTTCCACAATTTTATTTGGATTAAATTTATATACTAAACGGTCAACTAATTCATTATCTTTATATTTATTTTTTAGATAATCTACTAATTTTTTCATTTTATCACTGGTTCTTGCTAATATATCACTAGCCAACTTCATATTTTTTCTCTCTCGTACACAATATTTTTTACCATTTACATCTGATATTATACATTTTAAATGAAAAAAATCAGAGTCTAAATATAAACGATAACATATAAATAATATAAATAATATAATAATATATCCTAATAGGTCATCTTTCATTATATATTATTATATTATTTTAATCACATCCATCTATTTCTAGATTTCTTCTATATGGATCAGTATCTATAGTGGTGTTATTCCATGGGCCTACATTTGCTTTAGGTATACTTGGTTCGGAACGTATTTGTAAATTAGGATTTCTTAGGGAGCTACCTACTGTATTTATACCATAGTTAGCACCTGCATTTAATAGATTGATATTTTTTAGGTCATTTGTTACAGGTGTCATAGAACTCCATTCATTATTTGTATTTTTTGGTAATAATTCACTAGGATTCGTGTTTACTTGTTTATTGCAACTTTTAGAAGCAATCGATGGCAACTGGCTCGGTTCATTTATGGATGCATAATTACCATTATCTACATTTTCATTATTTAATGGGCTTGGGTTTAATGTTGTCATTGTATCTTTATATATGACTTTATCATTATTATATTTAATCAGTATAATAACTAATATAACAATACCAATTAATAAAATACTATTAAAACTTAATAAACTTTTTTGAATACCCTTAAAATTTTTACTAACATTCATTATATAATTATAACTATAAAAATATTTTAAAATTAAAATTTTATTCCTAAACTATTTCACTAATATAGGAGATTTTGCATAATAACCAGACGTAAATATATTTTTCATTATACTCATATCTGTACTATATTTATTAACATCTTTCATAATAGTATTAAATTCACTAGTTGAATTTTGTTTAATAATTGATATATCTGGTATTCTAGATTTAGTTCCAATTTTTCTTATATTTCCAATATTTAAACCTTCTTTGTATGATAAAAATAAATGAATTAAAATAATACACAATAATATGAATAATATATATTTCATTATAAAATAATTATATATTATTCAGAACTATCCGAATCATAATCAAATAATTCATCTAAATCTATATTAACTTTAATTTTTTTTTGTACAAAAATATTTTTTAATTGTTCAATTAAATCATTTTTCACTTTATCCATTAATAATTCATATAATTCACCCGACCTTTTATAATCGGGTGTCATATAATATGGTTCATCTTCAATTGGTACATTATCAATAACTTCTATTTCATTATTTAATTCTAAATTATCAATAGATCCTGTTTTTATTTGTTCTTGTCCGTTTTCTTCTAAAGCTTCCACATTTTCATTATGTTCTACATTTTCATTATGTTCTACATTTTCATTATGTTCTACATTTTCATTATGTTCTACATTTTCATTATGTTCTACATGTTCTACATTTTCATTATGTTCTACATTTTCATTATGTTCTACATTTTCTACATTTTCATTATGTTCTACATTTTCATTATGTTCTACATTTTCTACATTTTCATTATTTTCTTCTAAAGTTAGGCTATTTTTATTTGATGGATTTGTTACATTAATATTTTTCTCATATGATTCTAAAACTATTAATGAGGATACTTCTAAATCTATTTCAAAGTTTCTACTATTAAATTTGATACCTTTTATATGGATGGTAGGAATAATTTTATGATTTATTATATTTTCTTTTGTTATATATTTTCCGGTAGAATCTAGAATAATTGATTTATTTTCATCAAAATTACATATAATATCATAACAATTCATATGAATATTGCTTTTTATAGGACATAAGAATGAATTTTCAACATCACTAAACTCAAGAGGTTCATCAAACCATTCATCCGTTTTTTCATATATAAATTTTATGAAATCATTATATAATGTTTCAAACCATAAAGCATATGTCTTACTTGCGATAGATACATATATATTATTATTGTTTATATGTTTAAAATTAAAACATATATGATTAGTTTGTATAATAAATGGTCTATTATCATAATTTATACTACAATAATAGTTTTCATTGTCATTTGTCTCTGGGTCTTCTATATGTATTAATTTTTGTTCATAATGTTCAAGAATATTCATTTATAATGTTAGATTAAATTAAATAAATATATTGTGACGCAATATATATGGACAAATATATTCAAAAACTAATTTTATTAGATAATCAATTGAATATACTACAACATAAGATAAGTTTAATTAAAAATGAAAAAAAAAATATAGAACAAATAATTATACCACAAATGGTTCAATCAAATAAAACAAAAATTGTTCATTTAGATAAACAAATTGTATTAAATAAAACAAAAATATATAATGTATTTAGCATTAAATATTTAGAAAAATCATTAAATCAATTAATCGAGGATGATGATATCGTAACATATATTATAAGATATCTAAAAGAGAACCGTGAAATAAAAATAATGAATGAAATAAAAATATATGATTATAATAATGAATGAATTATTTTTACCAATTGGATTAAATATATTTAACTCTGTAAATAAGGGAAAAATAGAATTTATATATGAAGAGTTTAATAATAAAATAGAAAATGATTTATTAGATCATATTTATCAATCTAATACAAAACCATCTAAAATATCATCTCTAAAACAGAAAACTTATAATAATAAAACAAGAAAAAGTACTAATTAAAACTCCATTTGTCTCTATTAAATGGAGAAATCAACATATTATTTTTATTTTTATTAATTAAATCTAATTCTTCTTGATCGATTGCTGGACTATAAGATAATTTTAATCTTTCCATATATTCCTTATCTGCTTCAGTTTCTTTTGGTTTAATTCCAAAGCAATTTACACCAAATTTAACATTTTTATTATCAATAAATCCTCCATTTACACCTGGTCTACCACAATCATGTTCATGCCCTGGAATTAATTTTAAATTATTATATATTTCCATTTGTGTTGGAAATAAAGCTAATTGGTCTTCGGACCATCCATAACTACACCAATTCGCACCTTTATTATACGCATTTTCAACTTCATTATATGTAGCTAATCTTGAATTATATTTTCTACATATTTGTCTGGCTGTTTCATAATCATGACTATTATTAGGTATATGAAATACTTCAGAATTACTATTATGTTTATAAGATTTTTTATGAGATTTAACATTTATATCTACATTTGTGTTATGTTTACTAAATAAACTTTTTAAACTAGTGGAAAAATTATAATTATTGTTTTGTAAATTTACACCTATCACTACAATTAATACTATCCATAAAATTACCTCAATAATAATAAGTAGTTTATTATTAGACTCTCCCGAATTACCAAATAATACGAAAATTAATATATATACTAAAAGAACAATACCAAATAATAATATATAAGAAACCTTAACAGAATCAAAAACCTGTGAGAACATATTTGAATGAAATTCTGGTAAATAATTTATAGAATTTATACTTAAATCTACACTCATAATTAATATTTAATCTTATTTTATTTTTCTGTAAAAGAGACAATAATTTTTATCTGAACAAAATACCTTTGTTTCTTTTATATGACTATCATTGAATATATACCATTTATTATTTCTTTTTAAAATAGAATAATAATGTCCACCAAATATATTTCCTTCATGATTAATAATACCAAATAATGTATATTTTGTACTATTTGTGGAAAAATTGTCTAAACTAATTTCCTCTATATCTTGAATAAATGCGTTATTTTTATCTAATTTATTATTAAAACGTTTTAATTGAATTATTAGAATATTTGAAGTATAAATTATTTTAGTTTTTTTAATTAAATTAATATTTTTATTTTTTTTTTCGCTAAACCATAATTCATTATTATCAAACGTCTCGTCTTTAAAATTATAAATAAAACAATCTTTTAATGTAATATCTTTTTTATTTGGAATAGATAATTCAATACACCATTTTTTATCTATATTTGTAATTTCTAATTCATTATTTTCTATATCATAATATTTATATTCATATAAAAATAAAAATAACTGAGTTATAATAGATGAATCCGTTTTTAAATATTCATTCATAAATATTTTATATTTATCATTAATATCTATATTTATAATAGATTGATTATTATATGTATTATGTATACATTCTAATAAAAATAATAAATATTCACTTGAGTCACATTGTTTATATTGACCAAACTCAATGTTTTTTATTTTAAATATGTTTTCATTTATTTGTATATAACGGTTTGGTGTAATAATTGCATTATTATTATACATTAAATATCTTAAATCTTTCCATTCTTTTGTTATAATACTATCTTCAATATTATTGTAATTATTATTATTATTTATATAATCATTTAATTCTTTTATAGCTGATAGTATTTGTAATGTTGAATTAATATAACATGTATTTCCTAAATTAGTTAATCCACTAAATCCTAATTCATTCATTTATAATAATACGAATCAATGTTTATACGAATTAATTTTTATATTCATTCGCATTTATATTATTTTCAAGTAAATCACTTAAAATAGAATCATCTATTTTGTCCTCATTAATTATAAATAATGGTTTTAATGGTTTATACATTTTTTTAAAAGTTTTCATAAATAAATGAATAATATTTGTATCTATAAAAATAAAAGAACCATATATTTTATCAATCATTGGTGTTATATATTTATCAATAATTTTGGAAAAATCACTTATTATATCGTGGCTTGTTGTATTTAAATTTATATTATTAATATCAAAATATAATATTATCTTAGTTGCATCATTATTTTTTTGTATATTTTGTAGTTTTTCTATAATATAATCTTGTGTATATAACCAATTTAAAGGGGTTATGATAATATTATTTATAGTCATCTTTAGTATATGAAAATTATTATTATATCTATAAAAAATTAAATCAATACAAGAATTCATATTTAATATTATAGTAATTATTTATATTATAATTATCAATTATTTATAATGAATTATGTGTATTATAATTATGAATTAATGTTTTACCATTTGTATTATAAATTTCACCACTTATATTAGATGATTCGTAGAGTTCTTTTAATAAATTACTTGGTGCACATGTTCCATATTTAATTAAATTATTTTTTTTTAAATAATTTTTAATTGTAGATAATTTTTCTTTTTTTAAATTTTCTCGATTATGGATAATTTTTTTTCTTGTTTTTGAACCATTTATTAGTACACTTATTGTTTTATTTTTTTTATTTTTTCCAAGTGTAAAAATTTTTTTGATTTGTTTTATATTTTGGTTTATTGATTTATTTTCAATTATTTCTTTTGATTCAGTAAAAACTGGTTGTATTAAAGTTTCATTTTGTATTTGGATTTCCTTAGGAATACATTCAATAATTGGTACAGATGGTATAATCTGGTTACATTCAACTTGTTGGTTTAAAGGTGTAGATAATGTATTAATATTATATTGTTTAAAGGTTGGTTTATTACCATGTTTTAAATTACCATAAGGAGGTTCATTTTTTAGTATATCAAAATTATCATTATGTACGTTAATATTAGATTTTTTTGTTTTATTATGTTTTTTTAATTTTTCTAATAACATTTGGCGTATATTATTTGTATTTATATTGATAGGTTCAGTTAAATTTGTATTTTTTTCAGTTTTATTTTTTTTATTTTTATTTTTTAATGATAAATATTCTGGTTTTACATTAATTCTTCGTATGGACATATATTATTAATATTAAAATAATATATTTATTTATACATATAAAAATTGAATTAAATATTTAGTTCTAAATCAATTAACAATGGATTATAAATATGATGTTAAAGATAGTTGGACTTTAATTGAATCTTATTTTAAACAAAATGCACTTCAACAATTAGTAAAACACCAGATTGATTCTTATAATGATTTTATTCAAACACAAATGATGAAGACGATTGAAATGTTTAATCCATTAAAAATACATTCTCCACAAGATTATTTTCCAGATTTAAAAAAATATAGATTGGAAGTTGAAATTAGTTTTCAGAATTTATCAATATATCGCCCAGAAATTCATGAAAATAATGGTTCTTCCAAGTTAATGTTTCCAAATGATGCACGATTGAGAAATTTTACGTATTCTTCTAATATAACATTAGATTTAAAGATTAAATATATTATTAGAAAGGGTTCACAATTAGAAAAAGAAGAATATAAATATGTAAATTTATCTAAAATTCAGTTTGGTAAAATACCTATTATGTTGAAATCATGTATTTGTGTGTTAAAACAATATCCTTATATTAATCCTACGAATTTAGATGAATGTAAAATGGACCCAGGTGGATATTTTATTATCAATGGTTCAGAAAAAACGTGTTTAGCCCAAGAAAAGCCAGCTGATAATAAAGTATTTTGTTTTAAACAAAAAGCTGGACATAAATGGCTTTGGAGGTCTGAATTTAGGTCAGTTCCAGATTGGAAATGTATATCACCTAAACAAATATATATGATGATTAGTTCAAAAATAAATTCTTATGGATATGAAATTGTGGTTCAATTGCCACGATTAAAACGTCCTATTCCATTATTCATATTATTTAGAGCATTGAAAATTGAAAGTGATGAAGATATATGTAATTATATTACATTGAATAATGAAAATGAGAAAGATATATTAAATTATCTAAAAGAATCGATTCATCAAGCTTGTACTTATAATGATTATGATAGCTGTATTCAATATATAATTTCATCAGTAACTTATACTCCTATTAATATGGATAAAGAAGAAGGGTTTAATAAAAAAATGGAATTTACTATGGATGTATTATCCAATGATTTATTTCCACATTGTAGGGAAAAAATAGAAAAAGTATATTTACTTGGATATATGACTAAATGTTTAATTGAATCCGCTTTAGACAATCGTCAACAAACGGATCGGGATTCTTATTTGAATAAAAGAGTTGAATTAACTGGAACATTATTGAATAATTTATTTCGTAATTACTTTAATAAAGTGGTAAAAGATATTCAAAAACAAATTATTCGTGAAATTAATAATGGTTCATGGAAATCAAGTGAAGATTATAATAATATTATTACATTAACTAATATATATAAAATTGTAAAATCTTCTAGCATTGAAAATGGTATTAAACGAGCATTATCAACTGGAGATTTTGGCATAAAAAGTATTAATACAAATAAAGTAGGTGTTGCTCAAGTATTAAATAGATTAACTTATTTATCTGCATTGAGTCACTTAAGAAGAATTAATACACCGATTGATAAAAGTGGTAAGTTAATTGAACCTAGAAAATTACACGGTTCAACATGGGGGTTTATATGTCCAGCAGAAAGTCCAGAAGGGCAATCGGTTGGAGTAGTAAAAAATATTAGTTATATGACAACAATTACAACATATTGTGAAAGTATTCCTATTTATGATTATGTAAGTAATTATATTATTCTATTAGATGAAAATATTTCACAATTTTATGATAAAGTAAAAGTATTTATCAATGGTCGTTGGATTGGTATTACAAATAAAGCAATTGAATTGTATCATAATTTAAAAGAGAAGAAATATAAAGGTATTCTTCATATATATACTTCAATTGTATTTGATTATAAAAATCAAGAAATCCATATAAATAATGATTCTGGACGATTGATTCGTCCTTTATTTAAAATGAAAAATAATAAGATTTTATTAACGAATGAAATTATCCAAAATATAAAAGAAAATAAATTATCTTGGAATGATTTATTAATTCCATTTAATTTGAATGATTCAATCATAGAATATATTGATCCAGATGAACAAAATCATTCTATGATATGTATGTACCCATCTGTTATTCATTCAAAATATAATTATACTCATTGTGAAATACATCCTAGTACTATATTTGGTGTATTAGCATCGTGTATTCCATTTCCACAACATAATCAGTCACCAAGAAATACATACCAATGTGCTATGGGTAAACAAGCCATTGGAATTTATGTTTCCAATTTTAATAAACGTATGGATAAAACCGCTTATGTATTAAATTATGCAATGAGACCATTAGTCGAAACAAGAGTAATGAATATGATGAAATTAAATGAATTACCCTCCGGTAATCAAGTAATCGTTGCTATTATGACACATGGTGGTTATAATCAAGAAGATAGTATATTATTCAATAAAGGTAGTTTAGATAGAGGTTTATTTCACGCTACCATATATCACACTGAAAAAGATGAAGATAAAAAAATAAATGGTGAAGAAGAATTAAGAATTAAACCAAATCCAAATATCACAAAAAATATGAAATTTGGTAATTATGATAAAATTAATAAAAATGGTGTAATTGATGAAAATGAAATTATTCGTGATAAAGATATTATTATAGCAAAAGTTACTCAGATTCGTGATAATAAAAATGATAATAATAAATTAATTAAATATAACGATGAAAGTAAATGTTATCGTACAAATGAAGAATGTTATATTGATAAAAACTATATTGATAAAAATGGAGATGGATATACATTTTGTAAAGTAAGGATTCGAGCATTTAGAAAACCAAATATTGGGGATAAGTTTAGTAGTCGTCATGGACAAAAAGGAACTATTGGAAATATTATACCAGAAGAAGATATACCATTTACAAAAGATGGAAGTCGACCAGATATTATTATCAATCCACATGCGATTCCTTCTCGTATGACTATTGCTCAATTAAAAGAAACTATTATAGGTAAATTATTATTACAATTAGGATTATTTGGTGATGGTACTAGTTTTGGAGAAATCGATATGAAAAAAATATTTAGTGAATTACATAAATATAATTATGAATCTAAGGGAAATGAAATATTATATGATGGTAAAACTGGTGAACAAATTGAAACAACTGTATTTATGGGACCAGTATATTATCAAAGATTAAAACATATGGTAAATGATAAACAACATAGTAGATGTATCGGACCTATGGTGAATTTAACACGACAACCAGCAGAAGGAAGAAGTCGGGATGGTGGTTTACGTTTTGGAGAAATGGAACGTGATTGTATGATATCACATGGTGCTTCTAAGTTTACAAAAGAACGTATTTATGATGTATCAGATAAATATAGTGTTCATGTTTGTAAAAAATGTGGAATGATTGCTGTTTATAATGATAAAGAACATATTCATATATGTAATTTATGTGAAAATCGAACAGACTTTTCATTTGTAAAAATTCCATTTAGCTGTAAATTATTATTTCAAGAGTTGATTTCAATGAATATTGTTCCAAGAATTATGACATAATTAAAATATTATTTAATTATAATGAGTAATTTAGGTGGTAATACACAAGGAAAAGTTTCAGATGTAGGGTTTCAAAGTACAACTGTCGGTTCTGAGGTTGCTTTACAACGAAGAATACTTAGAAAAGCATTCAGATCAAATAAGGTCAAAAAAACAAATGGGGATGTTTGTAAATCAACAATTGGACCATTTCGTTCATCATTAAGTTTGGGTGATAATTTAACCAGAAAATATCAATCGTGTGGAGCAAGTAATCAAGTAAATAATACGTATGTAAATAGAACTAATTTAGGTGGTTCAGTATCAAACGCGTCTTGTTCAATTGAAACGAATGGTGTTACACCATTAGAAGTTCCGCTTGAAAGTGGAAACAGCAAATATGTTTCAGATTCTTCTTTATATACACGTTTCAAACATTTAGAAAGTCGTAATAAACTATATAATGATAGTTCGTCAGGTGGAAGTGACAATAATACTGTATTTATGACACTAAATCGTGTAAGATAATTTTTTTATTATTATAATGTAATGAAAAAAAAAATAAAAACAAAAAAAAAAACAAAAAAAAAAAAAATGAAAGGGGGGGGAAGTGGGGTAAGGGGTTTAGAAAAGGAAGCACTCGTGGTTTCTGATGCTTTTACGAAGTTTAATAAACAAAATAAAGTTATTACA
>Ga0129324_10001994_pt1 | contig 12838 bp, 10 predicted proteins | sample CPBDNA_7_FD_96879 | JGI IMG/M metagenome (GOLD analysis project Ga0129324, IMG submission 96879) | Freshwater to marine salinity gradient microbial communities from Chesapeake Bay, USA - CPBay_Spr_15_0.2_DNA | ecosystem: Environmental > Aquatic > Marine > Coastal | place: USA: Chesapeake Bay... | reverse complement strand
TCTTCTTTTTCAGCACCTCAATTAACACGCGTGCCTCAGGTACAAACAGTGGATCTGTGTGCAGCCGGGTTGGCAGCGGTGAGTCGTAATCCAATTTTTTGGCTGGAGAAAGTAGAAACAGCATAAAAGCACCCCAAAAATCACGTCAATGAGTAAAGATAACAAACCTTTCAACCAAGGTCAGCCTCGCACCGAAAAGGTCGCTGCCCCGACTCCAAAGGAGGGCACGGTTAGTGCTAAGATAGCGACCTCGAGCGGAGAGGTGGCAGAGTGGTCGAATGTACCTGACTCGAAATCAGGCGTACGGTTTTCCCGTACCGTGGGTTCGAATCCCACCCTCTCCGCCATTACCCCTTTTACCCCTCACGATTCCACCACATACCACCCACAATCCACCACGGTGTTTCCCTATTAAACAAGACGGAAACTGAATACCGTTCACGGAACACTCACAATCCACCACGAAACGACTACGATCTGCGTTAGGTGGAATACAGATCCCATTCCACCTTTTGAATCAGAGAGGAATCCTCATGGGTGGAATCACAGCAAAGGAAGTGAACAGTCTGCAGTCTGGCGAGAAGATCAAGGTCGGAGCTAGCCGGGTTGGCATAACCGCTCACGTTGACTGCCTCCGCTAAATGGCGCTTGATGACGAATTTTTCTACAAAGAGGGCATGACAAAACCAGACTCGTTAGATTTACACCTACCCTGGAGACGAACTGTAATATTTTTTAGGCGTCTCGTGCGGATTTGGGTTCGCCCTAGATGTGCACGTCGATGCGACCGGCTGGTCCCCATTCAAACACGCCCAAATATCGAGCTCATTAGGCAGAACTGACTGCACTTTATGCATCTTATTCCTGTTATTACATATTGCTTATCACGGATCTAAGTGCCAACGGTATTGTGTTCCAAACAAAAGCGACAGCCAACATGGCTATCGTTGACGGAGACAAACCGCTGAAATATCAGCATAAGGTGCAAGCATGCTATTGAGCCAACCGGGGCAAATCGGATCACTGAAACTCAAAAACCGGGTGCTGATGGCACCCATGGGAACCAACTACAGCACCACGGACGGGTTATCCACGCAACGAGACTGTGAGTATTACGCCGAACGTGCCAAAGGCGGGGTAGCGATGATCATGACAGAGGCCATGATCGTGACTGAGGCTGCCCGCTCGCACCACAACTCGCTGTGTTGCTTTCATGATCGATTCATTCCTGGCCTGTCCAAGCTAGTCGAGAGCATCAAAGCGCATGACTGTCATGTGTTTGGCCAGTTAAATCATCGAGGCGCCCTATTGCGGCGCATGGTGTTGAACATGGAGCCGGTGGGGCCATCGGACTGGATCAATCCGAACACGGGCGACGCCGTTCGCGCATTGTCCGTACCAGAGATTCATGAGATCCAATCACTCTTCGTTCAAGCAGCCAAGCGCCTTTGGATTGCTGGCTACGACGGCATTGAACTGCATGCTGGCAATGGCTATCTGTTTCAGCAGTTTTTTACCCGCCGTATTAATAAACGCTCGGACCAATACGGCGGTTCCATTCAGAACCGCATGCGGCTTTTGCTAGAAACGATCGACCGGGTGCGCAACGAGTTGCCTGACCTCGCCTTGGCCGTTCGCTTAAGTGCCAGCGAATACACACCAGACGGTTACACACCGGAAGAGATTATTGAACTGGCACAGGCTGTTGAGAGGGCTGGCGCAGACGCACTTGACCTGTCTGGCGGCAGCAATGAAAGCCCGCAACTTTCAAAGTACTGCATTCAACCGCCCTCCTTCGCACATGGCTGCTTGGCGCCAGTTGCCAAGCCGGTGAAAGACGCGGTCAAGATTCCCGTGTTCGTGGCTGGGCGAATTGTCACGCCGCAGGACGCTGAGGCGGTGTTGCAGTCTGGCAGTGCCGATTTTGTGTCTATTGGACGCGGTCTATACGCCGATCCGCACTGGGCTTTGAAGGCCTTTGGTCAAGTCAACGCGCCGATTCGCGAGTGCATTGCCTGCAATGTCTGCTTCGAGCGTTTGACGATTGAAAAAGATGTTTCTTGCGTGCAAAACCCCATGGTTGGGACAGAGTTCGAGGCGCTACCGTATGCCGAACCACAGCTATTTGACGCACCCACGAGTCCTCGCAAACGTGTGCTTATCCTAGGCGCCGGGGTAGCGGGCATCGAGGCAGCCCGAGTCGCGGCCGGCCGTGGGCACGTCGTCGAAGTTTGGGAGAAAGCCAATCAGCCTGGTGGACAAATCCACTTGGCGGTGGCTGGACCCGACAAAGCGGAAGTCTGGCCAGTATGGCACTACCGTTGGCAAACAATCCAAGCGCTCGGCGTCCCTGTTAAAACCAACACGCGAGCAACACAGCAGGCTATCGAGGATTTCAACCCAGACTTCATTGTGATCGCCACGGGAGCCGTGCCCAGAGTCGCTCCGATAGACACCAGCAAATTGGATTCTGGGGTCAAACAACACCATGCCTGGGACATCTTTGCCCAACCCGATCTCGTCAAGCCCGATAGCCGTATCACGATCATTGGTGCTGGCATGGTCGGTGCAGAGCTTGCCGACATGCTGCGCTTGCAAACCCATCAGATTCAACTTCTGGAAATGCAGGCACAAGCAGCCAACGGCATGGCACGCAATAACAAGTTTGAGCTACTCGAACGACTAGCAGCCAGTGGTGTGGATCTCATCACTCAGTGTCAAATTCATTCGATCGAAGGCTCAACGATTCAAGCGACCGTCAAAAACGAAGCTAGAGCAATCGATATCGGCCATTACCTCATTTTTGCCAATGGTCCGAAGCCCAATCTCGATATTTTGCAAACCGTGCAAAGCACAGGCATCGCCTATGAGTGCATCGGTGACTGCAGCAAACCAGGCGATTTTCTAACGGCTATCCGCGACGGCTGGATGGTCGCCTTGCGTCTAGACCAAGTCCACTAGGAGACAGCAACCATGGCACTGATTAATCTGGATCCACCCAACGCGAAGCCCTACGAGGTATACGCCATCAAGTATGGCACCCGAGATGCACAACGAAAGAATCATTTCATTGGCGGCGACCCACATGACGCACCCATGCCCATGGACTATTTTGTCTGGCTAGTGCGCCATGATGACTGCACCATTGTGGTTGACACGGGCTTTAACAGCGACGTTGGCAAACGCCGCGGGCGCACGGTACTTCGGACCCCGGCGCAAGGGTTGGCCTTGCTAGGCGTCGATGCTGCAACCGCACCGACTGTCATCATCACGCACTTGCACTATGACCATGTCGGCACATTCGATGCGTTTCCAAGTGCCATGTTCCATCTGCAAGATGACGAAATGAAATATGCCACCGGTCGACACATGCGCCATAAACAGTTCAACCACGGCTACGAAGTCGAAGAAGTGACCGGCATGGTCAGGCTGGTCTACAAGGACCGAGTCTGCTTTCATGATGGTGATGCGCAGATTGCACCGGGCGTGACCGTTCATCGCATCGGTGGCCACACGCATGGGATGCAATGCGTCAGGGTCTGGACCCAGCGCGGATGGCTGGTGCTCGCGTCTGACACCAGCCACTATTACGAACACTTCATGCGTCGTCGCTCATTCACCACGATGTTTAACATTGGCGAAGCACTGGATGGCTACGACAAGCTGGAGCAACTGGCCCAGTCGCGCGATCACATTATCCCTGGCCATGACCCCATGGTCATGGGCTTTTATCCGGCGCCCTCACCACAACTTGCCGGCATTGCCGTGCGGCTTGATGTCGCGCCATCCGGCAGTCCCACATTTGACTAAGGAGTGACCATGGATAATCACCCCGAATCGTTATTGCCAAATGCAACAGCCGAACTGGCCGCATTCAGCTCGCAGATCACCTTCGATGACATTCCAAAAGACGTCATCGAGCGCATGAAGACCAGCCTGCTCGACAGCCTTGGCTGCTGCTTGTTTGGCGTCACGCTGCCATGGACGCAGAAGGTGCAGTCCATGGTCATGGCGGATCAGGCGGCCCCAGTGGCATCCATCATGGGCACCGGCTTGAAAACCAGCGTGTCCAACGCCGTGCTGGTCAATGCCACCGCTGGCCATGCCTTTGAACTGGACGACATTCACAAAGAATCCATCGTGCACGCAGGCTCCATCGCAGTGCCTGTCGTCATGGCCTTGGCTGAAAAACTCGGGAACCTTAATCCCAAGCATTTCCTCACATCCATGGTAGCTGGCTACGAAATTGGCACGCGCGTGGGCAACGCGGCAACGATGGCGCTTTTCTTTCAAGGGTTTCATCCTCAAGGTACCTCAGGTGCTTTCGTGGCTGCAGCCAGTGCTGCCAGAATGCTCAATCTCGACGCCAAGCAAACACAACACGCACTTGGGATCGTGGGATCTCAAGCCGGCGGACTGATGGCTGCGCAAGAAGGTGCCATGGTCAAGCGCTTTCACTCTGGACGTGCGGCACAGAGCGGTATCTATTCAGCGCTCTTGGCACAGGACCACTTCACCGGCATTACCGACGTGCTTGAAGCCGGCTATGGCGGGTATCTCAGTTCCTACTCCACCAAACCGAATGCCGGCCGGTTAACCGACGGATTGGGCACCACGTGGGAAACTGGCAAAGTTGGCTACAAGCCGCATGCTTGCGTCACGAGCATCCACGCCTGCCTCGATGCCTTCAAGCATCTCCTAGACACACACACACTGACACTAGAGGACATTGAAACGGTCAACATTGGACTAAGCCCCATGACCTACACGCATTGCGCTTGGGAGTACAAGTCCCAGGGGGTGACTGCTGCTCAAATGAACCTCTTCTACAGTCTGGCCGTCATGGGAACGGACGGTATGGCCTTTGTGGCGCAATACGACGAAAGCCGTTTAGCTGACCCCCGCATCCTAGCTTTCATCCCAAGAATCCATGCCTCTATCGACCGGGAGATCGAGGCCATGGGGCCTGCCTATCGGCACGCCGCCCGAGTTGAAATTCAAACCAAAGATGGTCGTATTTTCAAACACGAAATCCTCAATCGGCGAGGCAGCCCCGAGAACCCATTGAGTCACGAGGATGTGGTCTACAAGTTTCGTAACGTCGTGGATCGCTGTCTCAGCCAATCAGCCATTGATCGCTTGATTGAGCTGACACAGAGATTCGATGAAAGCAACCATTTCTCCGAGTTGCTGACCATCGTTCAATCCAAGCCACATTAATTTCCACCTTCATCACAAACGAGGCAGACATGAGCAAGACATACAGCCCTACACTCTCCACGCAATTATCGACGCACCTCTGCGGTTTCAAGTTCGAGAGCTTGCCGCCCGAGACCATCAAGGCAGTCAAGCGACTGCTGCTCGATTACGTCGGCGTCGCTGTCGCGGGCAGCCAAACCGAAAGTGGCCGAATAGCGCGTGAATTTGCGGCCAGTATCGGTGGGCATGAGCAGGCAACCGTCATTGGTGGCAAGGGAAAGACCCCAGCCATGCAGGCAGCATTTGCCAACGCGATCTCGTCTCACAGCGTTGAACTGGATGACATCGATGTGCTTGCCCTCTTTCACTTCAGTCCGCCTGTCTACTCGGCAGCCATTGCCAGTGCACAGCAACAAAACGCCACCGGCAAAGACCTGCTGACCGCGTTGGCCGCTGGCTGCGAAACGATGGAGCGTGTTAGCAAAGCAGCCAATAACTCCCTGCGTAATCGGGGTTATCACACCACGCCAACCACAGGGGTATTTGGCGCCGCGGTGGCAGCTGGGCTCCTATACCGTTTATCCACAGAGCAAATGATCTCCGCGCTTGGACTGGCTGGCGCCAGTGCATCTGGTCTGATGGAAATGTACGGTCCTTCCATGCAAAAGCGCTTTAACCCAGGACCGACCGCGCGAAACGGTATTACGGCTGCAACCATGGCCAAGCTGGGATTTACCGGCACAGACACCATCTTTGAGGGGGAGCGGGGCTTCTTGGCGGCCTTCACCGATGCGAACCAACCCGAGGAAATCATCAAAGGTCTGAACGAGCATTATCAGCTAGACATCGAGTTCAAGCCCTTTAGCTGTGCGCGCCCCATTCATAATGCCATTGGCTGCGCACTTGAGATTCGCAAAAATCACAACCCGGAACTGTCTAAAGTACGAGCTATTCGCATGCAGCGCCACCCGGACTGGGCGCACTATCATCAAAGCAATGCTCCCCGCACTTACCATGAGGCCCAAATGAGCTTACCTTACTCGGTAGCCGTTGCCCTGGTTGACGGTCAAGCGCTCTTCCCGCAGTACAACAATGCCCGGCTGAAGGAACCTGAGATCGTGCGTCTGACGCAAATGGTGCAAATTGAGCCAGACAACAGCTTGCCTCGGGGCGTGTCTTGCAAGATGACCATGACGATGGAAGACGGCAGCACATATACGTCTCAAGTTGACTACCCGAAAGGCTCTATCCAGAATCCCATGAGCGATGAGGAGTTGCGCGCCAAATTCGACTTGTTGACTGAGCCTGTTCTCGGTAAAGACAGAGCGAACCAGCTCGCAGACGGTTTGTGGCAGGTTCAGACATGCCATGACCTCAATGCCTTGCTGGCACTGTCGCAACCAGCCTGAACAGGTCGTATTAACTTAGGCGTCATGTCAAAAAGCAATGGGGCCCGATTTAGAATCGGGCCCCATTGCTTTTTTATGACCAGGCTGCGCTGACAGACTACCGCATCGAGTTGGGAATATACAGCGCCAACTGGGGAAAGAAACACAGCAGCAAGAGCATGATGGCACCCGCAATCAAGAAGGGCACCAAACCCTTAAAGACATCTTCGAGCTCGACGCGCCCATCAGACGATGCCTGAACGACAAAACAGTTGATCCCGACTGGGGGCGACACCGCCGCGATTTCAACCAGTAAGACAACATAAACTCCAAACCAGATCGGATCAAATCCGAGTTTGATCATGACGGGGTGTGTCACTGGTAGTGAGATGGCCAATAGCGCAGGGGCATCCATCATGGTGCCAAGCACCAGGTAGATCATGGTGACAATGAACACCACAAACCACGGGTTAACATCCATGGTGGACAACGAATTGCCAATCTCGAAAGTCAATCCACTCAGGGCAAGAAACCGCGAGAAGACAAGCGCGCAGATGATCACGGCAAAAATCATGGCCGATGTTCTAACGGTGTCTAGCAAAATTTGTGGCAGTTGCAAGCCTTTGAAGCCACGCTGCCGAAAAATCGCCAGGATGAGCGTAAAAAGAGCACCCATTGCACCCGCTTCAGTTGGCGTAAACACGCCAAGATAAATGCCTGCGATGATGCTAAAGACGATGAGTGCCAGTGGCCCCGCCAGACGTAACGAATAGATTCGGGCGCCCCATGAAGTCTTGTTTTCGCTACGCGGTGCCACCTCTGGCCGACGTCGAGCGGTGATGTAGATGGCCAGACAGAGCAAAATGCCAAACACAATGCCAGGCAAGATGCCTGCCATCAAGAGCTTGCCAATACTCGAGTCGGTCAGGATGCCATAAATCACCATCACGGCGCTAGGCGGAATCATCACGGCCAACGTGCCCGCGATCGCAATTGAAGCGGACGCCAAGCCCTTGTCATAGCCGCGCTCTAGCATTTCAGGCAGGGCAATCTTGGTAAAGACCGTTGCCGTGCCGACGCTCGATCCAGAGGCAGCTCCAAACCCTGCCGCTGCCACTGTCGTCGAAATCGCCAGCCCACCTCTAACGCCCCCGAGCCAGCTATGCGCTGCCTCATAAACATCGGCCCCCAAGCCCGCACGCAACGCAAAGAACCCCATCAGCAGAAAGAGTGGAATCACGGTGAAATGGAAACTGTGCGTCGTCTCAAAGAAAACGGTACTCAACACCGACAATGCCGCGTCAAAGCCCACCAAGCCCATTAAACCGAAGAAACCCACAATACCAAGCGCAACCATAACGTTGGCGCCGAATGCAATCATGCCAAACAGCGCGAAGATGCCAAAAATACCGAGATAAAGGTTCATCAGTGGCCTCCCTTGGCGCCGTTGTCTTCAATGCCAAACGCATCCATGACCGTGTCAAGTGCGAACTGGACCGCCAGCAAAACCAAGCCAATGAACACCACAAATTTCACCGGATAGATCGGATACGTCACGGCGTCGAAAATTTCCTCCCTGACCTCAAACGACTCCCAAGCAAACAAGAAAGTCGCGTAGCTCGCAAAGACAAACAGGATCGTGGCTAAAGCAGACATTAACGTCTGTGTAAACCGGCGCCACATTGGCGACATTAGGCGCGTGACAAACACGACCTTGATGTGGCCTCGATAATGCTGGGTCAGTGCAATTGAGAAAAAAATCATCACGGTCAGCAGTGACTGTGTATAGACGAACGCCCCATTAAATGGCGTATTAAATAAATAGCGGCCGATGACGTTAATCGCCACCAAGAACATGGTCAACAAACAGGCTAGACCCGCCACCATACCCAGTAGCCTGAGTAACCGCCCATACGCTCTCGAGAGGGCCAGTACACCTTGCTCCATGATGTCCTCTATTATTTTTTTAGTACCCCAACATGACACAAACGGACACCCAGTCCGGATATCCGTTTATGGCCAATCACGTCAACCCCTGCTGATGGCTGACCTTATTTCTTTTTGAAAACCAGCGGTTGGACAAGCTCATCAGCTGGCAGGCCCGCCTTTTGGGCCTGAGTGATCCACTTGTTACGTAACGCTTGAATCGCAGGATCTTTGATCACTTCCACAAAGGCATCCTGAGGAAACTCGATGATTTCAACCCCATTCTTGCTGCTGGCCCATTGTTTCTTCAATTCCGCCACGATAGGATCGATTTGTGACACAAAGTTGGCAGCGTTCTCACGACCAATTTGATCGAGTGCTTTTCGTGTCGCTGGATCAAGCGAATCGTAATACTTGCGATTCATCACGATGAAGTGACCATAGTTGGCGCCGAACGGCACATCCGTGAAGTAGCGAGCCACCTCGTCGAGCTTGAAGCCACGAATATAGGTGATGCTTGTCGGCGTGCAATCCAGAATGCCACGCTCGAGTGCTTCGCGCATTTCCGTTGTAGAAGTCGACGTCGGAATACCGCCTAGCGCCTTCACCAGCGCTGGGTAGGCAGATCCATACGTCCTGATCTTGCGACCCTTGAAATCGTCGAGCGTGCGCAGAGGCTCTTTACACAGAATTCCGTACTTTTCCAATGGGCGATAGCCAAGTGCCTTCAAGTTGTACTTGGCCAACTCAGCATCAAACTGTGGATACTTCTCGTGCCAATTGGCCATCAGATCGCCAAGCTCACCTGGACCCAATGGTTGCGGGGTATAGAAACCGACGCCATTGTTCAAAACGAATTTGTTCATGTAGTACGGCAACACAATCTCACCGATCTGGCCCACGCCGGCTGAGATCGCATCCGGAATTTCACGCTGTGCAGCGGCGCTGCCACCCCACATTACCTGGACATCAAACTTGCTGTTGGTGCGTTTCTTGATCTGATCGACAAACCAGTTGATATTGGCTGTCTGTGCATCGCCAGCTGTTTCTGTTTTCCAGGTGAGCCAGCGCAGCGTTTCCGCAGACGCCATTGAGGCCACGGACGACAGGCCCAAGGCAATTGCCGAGGCTGCCATCCATTTGGTTGCAATTGATTTCTTCATCATGTTTTTGTCTCCTTACTTTAATGAGCCATGGGGAATGGTTCTATTAGCTGTCATGGTAGGTGCCAGAACATCCTGACCACAATGCGCAACAACCAACACGATTCACACCAAAGCTTGATCCTGTGATATGTTTTCAGGTTGTCATTTTTATGTGTGTCTTGATCGCACGCACCAAATGGTTGCGAGCGCAAGAACGTCCATTACTCGCGCAGCAAAATCACTGCGCCAAAGAAGTCGGCGAATCGCCACTAGCCGTAATTCTTCCTGACCAGCTTTTCCAGTACGGATTGGGTAAACCGGGTCAGCGGGGTTGACGGCCTGGCAACGGCCATGGCAACAACCAGCCTGTTCTTGATACTCGGCTCTATGATGGAAGCGACTTGAGGAGGCGTGCGCCCCCGCCACTGCTTCAGGGCGCCCGAAGGGACAATGGCTGATGCGACACCATGCTGCACCAAGGGCAAGATGGATTGCATTGAATCTACTTCTGCAACAATATTTAGCGTGATGTCCCGTGGCTTGCTAATGCCTTCGATCAAGTGCCGTACCGAGTGCGGAAAGCTCGGTAGCACCAGAGGGAATTCGGGCAACTTCTCAAACGGAATTTCATAGGGCAGCCTGTTGCTGCTGACCAGCACGAGCTCTTCAGCGGTGATGTCCTTGTAAAACAGCTGCGGCGTCGGTGGCAAACCAAACAGAACGGCCAAATCGATCCGACCCGCAACCAACCATTCGCGCAAAGGAAGGCTCAGCGCCTCGGAAATGCTAATTGAAGCGGCTGGGTACTTCTCCCTGAACTGCAGAACCAGTTCGGTGGAGATCTCGATAGCCACGCGCGGCGGTAGCCCAACCCGGATTCGACCTCGCGGCATTTCCTGCCTGGCTTGCATATCAGCCACGGCGCTTTGCATGTGGGCCATGATCTTTTGGGCGTGCTCCAAAAATGCATGTCCATCGTGGGTGAGCACCACACCGCGCCCGTTGCGATCAAACAGTCGCACACCCAAATGCTTCTCCAGCTCACCCAACTGTCGGCTCAACGCAGGCTGAGTGACGCCGAGAATGGCAGCCGCTTTACTCAAACTACCAACATCACTGAGTGTTAAAAAGTACTCAATCTGTTTGACTGTTGGGTACATAGTCATTTCCTAAACGCAATGTTGAGGGAAACCCCAAGAAGCTGATTACATCTTTTTATATCGGATATGCGATCTCAAAGTCTGACACAAAGGCACACTAAGAAACACGATTAAACGTTTTGGAGTATCAACCATGGATATCTACACCCCCATCAAAACCTACCTCGACTCTGAACGCAAGCCCGCCCTCGCATTACCCCCAAAGTCTTGTGACACCCACGTGCATGTCTTTGGACCGGCGGATCGGTTTCCGTACAGCAACGATCGCAACTTCACCCCAGTTGATGCGCCAAAGGAAAAACTCTTTGCCTTGCATAAGCGCGTGGGTATTGAACGTTGTGTGATCGTGAATTCTGCCGTTCATGGCACGGACTTGCGCGCGACAGAAGACGCCATTGCCCACGGTAACAAACACTACCTTGGTATCGCGCTGGTTGAACCTTCGGTTAGCCAAGCCGAGTTGGTCCGCCTCAAAGGCGCCGGGTTTCGCGGTGTTCGATTTAGTTTTATGAAACATATCAAGCACTCGATTACGCCACCAGCGTTGCTCTCTCTTGTCAAGCGACTGGCCGACATCGACATGCACCTTCAAGTGCATTTTGAGAAAAACTTGATACATGACCTTTCCCCAACCTTTGAGTCATGCGCCCAACTGGTTCCCGTGGTGATTGACCACATCGGGCGTGTCGATGCCAAAGACGGCCTGACTGGGGAACATTACATGGCGCTGTGCCGGCTGCTGGATAAGCCGAACTTTCTAGTGAAAGTCAGTGGCATCGACCGGGTTGACGAAACACCACCCTATGTCGCTGGCAAGCTGCTTGCCGCAGATCTCGTCAAGCGCTACCCCACCCAATGCCTATGGGGCCTCGATTGGCCGCACCCCAACCACACCCACATTCCGGATGATGTCACACTGGTTGAGGCACTCACCGAGATCGCTCCCACCGCCGACGCTCTAGAATCCCTGCTAGTGCATAACCCGCAAAAACTCTACAAGTTCGAGGATTAAGACATGGCAGACAGATTGGCAGGCAAAGTAGCACTCATCATGGGTGCAGGTTCAGTCGGGCCCGGCTGGGGTAATGGTCGCGCCATGGCGGTTCGATTTGCCGAAGAAGGTGCCACCATCTATGGCACGGACATTTCACTAGAGGCCATGGAAGAAACCGCGCAGATGATCAAGGATTTGGGTGGCACGTTTGTGGCGCTGCACTGCGATGTGACGGACCCAAAAAGCATCGAAAAAGCGGTTCATGACTGCCACGCTCAAGCCGGTCGCATCGATATTCTGGTCAACAATGTTGGCGGATCAGCCGCAGGTGGCCCAGTCGAAATGACTGAAGAAGTCTGGGATAGCCAGGTCGACAGGAATCTCAAAAGCGTTTTCTTGACCTGCAAGCATGTACTGCCCATCATGCAGGCGCAACAAGGCGGCGCCATCATCAATATGGCATCGACCTCGGGCATTCGCTGGACTGGCTCGGCCCAGGTTGCCTATGCAGCCACCAAGGCTGGCGTCATCCAGCTCTCAAAAGTGGTTGCCGTCCAGTACGCCCCGCACAATGTCCGTGTCAACACCATCATCCCAGGACAATTGCACACCCCGATGGTGGAGGTTAGACTAGCGAAGCAACGAACGGGAGGGGATGTGGCTGGGCTACTGGCTCAAAGGCAATCTCGAATTCCCCTGCCCTTCATGGGCGACGGACGAGACACGGCCAATGCAGCGGTTTATCTCGCCAGCGATGAAGCTCGGTTTGTCACTGGCACAGAGATCGTCGTTGACGGTGGCATGTCTGTGCGATGTGGCTAAAGGCAGCAAGCACGATTGCGCCCCAGTGACAGCACCTCGAGTAAGACGCCCGATCATTGATAGTCACTGACCGGTTCTGCCCAGGAGATTTCCATGAAAACAGATGTTGTGTTGTTTAAAGCCCGAATCAAACCAGCACTGGCTGACTTGCTAGACGAGGCAGGCCTGCAATCGTTGATGGATACTGCGTTGGGCGGCAGCCGC
>Ga0129324_10001993_pt1 | contig 12841 bp, 12 predicted proteins | sample CPBDNA_7_FD_96879 | JGI IMG/M metagenome (GOLD analysis project Ga0129324, IMG submission 96879) | Freshwater to marine salinity gradient microbial communities from Chesapeake Bay, USA - CPBay_Spr_15_0.2_DNA | ecosystem: Environmental > Aquatic > Marine > Coastal | place: USA: Chesapeake Bay... | reverse complement strand
TTCTCCTTGATTTTTGTGTTGTTATGTAGTATTTATATTTTACTGTATGTAGCAGTTAAGCTCGTACTTAGCGCCCATATTATAAACTTGAATCTGAAGAGATTGCTTAACAGACTTACCGTTCTTGGTCAGTTTAATAGAGTAGGTGTTGGTCTTACCGTTCTTAGGCTTAGCTGGTCCCGTAGCAACTTTACTATCCCAATCATCAGAGTCTACTTCAAAGCCACTTTGCTCGGCAACTGACTGCGCTTCTTGTACAGCACCAGAGAATGTGTTGTGGTATAACTTATACTTTGGCGATTCTTCTAAGTCAACTTCTTCAAATACTACAGGCGCCATTATGGAACCTTTTTTACCACCATCAATCATCATCATCTCATCACCCTTTTTGGTGTCTTTGAGATCTTTATGAATCTTGCGGAAGTTTGCTTTTGATATATGTACTTCACCGTCTTTGATCGTATAAGCAGCTTCTGCTAAACTAACTTTTTGAAGTGCTTCACTGATCAGCTCGTTGAGCTCGTCTTCAGTCATGTTTTCTAGATCTTGTGAAGCAATATTGTGCTCATTAATATACTGGGCAGTTATATTATTAATTTCAGATTCACTAAAAGCCTTGTTTTGCTTCAAAAAGTCTTTAACATCTTTAAGAGGGAAACCAATCTTCTTAGCAATCCAAGCAGCCGATTTACCATCATCGATATAGCCTTGAAGTTCAGCCATTTTGCCTTCATTCATTCCTGGCTCTTTACGCTTTCTATCATCATAATTCTTCTGCCAAGGCAAAGTTTTTTTGCTTTTCTTCTTAGCAGCTTCAATATTCTTTTTCTTTTGCTCTGGAGAAACTACAGCTTTAGGATCGTAAGCTTCAGCAACACCCATTGCAGCAGCAACTTTCTTACTACCAAATTGGCCGCGAAGAAGATCTGAAATAGCACCTTGCTTATCGTATGATTTTAAGTCTACAGCACCACGACCTTTTTGGTCAAGTGACTTACGTAAGTCTTTTATGGACTTTTTCTTTAGCAAAAGATATTCTTTGTAAACCGGGCTAGACTTATCAACCGCTTCACTCACTGGCTTCTTAGAAGCTTTTAAATATGACTCTTTTGATACCCAGCAAGAAGCATTGAGTTTAGTCGAGTCGTGAGTACAATCGCATCCTGGCTTAGGATTACCTTGTTCGCAACCGCAGTCTTGGCAAACCATGCTAGCAGCTTCGTCGATATGTCGTTTAAAACTTCTCATTAATTCGGGCCTTTTTTTGTTTTGTTAGTAATGTAACCATTTAGTGATATTTATAAAAAGCGATCACCACTTCTCTTTATCTGCCCAATATGCTGCCGACATCTTACCTTTGGCAATGTTTTTACCGTGTCGAGCTTTAAAAGACTTCCGTTTAGCTTTCATCTTATCTGATTCACCACTCTTAGGTTCACCAGCAGTAGAAGCGCCTTGCTCACCAAACCGAATAGTCTTAATCTTATTACCGTCTTTTGCTACAACGATGTGGCTTTTTGTTGGATGACTCGGTGTTCTTTTAGCTTTATTAAAACCAGAAACACCGGCCTTGTCAATTCGTGGATCTTTAGCTTCAGTAACCATTTTAGCAAGTTCTCGTGCATCAACACCTTGGTATTGTTTTGCAATTTGAGCTGCGTAATATTCTATACCATGTTTTAATCTAGTACTCTCAGATTTTTTACGATCCCACACATCTTGTAAAATATTAGCAGCATGCTTATACATTTTATTGTATACTAGTTTACCTACTGCTTTACCTGCCCAGCCTTCTTCAACTTCTGTGCTTTCAGATACGTAATCTTTGGCAGGATTCTTTTGGCTTTTAACCCATTTAGATACTGCGGGATTCTTTGGTGTTTTCTTAGCCCAAACCATAATTTTTTTGTATACGTTATTAATTTGGGTAGTAAAATCTGAACCTTCTGAATTATCAATAACATGAAAATTATTACCGAAGAACGCTTGGAATCCGCCAATATTCTTTTGAACATCTTTCCACATCTTAGATACCAACGCAGATGGCACAGTTCTTGATCTAAGTTTATTTCTATGTTGAGCAGTATCTTCGTCGCTATTAACAAATATCATAGAAACATCGTAGCCAAGTTTTTTTAGTGCTACAGCTTGTTGCATAATCTTTTTAAGATCTTTGCCGGTACCATCTATAACTAAACCAAGCCGGCCAGCAAGAGCAAACTCCATTTGCAACTTTGTTATAGCTTTAGCTTTAGTTCTAGCTTCTTGTCCTTTCGGAGAAATAATATCTTCCGGATCGCCGGTTAAACCAACTTTCTTTAACGCAACTTCAAATGCAGTATCTGAATTAATTAATTTAAACCCCATTGGTTGCAAAGCAGTTTTACCTACAACAAAAGATTTACCAGATCCAGGACCACCAGCTAAGAAAATAGCTTTAAAAATAGCCGGGTCATTAACACCTTCATTTAATTGTGTATGTTCTTTAAAAGTTATCATATTATCCATTAGGAGTATCTTTTTTCAATCTAGCTAATAGACTAGGTGTGCCTTCTTCGCCAGCTCCACCTTCTTCTTTTAGATTATCGCCGTTTTTTGCATGATAGGTGTGATGAGCGATTCTAACATCTTTCTTAGGATCTTTTGCAGCAATAGTAGAACCTGACTTGTTAGCTGCAGCTTTGCTACTAAAACTAAGTGGCTTGCCGTCTTTCTTCCAGACTTTACCATTGATGTAAACGTGGTGAGCTTCCTTGTCACGTTTAGCAGCTTTATCTTCGTGGCCTAGCTCGTGTTGCATTTCTTTTCTTTTAAATGAATCAAACCGTGCTCTTTCAGCACCAGTTCTTTTATAACCAGCTTCATCAATACTTTCAGATGCATCTTTAAAATCTTGATCTGTTGGAGCACCTTTGGATCCGGGCTTCTTCATTGATTCTCCAGAACCATTCTTAATACGCTTGCGTTTAGCATGGATATTAGCCCAAAGTCCACCTTCTTCGATTTCAGATACTTCTTCGTTACGCTTAGACTTTTGGTACGCGTTATACTCTTTACGCTTCTTGTCATTATCAGCCTTTTCTTTAGGAGACATCTGAGACACCGGCTTCTTTTCTTTAGACATCATATCACGTAATTTTTTCATAGTTTTGGCGTCACTCTTTGTTAATGGATCGCGGGCAGTCATAGCAGTCTTGCCATCGGGGATAGTAGCTTCAGCAGCTAACTTAGCAGCAATGGCCATTTTGCGTTTCTTTTCGTCTGACTTATCTTTAAACTGTGGGGCATCAGAGTCTTTAAAATCTTTAATCCAAACGCCCATATCGTCAGAAGGTTTTAAAACTTCATTAAAATGTTCAGTTGCTTCCATCAACTCAATTACTTCTTCTGAAAGATCTTCAACGCTTTCGTTAACAGATTTCTTCTTAAACATGCGGAAGCGACCGTCAACCTTTGGCTTATTATCTTTATCTAGTAACATGTGTGGTTTTTGTAAAATTCTTTGGTCTTTAATAGATGCTTCGTTAATGCTTTCGTTCTTAGAAGATCCGCCAGACATCATAGACTTACGTCGTTCTCTTTCTTTTTGTTTAACTTTTGGTAGGAGCTTGCGAGCGATCTGTTCGATACGACTTTTATTAATCTTTGCAATGCGCTTCTCGACTACCTCTTTCTCACCTGGTGAGAGATCAGCATAACGTTTATTCTTAGCGAACTTTGCTTTGAAGATATTAATAGCAGCTTTCTTTGCGCGCTTTTTCAATACTTCTTGGGAAGCAGTTCTTTTAGCAGCTTTTTCTCTACCGCGTTTAATTTTAAATCGAGCTTTTTTCATTGCAATACCGCGCTTGCGTCTTTGCATACGATCTAGTACTTCGTCTAAAACTTCAACTTCTTCGTCCATTGAAGGATTTATTGCATTAGCTACTTTATCCATAATTTCCTGCGCACTCGATTTAAGGGCTTTTGGTAAACCACCTGCGAATTTTTTAACATCACCTGCAGTAGCAAACTCACGCATTTTAGTACCAGACATACCAGCGGCGCCTTCGCCATCGGCATCTCTTTGACCAGCAGAGATAACTTCAATAGAATCAAAAGTATAGTCTTTGCCGTTATATTTGTTAAGTAACACATTGTATTCGTCAACGCGATCTGAACCAGCAACCATTACTAAATTCTTATATTGACCTGAAAGAGATTTTACAATTAGCATTAATATCTTTAAAGGAGATTTTTTAACTACTGGCCCAAACGCTTTGGTAGCATACTTAATCTTATCGTCATATGACAACGGATCTTTATTAACTGCGCCTTTGCCTGATTTTGATTTAGCACCAGAAGAATGAGAAAGGAAAACCATAGGTTCTGCTTTGCGGCTTTTAGCTTCTTTAAGTACTTTCTCTACAAGCTTTTCATGGCCTGTTGTCATAGGATTCATTCTGCCAAAAGTCATAACTACTGTACCAGACTTTACAGCTTCCTCTAAAGTCGGTTCTAATTCAATGTACTTTTTAGCATCAAACTCTTTGAAGCCTTTAATTTTTTTGCTTGTATCTGGCTTAGCCATTTTATTATCCTAAGATTTATTAATGCAATTACTTTGCTTTATTTATAATTTTTATGAAAAGAAGGTATGAAATCGTAGTTTCTGTTTGCAGATTTACCCCAAATGGTAGATTCTCTTAACCATCCTAGCGCTGGTGTTGGAGATACTATTGATAAAGGAACAGATGTTCTACGTTGTCCTCTAATAAAATAGTCATTATCAATTGCGCTTCTAATACTTTTTTCTTCTATTTCTTGTATAAGCAATTTAGCTGTAGTACGTGTAATAGCATAAGCATGTGCGCCTTCATGTCCCTGAATTGATATTAGTTCTTTAGGAGGGCCTGCTTGCTTATGATCATACTTAGATGGATCTAAAACCTTGTATCCAAGAACCAATATCTGGCCATCTGGTACATCAATAGTTAATGGGTGTAACATTACAGCATCGTGTTCAAGTATCACTGCAGCGTCATCTGGACCTTCTGAGATGGCTTTCCAGATGGCTATGTGACCCGCAGTTGCACACATAGCCTTTTGTGCTTGTGTTGTTTTTTCTAAACGAGCATACTGTTCAGTAGGTAAATTCTTAATACCAAGTTGCCCAAATGCTGATCTACCAGTCTGGTCTTGGAAGCCATTAAAATAAGTCCAGGACATTCCCACTTTATCACAAGAATCTGCGCAGACTTTAGCATACTCGTTTGAAACAGGAGTATTAATTTTTAGAATATAAGCTTTAATTGCCAACATATCACATTCCTTTCAGTTCATTATATAATTCGAAATCTTTGTTAAACGCCGTTTTTAGTTGTTCTAAGCAATGAGCATCAAATACAATCTCATTTTCTTTATTCTTTCTGAAATTTGCTTTGTGATTCGGTAATGGATGAGTTATTACTAAACTTAATTCTTGCATTAAATCAGATATGCATTTATTTATATTTTCATATAACCAATATTCTCCGATATAATCATTTCCAAATTTAGAAAAGTCTGCTTGTATTAAACTTGAGTTTGGTTCATCACGGAAAGTGCCATTAGGCGCTAACCGTTTATATAGAGCTAAATCAATAGGCTTTCCTCTAGCTTTCCATTTTGCGTAGAAATAAAAGAAGCTTTTTTGTCTATCAACTGGATCTCTTAAAACAGAAATAACTTTATAAGTTCTAGCTTGATGTTCTGTTACGATATTTTCTTTAATTAAATCTTCAATAGTAAGATGATAGTATTTAAAATCACGCTTATACTTTTTAACAATATTGCCATCAAGATTGCCGCGTATGTTAGAATCTTCTACTGGAGTATAAATCGCGTTTCCATCTGGAATATTCTTAATGAAAAATTCAGATAAACTACTGCTCGCAGTCTTTGGTGAACGAAGAAAAATTAATTTGTATCTATGAGAAACGTACATTATACACCCCTATCATATGTTATACTATTGGCATGACCAGTGGAACCCCATTTATGATCTGCATAAACTTTATCAGGTCCGTCATATCTTTTTGCGCCACCAATATAAAACAATGGAATAAAGTAATGAGATGGCCAAACATTGAGCTTATGCCTCCAATTTGGTACATGTTTTGAGAGGAACATATTACCCGTAGACCTAAAAGGTTCGCGGCTTAATTCGTTAGCTTTAACTTGGTGCAATGTATCAATAACATGCTTAACAAATTCGTTGCCGGGATTACAAGCCATAATTGGTTGAATGAAATTCTGTCTGCCCTTTTCGTTCTCATAACAAGAATATGCATGATCTTCAGGTGCAGTAAATAACTCATTGGTATTTTCTAAACATACCATATCAGCTTCAGGCCAAAAACCGCCGTGCTCGTATAGAAGTTCGTATCTAATTAGATCAGATACGCCGGGCCATTTGCCCATACTATAATAAGCGTCAATAAGATGTTGGTTATGCCATTTGCGCGATTTTAACATTTCATCTGTAAATATGGAATAGTTCCAGTCCGGATGTTTATCTCTCCATGTATGCATCCATTGCAACGGAGCCGGTTTAGGACCAATCCATATTTGAGTTAGTTTCTTCTCAATATTCATAATAAACCTTACTTCTGAATCCACCAAACGAAATCATCTTCAACATTCCAGGAATTTTCACCAAAGTATTCTGTGACTGCACGTTTAACTGTTGGGAAATGAATATCATGACCTATAACTCTACCACCTGGGCGGACTTTACTTTCCCAAGCTTTAATATCTCTTAAACAACCTTCATAGCCGTGATCAGCGTCAATAAACACGAAGTCTAAACTTCCGTCTGGTATGTTCTTAGCAGCTTCAGTAGTATAATCTTTAATAACGATCGCACGACCTGGATAATTACTAGAGAAAGCTAACAAGTCTTGGTGATATTTGTTGTGACTCCAAGGATGCCCGTTTTCTCCAGGAGTCCATTTTTCTGGGCCATTATTATCTGGTTGTGATTCATATAGATCTACACCGATAAGATTCAAATCTGGGCAAGACTTAATAAGATGTTTAAAATTAGCACCATCATGAATGCCAAGCTCAGCACCCTTTGTCCAGTTATTTTCTTTTACGAATCTTTCTAAAGTATTCCAACGCCAAACATTACCACCATCATTTCCACGATCTCGTATTCTTCCCATAATCATTTCTCCGCTTATTTTTAATATAAAAAAAGGTGAACACTAATGCTCACCAAATTATTTATATAAATTTAACTAGTTGCTATTTAAGCATTAATGCTTTTGCTTCTTCTATATGGCCATTTGAAGCTAGTCGAGAAGCTTTTAGTGCTAGTTTTACACTGATTATTGTATCAGAAAGATATTTAAGCATTAGATAGCACCTTTCCAAAGCGTTCTTGTTTAGCTTTGGCTTTAAGTCGTGCTAATTTATTTCTTGACTGCTTGCGACTGTCGTATAGACATTTCATATGGTCTGCAGTAATACCTTGCTTACCAGTCATTGCGCCAATTGCTCTACTATAACCAATAATTTCTAATCTTAGATAAAAACGTGCTAACATGCTATATTTGACCTCGCACATTTTTTATTTACTTCCATAGGCTTATCACGAATAGAATCTGCATAAAAATTATCATAATCATAAACTGCAGACATGATTTGCGCGCGACAAATACCGATATCACTTAATTCATAGTTAGTTAACGCGTTAAGCTCTCTAAAAGCTTGGCGGCGTTCTGCTCGCAATTTCATAACACTATTAATTTGTGTAACTAACATTGTAATTGAACTGATAAACATTGAAATTTTGCTCAATGGTGCTGCTTGGGCCATCTTTTGTCATCTCCTTGATGCGTATAATTTGTAATCGTGAATTCGATTTACAACTATATTTATCAAGAAAAGGCTAAAAAACAACCTAAAGAGGTCGTATATTTTGGAATAGCTGTTATTCATTAGGGGCAACTGTGACATCTTGTCACTTATGTATTATAGCTGAGTTTGTACAACATTAAGTGTTACAGAAACCGTGCTAGGAGCAAATGCGGTTGCCGGTAAAGCAGCTAGATATATTGCTGGCGCAGTTGTTGCCCACATAATTTCTACATAGTCATCTGGTAAAAGAGGTAATGATATGTTTGTTGAAATGCTAAATGTGTCGCCGTTTGTAACAGTTGTAGCTCTTGTTGACCCGATAACATCTGTTCCATTTTTTCTAAACCAGAAATATACGATACCTTTATTAGATGTTGCAGTAACTTGACCTGAAACTTGGAACAGATAAAACCCAGATTCATCAACTAATATTTCTGTATCATCAATTCCGCCAAAGCTAACACCTTTTGATATATTAGTTTCGTTAAATTGAACTGCTTGTGCCGTATTAATGCCGCTTGCAGTTTGGGCTGTTGTTCTAGAAAAACGTCCATAATATTTTTGCTGTTCAATAGTTGGACGGGCAAAGATCTCACCGTCCTCAGTGCCTTTCTTAAGTACAATAGCAAATGGAATTACATTATTAGGGGCGGTCGGTTTAGCATTTGTAAGCTGGCCAGTGTTCTCAGGATCAGCATATAGAATATCACCTACTTCCCAAGCAGAAGTATTTAATTCGCGAACTTTACCCCAAACTGTAATTCTACCATCTTGTCCAGAATCTAAATCATGCGTTGCAACACCCAAACCATATAAAGAAGGAAAAGTTCCATTAGCTACCATAGGACTTACAAGTAATCTAGCTCCTGACCCACTATCAGGTTCGGCACCAGTAAACATAACAGGTGTGCCATTTACAATAGTATTTGCAGTACCGTTTCTTACAAAAGCGTATAATTCTTGTCCAACTTGCTGAGTAACACCGTCTTGATGCTTAATGTTTATGGTTTGATCTAGATAATCCCAACATACAGTACCAACTGCATGTTCATGCGATCTAGCATCGTGATTAACATCAAAACTTATATTATCAATTGGACCAATTTCGTTTGTAAACTGTACCTTTTTAGTAGCAACATCGTATTCTAAAACCCAGTTATCGTTATTCGCAGTCATTCTCGCGCGGTTAACATCATCTAGATAACGAAAGTTGACTTCACCACCACCGCCAATACTCTGCATCTGTTGCTGAATACGACCCAAGAACAAGTTATAATGATCGTTCATTTGCTTTAGAGTAACAAACTCTTTATTAGGTTGCACGAGTGGATCATTCCATCTTTCTGATTCAATACTCTCAGATATGCCGCTAGATCTATTAGAACTTAGCAAATTTGCAGTCATCTGTATAATTTCTGTGCTGGATAAGTTCTTTACTTCTGCTTCAAGATTTTCTTCAATTATTTCTTTAGGTATATAATGAGGTGCAGCTTCCCTTAGAAGATTTTTGAGTTCTTCTAACGGACTAATTTTTGGTTGTTCAATAGACTCTTCTATCTTTTCAACAATAGGCTCTAGCTGAATTTCAAAATTGCCTTCTTGAGCTTGTTTCATAAGCTTTTTGAGTTCTTCTATAGCGGTCATTTTTGCCACCCTTTTATATACTTATCGCTGAAGTTCGCGTTACTAAATCCTAATCGATCTACTAGCTTAACAGCGTTCTTGCCCATCTTATCAATTGCAACAAAGCCTTCTTGCTCTGTTACTTCATAACCATCTGCGGTTCTTAAGAATGTGCCTATTGTCTTTGCTTTATCGAGTTTGCTGATAATCATGCGCTTAGCATCTATAATTATATTGTACAATTCAAACACTGCTACAATCTGGGCTGTAGGTGTTTTTCTAAAGTATTCTAAGGTAGCATCTTTCTTTACTCGCTGGGCTACTTTGCCCTTTTCAGTCTTTCGCTTATCTGCTTCTTTATCATATACAGCAGCAATATAAGCTTCTAAATCTTTTACAAATGATCTTGGATTCTTGATACGTTCACCAGCCCGAATCTTTGTGTTAACGAATGTTTTTACTCTTATAAGAGTATCTTCGTTACCTGAAATACCATCTAATGTATCTCTCTTAATAGTGTTGAATAACTTACCAGCTTGGCTAAGAAGCGCAGTAACTTTCTCTGTTTCTTTTTTTGTAAAGTTTGCAGTACCAGATACATCTTTGTAAATAGCATCTACTGACCAGACTGATTTTGTTTTGTTGAGGCTAGAAGCAATCTCCTCTCCAAAGCTTGCAGACATTTCTTCAAAGCTTGATCCTCGGTATGTTGTGTGCCAGACCACACCGATTTTGGATCCGAGAATTTGTTTGCCGAGATCTGAGTTTTTAGGTACCGTGTAAACAATCGTATTAGGATGGAAAGTAATGTGCGGTTCACCTTCAATGTCCACCACTTTGAGATCTTTTTTAGCATATAGAAAATCACCTTGTACTACACCTTTAATTCCAAGTTTTGGTAACTCAGCAAGGGCTAGTTTCATTTTATCATTCAAATCGCCAGAAGCTATATCGGCGTCAATTTCAGCAGCAGTTTTATATACCTTCGGATTCTTATTGAAGATGCCTTTCTTAGCTACGAAAAACTTCTTATCAGATGGATCAATACCAGCAAATACTGCTGGCGCGCCATCCCATTTAACTGTAACATTTACTTTTGATGGAGCAGTCCCAGCAAGCATGTCACGTAATGCTCTTAGGAAGTTAATAGCCTCACGAGTACCATTCACACCTTGGTTTAAAATAGCATCTTCTAAATGCTCCATGTGTGTATTCTTATTTTCTGTAATATAACCTTTGTAGGATAACATTATGCTGAAGTCCTTACTCTATTATGTGTAAATGGGTTTTTCTTTTTGGTTCCAGGCTTCATTGAATAAGGGCTCGTTGGCATGTTATTAATTTTAATTTCAGGCTGAATTTCATAGAAAGGCTTGCTTCCACGAATACCGATTCTCATTTTAAACGAACCCATGCATTGACCTTTTCTTCCTAGTTCTGGAATATCGGTAGGAAGACCGAGCGGATTCTTTTTACCAATCATATAGAAATCATCGCCAGCTTGCATGTAATGCGCAGGTTCAGCTTTACCTACTAAATAGTGCTGAGTTACTAGCTGACCAAGATCTACATTAGGTACATCAAGAATATACTGTGTTCTTTTGCTCATATATTCTTTCATCTTCACATACGAAACTGCATTTGTATTTTTAAGCAATCCCATAGTAGAAGCAACGGTCATATCTTTCCAATTTTTAATACCAGCAAATTGTGCAACATCTTTCAAGAACTGAATTGTTTTAAGATCTTTTGTTAGATACTCAATAGCAAATTTCTTTACTGGATCTAGTGGCGTAGCCGCAGTCCATTTACCGTTGACATACGAAACGCGAGTGTTACCAAGATTATCGGTGTGGTTCATCTTGACTTCAAGCCAAGTTACTTTACCACCCATCTGAAGTTTAACATCGGCGAATTTAGCACTAACCTTTGGCCTAGTGGCTATAACGTCGTCTAACGCATTAATCTCATTTGCTATCTGTATTTCATACGAATCTGACTTAGCGCTCATTTCAAACAACTCCATCTCTTCTGTAACAAAGGTCTTAAAATTCTTCATCTAACCACTCTATGAATTGCTGTAATTACTTATTTATAGTAATTACGATATACCGCCAGCTGAGAACATTGTTTTCTTGCTACCTTGACCAAATGCAGTTTTATCAAAAGCGGGACCGGTATCCTTAGAATTAGCAAATGAAGCTGTATTAGCAGCACTAGTACCGCCGATGCCTCGTTGGGCACTTTCTTCTAGATCATAAATCTGCATCTTAGCTCGATCAATACCGACTACAAATCGACGATAGTAATCTAATGCACCCCAACGATTTTTCAATTGCTTCATCATTAGTTGGCCAAGATTATCTAGCTCTTCAGTTGTAATCAAACCGATAATACAATCAGCAGTGTGAGTTATACCCATAGACTCTGAAGTATTAGTAAGATCAACGTCAGAATTACCGTAACCATCACGATTGAATTGAGACGAAGTAACCACAGCACAATTGTATTCCATTGCAAGACCACGTACCTCTTCAGCAATTGATTTTACTAGAGTATAACTATTTGCTGCAGCAGCACCTTTAATACGTTGCGACGCACAAATATTCAAGTAATCGATAAAGATTACATCAGGAGTAAAGTTCTTCTTCATTTTTAATTCATTAAGCAAATGACGGAAGTGACCAACGTGGGCAGAACCAGTAGGATATTCTTTAATAACTAATTGACCAGTACACTTCGATTTGATACGTTCCATGCGCTTTTTGTAAACATCACGTGGCAATACTTTTAGTTCATCGAGAGTAACATCCATCATATTAGCATCAATACGCTCAGCTACGCGTTCTTCAGCCATTTCCATAGTAATGTACAAACAGTTCTTACCAGTCATTAGATAACTAGCAGCTGCGTGACATTTAACGAGAGATTTACCGCCGCCTGTTGTGGCTAGCAGTACAGTCATAGACTTACGAGGTAAGCCGCCTTTAGTAATTTTATTTAGAATATCAATATCGAACGGCATGCGTTCTTCTTTACGGTGATAAAATTCATAACGATCATCAGCATCTTCAATAAAATCGTGACCTACCGAAGTATCAAAGCTAATACCCAATGAGTCGGAAAGTAACTGAGGAATAGCACCTTTGTCGTGTTCTTTATCTTCGCCATCCATAATCAAAATAGCTTTACGGATAGAATTGAATAGATCTTTATCTTGGCAGAACTTTTCAGTTTCTTTAACAAGCCAGTCAAAATCAGTAGCATTATCTACTTGTAGACCGTCAACAGCATTCATCATACCTTGGTACGAAGATTCGTTTAAGTCTTTGCG
>Ga0129324_10001992_pt1 | contig 12843 bp, 17 predicted proteins | sample CPBDNA_7_FD_96879 | JGI IMG/M metagenome (GOLD analysis project Ga0129324, IMG submission 96879) | Freshwater to marine salinity gradient microbial communities from Chesapeake Bay, USA - CPBay_Spr_15_0.2_DNA | ecosystem: Environmental > Aquatic > Marine > Coastal | place: USA: Chesapeake Bay... | reverse complement strand
CGAAAACTAAAAAAGAATCGCCAACTATACGAAAAGGAAAAAGAAATCATCAACAAGTTTGGATTAGACCCAAACGAAATAGAAGATATCTTTGACCTAATAGAAAGTGAGGAATAGTATGAGGAAATGTGCCACAGATAGTTTGGAGAACGACAGTATATGCAATAAAGAAGATTGTAGGTTATGGATTAAACACAATGAAGATCTAAATTGCACCTTGATTTCTGTAAAAAAGAATGGTAGATTAGGTCTTAAAGAAGTTGGCGAGAGACTAGGTATATCATATGTCCGTGTTTCTCAAATAGAAAAAGAAGCATTTAAGAAGTTAAAAAAGAAAAATTTTGACTTAGAAGACACTATTTATAACACATAACCTAAACCAAAAGATGCCAAGCATCTAGAAAGGAGATTGAGATGTCTAAAAAGAAGACTTTACTTGAAGAGGGCACAGTTCGCCGTTTTATGAAACTTGCTAACATGGAAGCAGTTGGAACTGGCTTCGTTAATGAAATGTATGCTGCCGACGAGGATCTAGAAGAAGGTGGATATCGCATGAAAGATGACGAAGATCGTCCAATGGAAGAGGAAATGATGCCTCCTATGCAGGACGACGAAATGGAAGAAGAGATGCCCGAAGATGAAGAAATGGAGGTTGACGATCTTGAAATCGAAGACGAAGGCGAAGAATCAGAAGAAGAAGTGGATATGGACGCCGGTGATATGGGCGAACTCACTCTCTCTGACGAAGAAGCTCAAGTATTCCTTAAAGTAGCCGACAAAGTTCGTGCTGCTATGGATGCTGCCGCTCCTGCTGAAGAACTCCCAGCACCAGACATGGGCATGGGCGACGAGGAAGACATGAGTGTCGAAATGGACGCTGAAATGGAAGAACCTGTCGAACCAGCAGACGCCGAAGAAGAGATGGAAGAGGAGCCAATGATGGACGACATGGTAAATGAGGTCGCCCGTCGTGTTGCTCGCCGCCTTAACAAGTTAAAAAAGTCCAAGTAATCTTTTTTACTATGACATTCCAATTGAGGATTTAGATGCAAGAGATCTTTTGGTTTTTCTTGGGTGGCTTCGTCTATCTAATGGTAGACAAAGCCATCACATTTTATAGGAAGGTAAAGTTTTTAAATGACATCCAACACCTCTCCTATAAACTTATTGGATATGCCTACCAACAGTGGGCAGCAATTACAGCCGCTAAGTACATTTATTTGGATTTAAATGAGCACGATGCTGAAGAAATTAAAATAATGAAGAATACGGACGAAGCGGACCTATTAGAGTGGAAAAAGGAAGCAGTCAAAGGTCTTAACGAGTCCGTTCCCCCTCGTTACCGCTCTGCCCTTAAGATAGATGGTTGGAACACAATTGTGGATACTATTGGAAATCATTATAATGGTATCCTAGAGGGTGATTACATTGTCAATAAGGAGGGCAATATAGATGCTGAAGACTAGAAACAATAAAGAAGAAGAAATGGAAGACGGCAAAGAGATAATCAGTCTCGCTGACTTACAGTTAGCCGCTGCTGCTAACGCACCAGAACCTCTACGAACCATTGGTCTTTTCGGAGACTTGGACGAAGAAAAAGTTGAGGACATTTGCTCTGGTCTTCTTTATTTAAAACACACAGCAAACGTCAATACTGACTTCCCACTAGGCAAACCAGAAGACCTGGAAGAAAAAAGCGAAGACGAAGAACCCAAAAAACCAGAACCAAAACCTATCACATTCTACATTTCAACTTGGGGTGGTGACGCTCTTGGAATGTTTGGCATTTACGACCTTATCAGATCCATCCGTGACGAGTGCCCTATCACAACTTACGGATTGGGCAAGGTTATGTCTGCTGGTGTTCTACTTCTCGCTTCAGGCACAAAAGGACAGCGTAAGATTGGTAAGCACTGCCGAGTTATGATGCACTCCGTTCGTGGCGGTCACGTTGGAACTATTCACTCACTCGAAAACGAAATGGTAGAAACCCGTTGGATTCAGAACCAACTTATCAAAGCACTAGTAGAAGAGTCAAACTTGACCGAGAAACAACTCAAGAAAATGCTTGGTAAAAACCTAGACCTTTACCTAACCGCAGAAGAAGCAGTTAAATACGGAATTGCCGATATCATCGTATAAGGAACTATTTATAATATGTCCGATCTTAAAACCCTCGTAGAAAACTACTTCGCTCCCAAACCAAAAACCTTGACAAAACAAATGTTATATGAGATATTTGATGAGGTTTTGAGAGAACAAGAGGAACAAGATACAGATCCTTTTGAACTTGACTCGTCTTTGAGCGGTGAAGAAGTCGCAAGTATTCTATTAGGAAAAATAGCACAAGTATCCTCAATTCCGAAAGATGTTAAATACAAATCAGGTAATCGTACAATCACATTAGATAATTTCGGACCACTTAAAAATAGAGACAAAATAATAAAAGACCTTATGAAAGCAGGAATTGTATCAGAGACAGAACCTTACCGAGCGGGACTGTCGCGAGATGGTCTTACAAACTATTATTTTCTTACAAAAGGTGGAAAAAAGCAGTTTATAAAATTAATTATGAAGCACGGCGGTAGTGCAACACTTGCTTCCAAAGGCGATAGTTTTGAAAAAACAGTTGCAAATCAAATCAATGCTTTTCTGGCAGATAGAATGTTAGAAGATGATTTTATTGCTGGTGTTATAGTTGATGCAACTGCAACTGCCGAGGGTGGATCTAGTGGAGAAAGCGATGTTGTTATTAAAGATACAGTTACGGGCAAAACACTTTTTTCATTTGAAACAAAAACAAGCAAAGGTAGCAGAGTAGATCTCGGTCAGTTTACAATAAAATACGAAAACAAAAAAGGTAAAAAAGGTCAGTGGGTAAAAGCCCCGAAAAAAAGAAGAAAAGAAACCGAGACGATGAAAAAAGTGTTTGATGAAATAAAAGTTTCCTTAAACACTGAAATAAGACCAGCAACAAATAAACCGTTCCCAACCGGTCCAATGATTAATAGCAAAGGGGCAGAGGATTTTTGGAATACCCTTGGAGAACCCAGAGGCAAAAAAAGTTTAAGTGGGGATGTCAGGGAATTTGAAATAAGTAAAAATTTAATACAAGAATATTACAGAGAAAAAGGTGATACATACGCTGTACTTGGGAATGACATTTATTCACTAGTAGAAGATAAAGATGCAGATTTGCCACAACTTTCTAGTGCTATCGAAAGAGCATACGCTCTCTTTAGGATAAAATATCATGGTCCCAATTATTCTTACACAGTTGCACTAAGGGCAGATTTTGCAAAAGATAGTAAACCTGGATTTACAAAATCATTAGAAAAAATATTTCCAACCCTTCCAAACCCAGAAGAGGATTAAGTGCTAATCCAAGAGCACTTTAAAATTATTTAAAAAACCACTTGACAAAATCCAATAACCTGTTATAATAATCCGCAGAGGTGTTTTTATGAAAGAATTTAGTAACTCCGAAGACCTACGAGGTCAGTTAGAAAAAGGAATAGAAACAATAGCACGTAATGTTGCTTCTACTCTCGGTCCAAAAGGACGCACAGTTATCCTACATCAGAAAGGCAAAATGCCTATCGCAACAAAAGACGGTGTAACAGTCGCCAAGTTTATTGACTTGGAGCACCCATTCCAAAATGCTGGCGCTCAAATAGTAAAGCAAGCAGCAGAAAAGACAAACCAAGAAGCAGGAGACGGAACTACAACTACAACCGTCCTTACCTATGCTATGTATCGTGAAGCACAAAAGTATCTTGCTTCCGGTGCTGCTCCGGTAGAACTAAAAAAGGGAATGGACCTTGCTGTTGATTATCTTGTAAACCAGATAAAAGACCAAGCAACTCCTATCAAGTCTATTGACGACATTGAATCTATCGCCACTATTTCAGCAAACGGCGATAAAGTTATTGGTCGTCTTATCTCAAAAGCAGTTGACCTTGCTGGTAAAGACGGGTCGGTCACTATTGAGGAAGCACGCTCCGTAGAAACAAGTTTAGACCTCGTAGAAGGTTTCCGCTTTGACTCTGGTTATTTAGCAACCGCTTTTATCAACGACGAAAAGCGTGGCGTTGTAAGTTACGACGAGCCTATCATTTTAGTCACAGACGAAAAGATTGAGTCCGTAGAAACACTCCTACCCGCTCTTGAAATCGCAGCACGAGAAGGTCGCCCCTTTGTTGTCGTAGCAGAAGACATAGAAGGTCAAGCACTCGCCGCTCTCATTATGAATGCTATGCGAGGAACTATGCGAGTGTGCGGCATTAAAGCACCACGTTATGGCGAGGAAAGAAGAAACATTCTAAAAGACCTTGCCCTTTCAGTTGGAGCAACTTTTGTTTCTCGACAAGCAGGAAAGAAACTAAAAGAAGTAAAACTCACAGACTTTGGTAAAGCAAAGCGACTTGAGGTTGGAAAGAACTGGACTACTATTCTTGGAGGCAAAGGAACCCTTGAATCAGTAGAAGACCAGATAGAAAAACTAAAAGCCATTATGCAAGACACAGAAAGTCTCCACGAGTGTGATAAAATCCAAGAGAGAATCACACGCCTAGCATCAGGCATTTCAGTTATTCGTGTTGGTGCTGCTACGGAAATCGAAATGATTGAGAAAAGGCACAGAATTGAAGACGCATTGGAAGCAGTCAAGTCTGCCCAAGCAGAGGGTGTCTTACCCGGTGGAGGTTCGTTCTTGGTCCAAAACTCTTCTAAAATGGTAGAGTTTTTGGGAGACAAAGTAGAGAACGAAACACAAGCATTAGGAGTAAAGATAGTCCAAGGTGCTGTCCGTGAACCTCTAAAACAAATGTGTCTCAATGCGGGTGAGTCACCAGACATTATTGTCCACGATGTAAGCCAACAAGAAAAAAACTTTGGTTATGACTTTGGCGAACACAAAATGGTAAACCTTGTAGAACGAGGGGTTATAGACCCCGCTCGTGTGACCCGTTGCGCTCTACAAAATTCCGTGTCAGTTGCGGGCACTCTTATCACTTCAAACTTTGCTATTGTTGAAATGTGATACTACTTATAGAGTGAGCACGGGAGGGCTTATGAAATGGGCGATTGCGAAGCAGAGACAACAAAGAACGCTGTTGCGTGGGCAGAGATGAATGGTAAGTTCGACAAGATGATTCAGTCGTTGGATACTGTTAAAGATAAACAGGATGAAATGGCAGAAGACATTACGAAAATCAAAGAAGCCGTTTACGACCCAGACGCCGGACTTTATGCCCGTCTCCGTGAGTTGGAGAACTGGAAACAAACTAGTTCTCGCATTATCTGGATGATTATAACCGCCGTTGTCTCACTCTCCGTCGCTACTATTTACAAAAGTCTTCTTTAGCACTTGACAAAACACATCAGTTAGTTTATTATATCCGTAGGAGGTATAAATGAAAGTAAATATTCGTTATACAGTGGGACTAGAAGAAGTCCTAGAAGAAATGTCTAATCTTTATTATAAATCACAGGGAAAGTTGGAAAGCAAACTAAACATTTATGATAGTTTCTTACGAGGTGGTTTCAACGAAGCAGAGGTAGAGCACATTATTGCTGCCCTAGAGCACAATATTGAGGCTTACCACGACCACCAAACCAAAGTTGCGGAAATCCTAAGCATTTTGAGAGGTTATAAGGGAATCAAAGACGGTGATGTTCAACCACCAGTTTCTCAACCTCAACCAAGTGAAGATGCGTGATATAACTCCAGGTGATTTGGTTTGGATTCCAGCCAACACCAGCATAAAATACCCATTAGACACTATCTTTGTCTCTGCTAGGACAAGAGTGCCTACTTATGGTTTGGTTATTGGGTTAGATGGCAGTCCCTTTGACGGGGACGCCATCATTCTTCGCAACGACGAGAAACTATCAGTAAGACTAAAAGACATAAGAAAAATAGACTCCACGGAGGAAACAAATGGTTCAGTTAGTAGAAGTTATTAAAAACACAAGAAGTTATGAGTTGAGGGAAGTTTTTGTAAACCCTCGACACGTTGTAATGCTACGAGAGGACTACGCCACTCGTGCTGCTATAAACGAAGGTAAAGTCCTTGAAGGAATAGACCCTCGCCAACAATACACAAGAATAACAGTAGACAACGGCACAACAGGTTCACAGTTTATTGTAGTTGGTTCGCCTGGAATGGTAGAAGCAAAACTAAAATCAGGGAGGCAACTACTAAATGGATAAGCATTACACACTTTATATCAAAAAAGACTGCCCTTTCTGCGTCCAAGCAAAAGACGAACTGTTTCGTCAAGGAGCAAATCACACTATCTACATTATGGATAATGACCCCGTTGGTCTACAAAGTCTCAAAGACTTTCACGAGCACCCAACAGTTCCTATCGTTTTTTTAAACCAAGACGGAATGGAAAAACTTATCGGTGGATATACCGACCTCAAAGAACATTTCGATAAATAAAGACTATTTATAACACGGAGAATAGTCTTATGGAAATGAAACTGCTATTAGAAAACTTTAAAAAGTTTTCAACCCTCACCGAAGAACAACTTATTATAGAAGGTCGTATTGAAGACGCAAGAAAAAAGTATCCTGCTCTCAACAAACCACAAGAGGACTTGGACGGGAAAACCCTTCTTGATATACTTATTGACGCCGACCCATCTGGAAACCAAAAGTATCTTATGGGCGCTGCCAGACTTACAGTTGGTTTGTTAGATGATTTAGGATATATGGAAACCGGAGAAACCGACCGTGCTCGTGCTGCGGTTCAAAACTTTGCCGAGTTGATACAAAGGTATCATAAACTAATGCCTTTTATTCGTGATCAAGACGCAAAGTTTAAAGACATAAACGCAATAAAAGCATATCACATTCTTCGAGCCGTCATAGACAGAGCAGCACAAAAAAGCGCAGCAAAAGAGCAAGAGAAAGCAAGAGAAGAAGAAACAAAGAAAGTAGCAGTAAAGGGCACCGAGTTTGTAGCAGACACTCCTTATCACAAAGTTGTTCGTCCTCTAACAAAAGAAGGTTCTTGTTACTTTGGACGCCAAACAAGATGGTGTATTTCAGCAGAACGCTCCCAAAACTATTTTGATGAATACACAGGAAAAGGCAAAGCATTCTTTTTCTTTTTAGCAAAGAAAAAAGATGTAGATGAACGCAATAAAAAGATTGCCGCAGTTATAAATGACAAAGGCGACTTTGAAGAATACTATGACGCACTAGACGATAGTATGACTTACCAAGAGTTCGTAAGAGCCATTCGTCAAACTATGATAGGTGAAGAGTTGAACGACGATATCGCATCCTTTGAGGCAGGTAAAGATACTCGTTTTCCAGAAGAAGTAGAATTTGATCCAAATAAAATAATGAAAGCAGCAGAGTTACTTGGTGTTACAGAATACATGGGAAAAGACATTGATCCAGTAGATGCCGTTGAAAATCTTGTCATGGCAATAGACGACGAGGTTATAGAATACATATCAGATTTGGAAGTCAAAGCAGGAGAAAGTGTTACCGCAACTCCCGCTGGAATACCAATAGAAAAGTATGACGAGATATTAGAAAAATTCAATTTTAAAAACTTCTACGTGACGCTTGAAGACCCATACGATAGTGGTTATGAAACAATAACTCTTGATGTAGGCGGCACTATCGACATAAATGACTACCTTGAAGGAACAGGTTGGGAATGGAAACCAGGAGTAGAAGAAGCACTTGATGACGAACACGCATCGGATGCTCTTGACGCAGTATATACTGCTCTTGAATATGCTGGTTTTTATGTTTATGGTGGTGATGTGGAACAGGATTATGACGACCCAGAAAGAGTTAATTTTAGCGTAAGATACGATGCGGCAAGTGATATTGATAAACTTGATGTTTTTGATAGTATATTACAAGAATTACAGAGCGTTGATCGTGCTATCGGTAATAAAGAATCTTTTGGTTTTGATATAATAAAATCATTAGAACAAGATGAACTTATCTACAACCCAGAACTAGAAAAGCAAAAAGCAGAAGAAGAAGCAGACGAAAAGTTTAAAGCAAGTAAAGACGCAGACTACTTTACTTCAAGAGAAGAAAGAGAAAAACAAATGAAACTTGCCCTACAAGAGAGAAAATTCAGAATATTAATAAAAAAATCTTGATTAAACCTTCTTTTCGCTTTATTCTAACATAGTTATTTTTAGAACACTTGTTTTTTTTACATACTGGAGGTTGTCATGTTTATTTACCCATTGCTGTTTGGATTAGCGTTCGTCTATTCCAACCTGCTTGAATGGGTAATCCATAAATACCTTTTCCACGGTTTAGGTAAGAACAAGAAAAGTTATTTTTCTACACATTGGCACCACCATCATAAAATAGTTAGAAAGAATGGGTACAAAGACATAAGTTACAACGGCTTCCCGCCACATCCCTCCGTAAGACAAGAGGTAGGTTCGCTTGTCCTATTGGCGTTACTTCATCTACCTCTTGTTTTCGTTAGTGTTACGTTTTATGTTTCGCTTCTTTATTTTACTTGTCGCTACTTCTACATTCATAGGAAGTCTCACTTGGACCCAGATTGGGGTTTAGATAACTTTCCTTGGCACTATGACCACCACATGGGTAGAAACCAAAATGCGAATTGGGGTGTGACTTCTCCCCTTTGGGATTGGATCTTCAAGACACGCATTAAGTATTTTTAAATACTAATTATTATCAAAGTTTGAGGAGCACATTTATGTCAGATTGGATGAAGAGTTGGGGCAACTTCCTAACAGAAAACAAACAACCTATTGAGGAAGCATCAGAGGAAGAGATAGCCAGCCTTGATAATATCCTTTTAGACCTTGACCCAAAAGACCTTTCATTCAATAATATCTTTGGCGACAAGACAAGAATTGCCGTTCCCCTCGGCACCGAAGGCATCAGAACAGAAACAGAAAAGTTTCTAAATGAAGCAGGTTACGATGTTGATATGAAAACAGGCATCGCAACTGGTTACACTCTTTCCAGCGGTGAAGGCGACCGCAAAATCACAAGAAAACTTACACGAGACCAACAAAAATCTTATGTAACCCCAGAGGGCAAAATAAATGTAGCAAACCTGAGTGGACCACGGCAAGCCGACCCAGAGAAAATAGCACAAATGCAAAAGAACCTTCGTCGCCGTCAAATGAAGATAGGCAAACTCCTAAAAAAAGGTGTGGACTTTTTAGAGAACATAGTAAACGACATCGACCAGAGAGAAAAATACTACCAGTTCTTCGCTGCTCCGTCCGTTGGTTCTGAAGGCAGCGCAATAAATGCGCTAGACGATTTCAAAAAACAAATTCAAATCTGGGAAAAGCGAGGCGCAACAAAGTCAGGGCACACCGTTGTTGTTACGAGACATCCACTTGACGTTTTCAGAATGTCCGACTTTGACCGCATCCAGTCCTGCCACTCACCACCCTCCCGAGGCGATAGTGGTGGAGGTTCTTACTATGCTTGCGCCGTAGCAGAAGCACACGGGCACGGACTTGTCGCTTATCTTGTTCGCAACGAAGACTTGGATGAAAAAATAGAGGACAGAGAACTAGACAAAGGAGACTACCAAGGTTTATTAGACGACTACGAACGCTACGGAGAAGAGTTCTTCTATGACGACTACCGAAATGAAGGCGACATTACACCAATAAACCGAGTGAGAATAAGAAAGTATGCCTCACCAAAGTTTGACATGACTATTGCTGTTCCAGACATCGAAGTCTACGGAGACAACCGAGGACTAAACGACGCTCTTGTAAACACTATGTTTAAGTGGACCCAGAGCGAGCAAGAAGACGCCATCAAGAAAATGAAAGAAGACCCTAAAATGCTCTATGATGATAAGTTTGACTTAAATAACTGGATACAGCACGGTGGAACTTATCAAGACACACCACCGTCAGCACTATTGAGAAGGTTCCTAGATGACGAACGTTTCCCAAACGCAGGTTATTTCGCAGGTTCTATGGAGATAGACAGAACAACCGAGAACGACATATCACTTGGTGGTTTAGAGCAGATAGAAGAAGAAGTAACAGAAGCGGTTCAGGAGTTCAACAGACGTTCCTACAGGCTAAAAGTCACAGACACAGGAATAGACATAGATTATGAAGATGGAAACTGGGTTATTCCCGTAAAGGCAGCGATGTATGTAGAAATCCCAGAAAGCGAGTTCGTTCAGTCTGCTTACCACAGCGCAGCCAGGGCAGCGATAGAATCTCTCCCAGATTATTTATCTGATTATCTACCAGTAAGCGATATGCTAGATGTTTCTTATAGGGCTGATAGAGGCTTGGTAGAAATAATGCTTCCAATAAACGTAGAATCAGTTCATTCCGCTGCCGGTGGTTTTGGTGGAGACTTTGCTTTTGGAGTAGACAACTTCCGAGAGATTTTGGATTCACTTGAGCGCATAGACGACGACTACGAGCAGTTCAAGCATGGGGTTAGAGAAGCACTAACAAGCGAAGGTGTTCTCCAAGGCACTCCTATCCAAGAGTTCGCCAGAATGTATAACGACAACACTTATTACGAGTGGGATTCTGAAATGGACGACCGTTCCAATCCAACCGAAATAGAGATTCAAACAAGACAATATGTAAACCTGGAAGACCTAATCGCAAAGATTCCAGTAGAGATAGTTCGCAACTCTACTTACGGTCAGACTATGCCAGTTAAGTTTGGTGGAGACGAAATAGCAGAGGTCGCAAGAGTTTATGACTCAGACGACAACTTAGTAGGTTATGAGGTTATTAGTTCGGAGTTTGAGGATGAAGAGTCTGAACCACTAGCAAACTTAGAAGCAGTAATACCATACGTCCAAAGACAAATAGCAAAAATGCTTGTTACATATAGAACACTAGCTGGTGGAACCGCTGAAGCGAGTAGAGATTATCACCTTGCTGTAAGAGAAGAGTTGAGAAAAGCAACGGGTCTTCGTGGTGAATATCACTATCCACCATCCACACTTTACGCATCAGGTCCAGATAGCGACGATGAGTATAACATGCAATACCAAATAAGACTCACCGACAATTCCAGCGAAGGTCAGTTTAACGCAGCAGAGAAAATAGTAAACGACATTGACGACGAAGACGAACTAAAAGCTATTTTCAGAAGAGCCTTCGCCACGGCAGCAAAAGTCCCTGTCGCAACAAACGAAGTTAGACAATACTTCCGTAAATTTAATTTATATTAGTTAAACGGGGGACTGCGCCACTATCTATTATAGGGGAGGGTGTCTTGCTTGATAGGCGAACCGATAGATGTTGGCGACCTTGTAGTCCTTAGAACTTTACCAGACGACAGAATAGGTTTAGTTGTTTCAGTGTTTTATGAAAGGTCAGACGACGTAACATTCGAGCAAGAAGCCTTCCTGCGCTACGCAATAGTAGAATGGTGCGGAGATCACAGAAACATAGTCAAAATAAAAACTCAAGTCCTTTTAAAAATCTCTTGACAAATAATAAAAACCAAAGTAATATATACCCATGAAGAACTTAGGCTACGCATGTATCAATATGTCCCTTTCCAACCGTAAGAAGTCGGAGAGGATTACTACTAACCGTTCTATGATTCGTCGCACGTTTGACGAACGAGGTAAAGACTACGCTTCAGAACTGGCACTACAAAACTGTAAAGACCTTTACTCTATTCTCAAATGGAACGAGGAACACGGCATCAAGTTCTTTCGTCTTTCATCAGAGTTCTTTCCTTGGGCGTCAGAGTATGATATTGAAAGCCTAAAAGACTATGAAAAGATTCTCTATTGGTGTAAAAAAGCGGGCGACTATGCTCGTGAAAACGGACACAGGCTCACAAGCCACCCTGGACCATTTAATAAACTTACAAGTCCAAACGAACAAGTTATTCTAAACACTATCACAGACTTGGAAGTTCACGGCAAGTTCTTTGACATGTTGGGACTACCCAGAACACCCTTTGCTAAACTAAACATCCACGTCGGGGCACACTACAACAACAAGCAAATGGCTCTTGAAAATTTTTGCACTAACTTCGAGCGTCTATCGCCAGCAGTCCAGTCTCGTCTAACCGTTGAGAACGACGACAAGGCTTCGCTTTACAGCACCAAAGAACTTTACGACGAGGTTTACAAACGTATCGGCATCCCTATCGTCCACGACCAACACCACCATCAGTTCTGCACCGGAGGGTTGGACAACGAAGAAGCAACACTTCTCGCTGCTATGACTTGGGGAGACATAACACCAGTTATTCACTATTCACAGTCTCGGTCTATCGAGCACAACGACGTTCGCATCAGGGCAAACGCACACTCCGATTCTTATTGGGAGCCCGTCAATACCTATGGACTTAACCTTGATGTCATGTTAGAATGTAAGCACAAAGAAATCGGACTATTCAAAATGCGGGAGTTATTAGGATGATGCTAAAAACAGGCGACTTGGTTTATTACACAGGTCCAAAACTACAAAAGTCCAAAGACGGTTTTTGTCTTTCAGGTTCAGCGATGGGAGTAGTCCTCAACCCTTCTGCCGGTAAAGAAGGCGAAGCAGTTGAGGTTCTTTGGACCCACATGTCAAAACCTTGGGTTGGACCGCAATATTGGTTGAAGTTAGCGATGGAGCGATATTGATGAAAGTAGGCGACTTGGTAAAACCTAAACATAAATACTCTCGCAACGAGATAGGTTTAGGTTTGATAGTCAAAGTAGAAGACGACTTTTACAGACCAAGAATAACAGACCTTTATAATGCGACTGGAAATGCTCGACTAACTATTCTTTGGGGACACGGAGAACAAACCAAAGAGCCACAAAACTATGTAGAGGTTATAAACAACCTTGACAAAT
>Ga0129324_10001989_pt1 | contig 12851 bp, 11 predicted proteins | sample CPBDNA_7_FD_96879 | JGI IMG/M metagenome (GOLD analysis project Ga0129324, IMG submission 96879) | Freshwater to marine salinity gradient microbial communities from Chesapeake Bay, USA - CPBay_Spr_15_0.2_DNA | ecosystem: Environmental > Aquatic > Marine > Coastal | place: USA: Chesapeake Bay... | reverse complement strand
TGCTTGTGAAGGAACTATGGGTTCTCTATGCGGGGCTCTCGCTAACTAGAGCGCCCACCGGAGTTCTTTTTGGACTGAAGTGTTCGGCGCCCGTAGAGGGCTATTTCGTAGGCGGTAACGGCAATGAGAGTGGCGGCGACCAGGGGAAGCACAAACCACAGCATGATCGTGGTGAACCCGGAGGCGGCGTCGTGCTCAGTAGAGCCAAGAACCAGGTAGAGCAGGTAGGCGATGTGGAGCGCTACAAACAAGGAGCCCTCCCAGCGGGCAATGATGAACCCGGTGAAGGCAATGGGGAGCAATGCGACTGCGGCGGCGAGCATCAAGGGAAGATCCAGAGCTATTGCCGCGTCGGGAATCGGGATCCCCTCGGCGAAAAGAATTGCCGGAAGACCCAGGACAAGTCCGATGTTGAAAATGTTGCTGCCGACAATGTTTCCCACCGCCATGTCTCGCTCTCCTCGGCGCAGGGCAACGATAGAGGTGGCGAGTTCGGGGAGTGATGTTCCTATGGCGACCACGGTGAGGCCAATGACGAGGCTGCTCACCCCCAGGTCTGTGGCGATGTTGACCGCTCCCGTCACGAGAGCCTGTGCCCCGACCACCAGAAGGCCGACTCCCGCGATGACGAGGATTATGGCAAGCCATAGTCGAACAGGTTTGGAGTTGAGAGGCATTTCGGAGGCAACGGTGGTTGCCTCCTGGGATTCTTTGCGTCCCACCACGATGCTCATCACGGCATGTAGCACAAGGCCCGCCAGGAGGAGCACTCCGTCCCAGAGACTCAATACGCCATCGAGGCTCACCACGACCAACAGAACAGATATCCCGAGCATGACGGGAATGTCGAACCTCACCACTTGACGCTGGATGACCAGCGGACTCAGGACTGCGGAGAGACCGAGAACAAGCAGAATGTTGGCGATGTTGCTCCCAATGACGTTTCCAATCGCCAGGCCTGGCTCGCCCTCCAGGACCGCTCCCACCGTGACGGCGAGCTCGGGAGCCGACGTAGCCGCTGAGACGACCACGAGTCCAATGACCAACGGGGAAATTCCCACGCGGACCGCAAGGGTCGAGGCCCCGCGGACCAGCGCTTCGCCTCCGGCGATCAATAGAGCGAGGCCCGCGACCACAAGTCCGATATCAAGCAGAAGCACAGACCGAGCTTATCGAGCGCATCGTCGGAATCCTCTGAATCACAGGGTGTCCCGGCTGGGGGCTCGAAACGCTAGACTCTCCTAGTTGCCGACGAGTGATCGTCGACTGCCACGGGCTGTGGCGCAGCTTGGTAGCGCACTTGACTGGGGGTCAAGGGGTCGCAGGTTCAAATCCTGTCAGCCCGACTGGGAAGTAGACCTTTGTGGAGCTGTTGTTCCCCGCAAAGTTCCCCATTTGGGGGCAAGTGGTGAGAGCCTGAGCTACCCTGGTCCGGCCGCTGTCGCTGTTCTCCTGGCACTCCCCAGCGTGTTCTCCGAAGATCCGCTAGGAATCCAAGAGAGCTAAGGAAATCTCTGGGGAGACCTGCAGTCCATCGGAGAAGATGTCTGGTTCTTTATCCGCGAAGGTTTCAAAGTAGTGGGCTTCATAGAGGACAAAATCAGGATGCTTAGGCTTACCAGAGGATTACTCCCGGAGACTCTGGGGCTAGATAAGCTCTAAACAGCCGAAGTAGGGGCGTAGCGCGTCTAGTTCGCAATGTCGGTGAGCGGACGGTGTATTACTCCTGAAAGCACAAACCCCACTAGCCACTTTTTCTCTCTGCTCTGGAGATTGTGGAATGGTCACCGACCTCTAAGGCAGACATCGTCATAGTCACCGTGAGTTTTGAACCTGAGATAGAGGCACTCTCCGGGCACGAGTCGAGGCTCAATCCATGAGGCGGGGACAACGATTCTGCGTCCCTCAGCCGGGTCTCCGTCGTACTGTCCTCCGGGCGTATTTTCTAAAATGCACGTACCTGTCGATTCAGTTTGGGCAACCGTTTCAATTGCTGTCCCATTTGCGTCAATAATTTCGGCCCAATTTCCGTTGTCGCCCCATCCCCATCCCACTTTTCCCCGTTCACACCATGCACGAATTAGAGAATTTCCTGAGGTCGAGTACTTTCTTGGACTGTCCCATGAGAGCCATCCGCCGCCCAAAAACTCGAAAGTGAACCCTGCACTGCGGGCCGCGCTTTCTGCGCTCTGATTTTCCTCTCTTGTCTGTTCCTTTTCCTCTCTTGTCTGTTCCTCAATTACATCTACAAATGCGGAAATGGTTTCTTTCTCGAGGTTGCCACCTGAGCCATCTTGCCCGCTGAGCGTCCACTCGACTCGAAATAGGTACTGCCCACTGGGAAGGCCCTCGCAGTCAAACCTGAATACCTCAAGGTCCACGGGGTCAGGCTCTAAGGGCCAATCCCCAATGCAAGTATCGTCAGGAATGTCTGCCCCAACAGCAGCGACTTTGAGAGCTGGCGAATTCTCATCCTCGAACACATAGCCCTCATTGAATCGCAAAGTAATTGAGATGTCTTCGCCCTCAACAAGCACTGCACCCTCCCCGGGTGACAGCGACGCAATACCCGAATTGCTGACGGTTGTGAACATATATGTCGGAGGGTCGATGGGTTGCCTAATTTGGACGCTGTCGGAGACATCGCTAGTTTCAGCAACATCTTCGGTCCCGAGGGGAACTGGAGCAACACTGGCCCCTAGGACAGCTCCAATTGACAGTGTTCCTGCCAAAATAACTCCAGTCAGAGTCTTGCGGAATCCAGAGCGGGGTTTTCCCCTCACCACGTTTTCCTCAATGGCACTTTCTTGCGCTGGATTCTGGAGGGACTCCTTTTTCTGTTTTTCGGTCTGACCTCGGCGCAAAACCGATATCCGTTCATCGATAATGGGCACAATTTTTGCAAACAAGAAATCCTGTTTGAGTTTCTTCGAATCCAGGCCAGCCTCGAGAGTAATCCACCCCTTAATTCGCTCCAGCGGGACAAGAGGGGCGATTGAGATCGAGGCCTCCAAAAGTTCCAAAGCGGATGGCCTGGCTTTGGGATCTTTGGAAAAAGCTGGAATAAAGGTGTTCTTTAAATCCTTACTCATTTTGCTCAAGTCGGCTGTCTCGCTGAGAATCTTGTTGAAGAGAATCGGCACGCTCATCGAGCTGTGGTCCCCCCACGGTGATTGCCCCGTACTCGCGAAAACAAGGGTCGAGGCAAAACTGAATATGTCTGCCGCGGAAGAAACGTCCCCAATGTCGAGCTGTTCAGGCGCTAGCCACGCGGGGCTTCCTGCTACCAATCCCGTTGTCGTCAGACTTGTGTCATCAGAGCGATGGGAGATACCAAAGTCGATCAGCTTTGGGCCGGTTTCAGAAAGCAGAATGTTGGCCGGCTTAATGTCACGGTGAATCACACCTGAAGCATGGATTTGTGATATCGCAACGAGACCACCGATCGCAACTTCCCATAGTTGCTGTTCACTCAAAGGCCCATGGCGGCTGATCTCCTGAAAGAGATTTGGGCCGTTTATGTATCTAACGGCAAGCCAGGCATTGGACTCTTCGACTTTGGAGTCGATGATTCCAGCGATGAAGGCAGAGCGAGTTTTCCGAAGGTTCTCAATTTCCCTAATGAAACGGTTCTTCAGAGCTGGGTCGTCATCAAATCCTCCAGAAACCACTTTGAGAGCGACTGTTGCTTCACTGCGAGAAGCGAGGTAAACAGTTCCCATGCCGCCAGAACCAAGGCGCGCAACAAGAGTGTAAGGCCCAATCTTCTTGGGGTCTTGCTTCTTGAGCGGTTCCATGTGCCTAGGGTATTCAATTTTTTTCCTGCAGACCGATTCTTGGACATGGAAGTCCATTGTTCTGAGGCGATGGACCCCTTGGCAGAGTCAGACCCACGGCAACTCGGTCCTTACAGAATTGTTGCCCGCTTGGGATCGGGCGGCATGGGTGTTGTTTTCCTTGGCTCAAAGGGCTCGCAGCGCGTTGCTGTAAAGGTTATGCGCTCGTCTTTCCTCGATAGCCCGACCCTCAAGACGCGCTTTGAGAGAGAAATCGCAACTCTCAAGAAAATTAAGTCGCCGTTTGTGGCGAAATACCTTGATTCAGATATCGAGGGAGATTTGGTTTGGCATGCTGTGGAATTTGTCAATGGCCCGACTCTGAAGGAGAAAATCGAGAATGACGGACCGCTCAATGAGGAGGATTGGTGGGCGCTTTATTCGCAAATGCGTGAGGCCCTCAGAGATATTCACCGAGAAGGCGTAGTTCATCGCGACCTGAAGCCAGCAAATATAATCCTCAGCGAAACCGGCGTGAAGCTTATTGACTTCGGTATTTCCCAGGACTCGGAGGCGACCAGCCTGACTTCAACTGGAATGGTTGCCGGTAGCCCAGCATGGTTATCTCCCGAGCAACTAGAGGGAACGGAAGTTGGCCCCGGGAGGGATCTATTCACTGCCGGCTCGGTCCTCACCTTTGCGGCCCTCGGCAGAAGCCCCTGGGGCAACGAGACGACCATGACAGTCCCGGTCGCATACAAGAAGATTCTGAATCGAGATTTTGAGCTCAATGGGTTAGCCTGCGCTAAAAAGGAAGCGATTTCTGGGCTGTTTTTGGAAGACGCGAGTCAACGAGCATTCGCGCCAGATTCTCCCCGGGGTGGTGAGGATACCAATAGCGAGGCTCCAGTGGTCGGTGACAATCGACCCGAAGTCCGGGAACAACTTGCGGATCTCGAATTTCCAGGCAGCGCGAGGGAGAGTCCTCAACCCACTGTTCAGAAGCGCTCAATAAAAATTGTGCTCACTGCGCTCGCGATCGCAGCATTCATGGTGGGCGGGATCGCTTTCATTCCGTCAAGCTCGGTTCCGGAAGCAGAAACACCTGAGGTAGAAACCGTTAAGCAAGATGGTTCCTCAGGAGAGGTTGCGGAAGGAAACCAGGCTCAGGCTGGCGAAGAAAAATCTCCCCCATGCAAGAAGCCAACGGTTTCGAACAACTTTCGGTTGAGCAGGTCTAAGTATGGAAACACTGTTGAGATTATTGTGCGCCCTATGGCAAACATTCCTACTTGCGTCGGTGGAGTGGAGAAAGTTGTAGTGCGAGTAAGCGACCTTCGCGAAAAGCCTCCGGGCTACAGGTTCTATGGGGGGCCTTGGGCCCCATTGTCATGCGAGGCGGGCACTCAAATTTCTGAGGAAGGTTCCGGACAAACGTCACGGACGGAATCCGCTTTTGAATTAGCGTTTACTGGGGGCGACAGGTTTGAACTTATTTGTGTTGACGAGGGAGCTCTCGAGCCATGGCCTTTTGAGTTAGCATTTGACATTGAGTTAGGGAACTTTGATTACCCTATCCAGTTCCGGGCTGACGCTGAGTTGTCTGCGTTTCGGGAATAGATAATGGAAATTCAACCGAGTTACCTCATTCACCGGAAGTTCAATTGCCGGGCAGTTCTCTCACTCAACTTGCCTCGGGGATTGGTCGCCAAAAGGCAAGGACGGCGACAGAGGGTGTCTATCTCTCGAGACGGAAGTAATCGCTAATTGCGTCTTTCGCGCGCCCGTAGCGAGCCCAATGTCAATACTAGAAACCCCATCATGAACACGAGAACCCCGAACAATCCGTTATTGAAGTTTTCGGCCTCAAAGGCCCACTCGAGAATCTCGTTGTCGCTGTCGAGTCCTGACAGTTCATTCAAATCCGTTAGAGACCCCAAGGAGCTCATTGCCCAGTAGCTAGGGTTTAGCCATTTTGCAAAGTCGAGAATTGTCATGCTTACCAGCGGAACCGCGCCAGAGAAAACAACTTGCGCCATTGTCGCGACAACCAGGAACGGCATCGTTACTTCGGTTGAGTTAGCAAAGGATGACAGCGACAACCCGACAGCAACGGCCAATATTGACAGTAGAACCACGGTTGAGAGCATTGGGATGAAGCTGCCAGCTTGCAGCAGGGCTTTTTCAGGCAGGGGTCGGCCGGCGAGAGCAATGACAATGAACACTGTTCCTTGAAGTCCTGAGATAACAGCCAAGACTAAAAACTTTGACAACAAATAGGCCGAAGGTGATAGCCCGGTACTACGTTCGCGCTCGTAAATGATCCGTTCCTTGACAAGCTCTTGAACTGCGGTTGCAGAACCCATGAAAACGGCCGACAAGATAACAATTAGCAATGTGCTTCGCGCTTCAGGGTTGAGAAAAAAGTCTCCTTCCTCGCCTGGACCAATACCAAGATCACTTCCCGTGAGCTGCGCAACAAGACCCAAAATGAACGGTAGGGCCACCGTTAACCCCACATATGGTTTGTCCGAGGCAATGACTTCCGTGTACCGCTTTGCAAGCTGGCTGAATTGATAAAACCATCCCTGTTGTCGCCTTTGAGCGAACTCGGTTGGTTTTGCTGGAATAACTGCCGCCGTCTGTTCCGTCGTGTCTCCGTGACTCGAGAAGTCTTCTTCTTCCAATCTCTCGAAGACATCGGCCCAGTCTTTCGCTTTGAAGGTGTCCATGACGGTGTAGGGAGAACCGAAGTATGCGAGGTGCCCGCCGGCCGCCATGACAACGATGTCGTCACACACATCAAGGTTCGCCGTCGAGTGGGTGACAATCAACACCGTCCTGCCCGAATCTGCCAAGGCCCGTAGCATTTTCATCACCTGTCGGTCGAGGCCAGGATCCAGTCCCGAAGTTGGTTCATCAAGAAACAACAATTCAGGGTCAGTAATGAGCTCAAGGGCGACACTTGCTCTTTTCCTTTGGCCACCGGAAAGCTTGTCAATTCGAAGATCCGCACGCTTTGTAAGCCCTAAATCTTCCATCACTGTTTCGACTCGGTGGGAGCGCTCGGTAGGAGTTGTGTCTCGAGGCAATCGAAGAGCAGCCCCATATTCGAGGGCTCTCTGGGTTTTGAGGTTCGTGTGGAGGAGGTCCGCTTGAGGGACTAAACCGATTCGGTTCCTGAGCTCTTCGTAGCTGGCATGCAAATTTCGGCCAGCAAATTCGACAGACCCGTTAGTGGGCATTCTTTGACCAGACAAGACACTCAAAAGGGTCGACTTACCTGAGCCGGAGGGTCCCACTACCGCGGTAAGTGACTTGGGTTTCAAGTCAAAAGACACCTTCGACAGGAGGCGCTTTCCGCCAATCACCAAACCGATACCGCGAGCGGTGAATGAGAAGCCTCCTTCGTTGTCCAGTGGTTCTAAGGAGCCTCGCGCATAGGTCATGACTGTCGAACCGATAGTCAGAAGGTCACCAATCTTGAGGGTGGCTCGTTTGATGGGCTGGCCATTCACAAAAGTCCCGTTTGCGGACTTCAGGTCGATGACGTCGAATCCTCCAGAGAGGTTCCCCACCACCTCAGCGTGAAATCTGGAAACCATGAGGTCGTCGTCAAAGACAACATCGTTTCCTCGATCCCGGCCAATTCGAGTGCGAGGTTTTAGAGAAATTCTCTTGTCAATTGGAATTGCCGTGGTGTGGACAGCCTGCAGCTCCTCCCGCTTGGTGAATGTCGTTGACTCCAGATCCAATTCCTGCGTATTCCCCGTCTCGACAACAGAAATCATCAGTTTCGGTCCTTCTCGTGACCCGAGACTGATTTCAAGGTTGCCCTCCAGGGGGTGCTCTTGAATGGGTTCTCCTGCAACAAAGGAGCCATTTGAAGAGCCAAGGTCCTCAGCTGACCAACCAGATTCTCCGTAGGTGATTCTGAGGTGGTGGCGAGAAATCCTGTTGTTCTGTATCAGTACATCGACGTTTGCATCGCGACCTACTAGGGCCGAGTCGCCCTCTTTGAGCAGGAGTGTGCCTCCAGGCCAGTCGATAACTAAGGGCATATCCCAAGTTTGGACCACCCAGGCGCATGGTGACAACAAATAAGGTGGAGGCATGAATAACCAGTACCTCAAGATGACTGCTGCATTCGCCCTGGTGTCTGCGCTCTCGGGCTGCTCACTTGTTGACGGACTTCAAACTCGCGCTTCCACGGCACAAACTTGCGAGTCAACCGTTGAAATTTTGGCAGACATGTCGGAAGTCACTTTGTTGCTAGTCACGAACCCCTTCGGTTACGACAGTTACGCTGCTGAGCTGAAATCTCTGTCGTCAGACCTTGATGCGCTCGACCCCCGGGATCCCGAACTCGAAGATGCAATTGATGGTCTAGCCTTTGAGATTTCGGGCCTTATCGACGGGTTAGAGGAAGGTTCGGCAATTGATGAAGTGGCCGAATCTGTCGCTGGAGCCCAGTTGAGCTTCTTGGAAATCTCAAATTTGTGTGAGGCATCCCTGAGCGGATAGCGACTACCCGTTCTGCCATAAGGTGAAGGGGTGGAAAGCCTCAAGAAAACAGATCCGAAAACAATCGGACCCTTTGAGACGGTTGCGCGGCTTGGTGCTGGCGGTATGGGGGTTGTCTACCTCGCACAGAGGAAGTCTGAGCGTGTTGCACTAAAAGTGATTTCATCTGCACGAAAGAAAGCAAGTGATCATGGCGAGCCAATGCAAAGAATGTCAAAACGTTTTTCAAACCAAACCTGCAATGTGCCCAATTTGCGGTTCAATCGAAATCGACGAGGTCTCTTCAAATCAACTTGAGCAGCAGGAACTGGAAGCTGCAGAGTTTCAGAGATTCATGGAAGAGGCTGAAAATATCGCCTGCTTCACCGTTGATAGTCCCCCTGGCTTAGCAATTAAGGAATCAATCGGTCTCGTTTTTGGAAACAGCTCAAAGCAAGCTTTCTGGGGGCTTTCCACCCAGGCCAACAGGCTTTCGCGAGCCTACGAAGTCGCCTATGCAAACCTCAAATTTGATGCTGCTTCGTTAGGTGCGAATGCTGTGGTTGGCGTCAGGTTTGCCTTGAACAACAGCACAGGTTCAGCAGCTGTTGGATTGGCCGGTAGCAGCGAAGCAGTGATGCTGTTGGGAACGGCGGTGGTCACAAAATGAGCTTACAGACCACCCAGACGAGTTCCGCAGCAATAGTGGGTTGCGCAGGCCTGCTCGCAATATCGCTTAGCTCTTGCAGCGCAGAAACAAACACCCTGCTGGGAATTGCTGACGACAAACTTGATTCATTCACGTGCGAAATGGTGATTTCTGAACTCAATTACGCAGTTGATGCTGTGAACGACGCTAACGACTACTACGACTACGTATCTCTTGAGGTTGTTTTTGACATGCTGGGGGATGGGATTGACATCTACGCCGTTGGTGAAGAAGGCGAACCTGGTCAGTGGTTGAGATCTCTTGCTGACGAGGCAGATTCGGTCGGAGATGCTTTCAGCGAATTTGGTTCAGACGATTTTGATTCCGGATCGCTTGAGTCGGCTCTGAACGGGTTCAAGAGCGAAGCAGGAAAGATAGGGACTTACTGCGGCTAGGAAACCCAATGCCGATAGCTTCCGGAAAAGCGTTATTCCCATAGCCTCTTGTCCATCCTTGGTCAGGATCCACCACACCCACCTGGCATTTCTCCGGAGTGGGTTCATTCTTCATAAGCCCTTAGAGCAACACCCGCTAGCCCAGGGTTACGCACATATTGTCAAAAATAGAACTTTTAGCGTGCTTGCCGTCGAGCGATTAGTTCATCCAGCTTCGAGGGGCTCGAGGGAGTCTTGAAGCCCAAACGGGCCCGATCTGTGGGGGTAAAACCCAATAAGGACAGGTATGAAATCACCAATCGTGTCCAATCCCGAGCCGCTACCTGTAACCGAAAGTCAGACAGGTCCTGTTTGGAACGCTGGCAGATTAGATCCCGCATGTCCATATCCTCTGCGCACATCAGAATGAGGATGTAGTCAATTTCTGGGTTCACCCAAGGAGCTAAGAACGCAGATTCCCAGAAGCGTTTCGCGTTTTGCGAGAGGTAATCGGGCGGTTTAGGTATTTCTCGCGGCGTTGAAGTACCGGCCTGCTCAATAACGCGATTATGGCGATCTGCACGGAATGTGCCGCGTTGCTGCTTCAGCTCTATAGGTACCGGTGGTCGTCCTTTCGTCACAGGATTTCACCTTCCTGAATTTTGGTGTTGCTGTCTTGTCTTGGAATCTCAACCACAGGCCAGGAGTCCCTCATTTCACTTGCCTCGCCTTGCGGAGCCGAGCCTTGCGTAGCCTTGCCTACGTCACGCGTTACGTCACGCGTTACGTCACCCGTGACAGTCCCAGTCTGAGCGGTTTTCTTTTTCTCCCTGGACTTCTGCTGTCTGAGCCTGCTGTTCTCCCTGTAGGCAGCCACCTGAGACGCTGGAGATTGCCCTAGGTCCTCCCAGTTGGGAATTACAAAGCCTTTTTCGGTCTCTTTTAGTAGTCCGACATTAAGTAATTCCAAAACGTACTCAGAAGGATCCCCAGCCGGGTAGGTGTACTTGACGTAACGTGATGGCAGATCACCGTCGGTACCCTGAGAATTGCACCACATTAGTGCATTTGTGAACACCCTCCATGCACCATCTGAGAGCTCGAGCATTCTTGGGCTCAAGAGCCATTGCTCTGGTAACCGAGAGTCGGTCATGATGTAGGCCCACCGAGCTTTGCGATGAAATGCTCTAGGTCGGACTGCCTGAAGAATGTGCGCCGGCCTATATGGACAGGGGGCAGTTCGCCTGTTTTGACGAGTTCGTAGAGTTTGGTTGTGCCTATGCCACCAAGGATTGATCGGGCCTCTCCGACATTAAATAGCCGAAGGCAGGCGTCCGTTCCTGCAGTGTCGGTCGTGTTCGCTTGACTTCTCATGAAATCAGGATAGATTAATGTGAGCTTTATTTTCCTATCGAATATCTATCAATTAACGCCAATTATGAGAGATTAGCTTTGCACCCACCAGAGTACACAGTCACAGTCACCGGAAATTTGGGCAAGGGATTTTCGGCCAGCGGCGACCTCCTAATTCCAAAGGAAGCGACAGTCCTTCTTAGAGACCACAAAGGGGTTCCGGGGGCGCGGCGGCCTGACGTCGTAATCCTCATTCAGCTTCTCGATGGGCAACTAACAACTGCTTCGGTTTCCTTCACTGCGACGTCGCTTACGCGCCAGGTCAAACAAGGTGATCTCGAGGCACTTGACCTTGAACAGATTAAGCGTCACACTCTGTCGACTTTGGTGATGCAATACGACAAAGCCACGGACCTCATCACTTATGAGACCGAAAGAAAGAGGGGCCGGAAAAAGGTTAACGAACTTGCCGAGAACGCCAACTCTCCAACTACCGCCGAGTTTGCTGCAGTAGCCAGTGTCTACTGCGATCCAAAGAATAGAGCTAATCGATCTCAAGCTGTGAAAACCCAACTGGGCTACGGGTCGATTGCTACTGCCAATCGCAGGGTCAGAGAGGCCAGAGAGAAAGGTTGGATTCCCCCTGTTGGTAGTTCTCCCCAGACCTACACGAGCAGATTTGAAGAGCTACAACCTGACTACAAGATGATCCAGGACGCCGATCAAAATGGCCGCTAGAAAACTCCCGCCGGGGGTTAGGAAACACTCAACACGACCCGGCTACGAATACAGGTTTACATATGTCAATCCGCATAGTGGCGAGAAGAAGCGCCAAAGTGTTTATCGTCCTTCACTGCCAGACTTACTGTTGGCGAAAGCGGAAATCGATCATCGTGTAGACCGAGGGCTTCATTTTGAGGACTCTCGGGGGCACTTGGGGGATTGGTCCCGGTACTGGCTGGAAGGTCCACTGAATTCTAGAGAACTCAAGCGGACCACTATTGAGCTCTATCAGACACTCGCGCGAAAGCATTTGCTCTCGTCCGAGCTGGCCGAAATGAGCCTCAAGGCCATCAAGCCAACCCACGTTGAGGCGTATATGGCAACGCTTATTGAAAAAGGTCTTAGCGCTTCTACTCGACGCACAATTTACGCCGTAATCAGTCACGTATTTGGTGCCGCCGTCAGCGACGGGTTGATTGCAAACAACCCAGTTCAGGGAAAGGTTAAACGCCCGAAAAACGAAAGAAATGCCGTTCGATTCATCAGCGATGACGAAGTTACCCGGTTATTGGATGAGCTCAGATCCAGCCGCTTATTCGAGTATTTCCGGCTCCTTGCCCTAACCGGAATGCGCAGAGGGGAAGGGTTAGGGCTCGATTGGAATTCCATCGACTTCAATAGAAAAGAGATTCACATCGACTGGACCCTCAGCATCACGGGGGAGCGGACAAGACCAAAGTCCGAGAGATCTAGGCGTGTGCTCGATATGACAACTGAGACCGAGGCTTTGCTAAAGACTCAGAAGATTCGCCAGGAAGAGGATGCGGCAAAAGCCGGTTCCAATTGGTCTGGCAACCCAATGAATCTGATTTTCACCAGCCAGTTAGGGCAACCATTGGCTGGACGCAACGTGCTCAGAGCAATTCAACAAGCAAGCATCCGCGCTGGGATTGACACTCGTGATTCCAAAGAAAAGGTCGGTGCTCACACTCTGAGACACGTTGTGGCGACACGACTCCTAGATGGGGGAGTCCCAATGCACACTGTGAGCAGAATCCTCGGTCATGACAGCATCGACACAACAGTCAACACCTACGGCCACATCGTAGAAGCTGGGCGGCGATCAGCCATGGAGCTGCTTTCCAACGAGGTTCACAGAACCCATCGGTAGTCAGGTGCTCCGAGCGTTCCCCACAATGTTCCCCACAAACATCCTTTTCCCGGTTATTCAGCTAGTTTCGCTGGTTTTCGGTTCTCAGGAAATCCCGCAAGAACGAAGGTGAGCAAACATAGGCGAAGGTCGCGCCTGAAACTGGGGGTCAAGGGGTCGCAGGTTCAAATCCTGTCAGCCCGACTGGGAAGTAGAGGTTTCTTTCGCCACTAGCCCGGGTTTTCACCTTGCTTTGCTTTGCA
>Ga0129324_10001987_pt1 | contig 12858 bp, 9 predicted proteins | sample CPBDNA_7_FD_96879 | JGI IMG/M metagenome (GOLD analysis project Ga0129324, IMG submission 96879) | Freshwater to marine salinity gradient microbial communities from Chesapeake Bay, USA - CPBay_Spr_15_0.2_DNA | ecosystem: Environmental > Aquatic > Marine > Coastal | place: USA: Chesapeake Bay... | reverse complement strand
GAGGTAGACGGCATCGGCTTTGCGCGCCGCTTTGGCGATTTCGTCGATGGCTTTTTTCGCCCGGGCGTCGGTTTCCCAGGTCATGGCGAAATCGCTGTCGGGGTCGACGGAGCCGTTTTTCGACGGTAAATCCCGGATGTGACCATAGCTCGCGAGGACGACGTATTCGTCCCCGAGGTACTTATTGATGGTCTTTGCCTTAGATGGCGATTCGACGACGACGACGCTTGTCATGCCTGTTCTTGGCCTACCCGTGGTTCAAAAATTTGATGTTCGTCTTTTTAATTCTCCTTGGCGTGTATCTTCCGTACCTGCCAAGGCCGGGGAGAATTGGCGATAAAAACCCCACCCGTCAACAGCGGATATCTGCCGTGCCCGTGATCTGAGTCTCTGCGAGGTGTATATTTTTGTTTTTTATCAACATGTTATGGGCGAGAAATTTTTTCTGTCGGACTTGGGACGTGTTAGGGACGTCGCGGACGACCTACCCGAGCCGTGCAACCCGGTTCCCGGGCATACGTTCCAACCGGCCTGCAAGGTCGAGTTTCAGCAGTACCACGGCGACGGCAGCGGCATTGCCGCCGGGCGTCGCGGATCACGGCGTCGATGTCGGTCGGGCCATAGTCGAGGGCGTTTAGGACGCGGTCGCGGGTGCGGTCGAGTTCGCTGTCTACAATCGGCGTTGGCGCGGGTGCTCGCAAAATGCGTTGGCGACCGTCGTCGAGCATGCGGCTGTTATTCTCCCCGAGGCCGGTCAACACGTCTTCGGCGGACTCGGTCAATTGGGCGCCGTCACGGATCAGCGTGTTGGCGCCTTTGACGCGGGGATCTTGTGGTGGGCCCGGCACGGCGTAAACGTCGCGCCCTTGTTCAAGCGCCATCCGGGCTGTGATCAACGAGCCGGACTTGGCGCCAGCTTCGATAACAACGATCGCGCGCGCGATGCCGGAAATAATGCGGTTGCGCCTTGGAAAATGGCGTGACTGCGGTGGCGTTCCGCAGGTCACTTCTGAGACCAGCGCGCCTGTGTCACGGATGTGCCCGTACAAGGTGTCGTTTTCGCGCGGATAGACGACATCCACGCCGCCGCCCATCACGCCCAACGTGCCGCTGATGAGCGCGCCGTGGTGCGCGGCCGCATCGATGCCGCGCGCCATGCCCGATACCACCAGATAGCCGGCCTCTCCCAGTGCACGGGCCATTTCGTGCGCCAAACGCCGCCCATTTACCGACGCGTTTCTGGAACCCACCACGGCCACGGACTTTTTCGTCAGCAGGTCCGGATGCCCGCGCACAAACAGCAGCGGCGGTGCATCGTCAATGTGGGCGAGCCGCGGCGGGTAGCCGGCTTCGCCGCAAAAGACGGTGCTGACATCAAGCGGCACAAGCGCGGCCAATTCATCTTCGGCCGCAGATGGCGTGCAGATTTTCAGCGCTTTTTTGCGACCGCCTTTTTTCGCCATGTCGGGAAGAGCGTCTAGGGCTTTACGCGCCGTACCGAATTGTTCAAGCAGACGATGAAAGGTGATCGGCCCAACGTTTTCAGACCGAATCAGCCGCAGGCGTGCCAGTTTTTCCGCGTCGTCGAGGTCCAATCCATTTTTCAGGGGCTGCATCTTCCACTCCGATCTACTCGGAGCAGGTATGCAACGTCTTGGCGTGGAATTTCACAGGCGAAGGCCGTGCGGCCGCCTTTTTCGGTCCACTTCGTCTTATTTACGGCCCGATCGCGCCAGCACCATCGCCGGGATCAGGGCGATGAAGAACGCGACTGAGATGATCAAAAACGTATCTTGGAATCCGAAGGTGCGGGCCTGCGCATAAATAGACCGGCTCAGAAAATCCATGGCTGCCCAATCGCGTTCAAACTCGGTCAGGCCGCCTTCGGTTAAAAGCTGACGGACTTTGTCTAGTGTGTCGCGGGTCAGGTCGTTGTTAGATGTCTGCGTCGCGGTCAGCCAGTCTGCGTGATTGGCGCTGCGGTATTCAATCAAGGCGGCGGTGATGTTGACGCCGAACGCGCCACCAGACTGGCGAACAAAGTTGTACGCCCCCGCCGCCGCGTTGAGCTTTTCGGTGGAAATAGAGCGCATCGCCGCCCCGCCCAGGTTTGGCATCACCAGACCGATCGCAGCCCGGCTCAACACCGTCATCATCGCCATGGTCCAGAACGCAGTGTTCACATCAGAAAAGGACATGAGATATGTTGCGAACGCGAACACCATGCAGCCCATCATGATAGGGATATGCGGGGGCACAGTGTCGGCGAGCCGACCCGACAGGGGAATGAGCGAGACCAATAACAGCCCTGCCGGCACCAACACCAATCCCGACTGCGTCGGCGAGAAATGTTGGATGGTCTGCACAAACACCGGGATTGAATAGTTGGTGGCGAAATTACCCGCACCGAAGGCAAACGCGATGGCCATCGCCGATGCGAACTTCGGGTCTAAAAATAACGTCGGATCAAGCAACGGCGATTTGGACCGCTTCTGTGACCATAAGAACAGGGCCAAGCTGACAAAGCCGGCGAGTGCGGTCAGCAGGGTCTCGTCGGACATCCAACCCCAGCGGTGGCCATTGCCGATGGCGCGCATCAAACAGACAAGCGATACGCAGACCAGAATAAAACCAGTCCAATCAAATGGCGGCAGGCGCTTTTCAAACTTCTTCGAGGGCATGAAGAACAGCCCGGCAATAAATGCGATGAACACCAACGGCAGGGGCATTAAGAACGCATGCCGCCAGGTCAGGAGATCTATGGTGACACCGCCGACCAGCGGCCCGAAGCTGGGCGCCAAGGTGACGCCTAAGCCGTACATGCCGACCGCAAAGCCGCGTCTTTCGCGCGGGAACACGGCGACCATGGTCGCCAATACCAGCGGCTGAATGATGCCTGCCGAAAAGCCCTGCATGATACGACCGATGATAAGGGTATCGATATTCGGTGCAAAGGTGCAGACAAAAGCGCCGGCGATAAAAATCAAAAGCGTCATCGAATAGGCCAGACGCTGACCCAACGTACGTACCACCCAGCTGTTCAAAAGTTGGCTGGCAACCATGGTGGCGAGAAACGCGGTCGCCGCCCATTGCGCGACGTCTTGGCCAATGCCATAGGCCCCCATGATCGAGGGAACTGCCACGTTGACCAGCGTCGCAGACAAGATCATCGCAATCGCGCCGGTCAGTCCGGCCGCTGTCACAAACCATCGATACGATGGTCCGAAACGTTCGATCATCGCTTGGATTTCGGGATTGTCGTTGGGCGCGGGGGCGGTCGCCAAAGTGCGCTATTCCTCGATCGCGATCTCAATCTCGACCATCATGCCGGGCCGGAGACGAGGATCGGGTTTATCAAAGGCGATGCGGACCGGCAGGCGCTGTGTGATTTTCGTGAAGTTGCCACTGGGGTTCGGCGTCGGCAGCAAGGCAAATTGGTTGGTTGCCGCCGAGCCGATGGTTTTGACGGTGCCACTGAAAACATCGTCGGGGTACGCGTCGACATGAATGTCGACGATCTGTCCTTGTTTCAGCTTGCGGACGTCGGTTTCTTTGATGTTTGCCTCGACCCACACCAAATCTTGGTTATGCACCAGCGCCAAGCGCTGGCCAGGGGTCACGTATTCGCCGATGTCGACAAAAATGCGATCGACGACGCCGTCGGTCGGGCTTTTAACGGTGCGGTCTTGGATGTCAAGGCGTTGGCGTTCGATGCGGGCTTTGATTTCCTGCTCGCGACTTTCCAAGACGGAAAGATCACCCGCCAACACACCTAAGCGTGCACGGTCGGCCTCGGCTTCGGCCATGCCGGATTTGGCGGCTTCGAGCGCGGCCACCGCAATCCGGTATTCGCGATCGATCTGCTGCAATTGGTTTTCAGCTTGATCGAGTTGGCGCCTGGACGCGACTTTGTCTTCGAACAATCGCTGGGTGCGGTTAAGCTCGCGCTTTGCGAGCTCCAACTGCGGGCGCAACGACGACACCGCGACGTCGGCGGCGGCGACTTGTGATTTTTCGGACTGCATGCGGCTTTCGATTTGGCTGCTCACCAAAATACGTTCAGCGGCCAGGCGGTTGCGTTGCGCACCGGATGCGGCAAGCTGCGCCTCTAATTCGTTGAGCTGGATATTTGATTCCCGATCATCGACCTGAACCATGACCGCGCCTTGGCTCAACTCGTCGCCTTCGGCAATCGGCATTTCGGTGATCCAACCGGCGACACGCGATGACACCGTGACCAAATCGGCATGTATGCGGGCGTCTTCTTCGTGGATGAAATTGAGGCGGTTGTGGATTTCCGTCCAGGCGACGTAAACGACGGTGACCGCGATTGCGGCAGCCAGGACATACAGTGGGCGAATACGGCGCGTCTTGGCGGGCGTCGACGGCGGCGCGGTGTCCGTACTCGTGCTGTCGCGAGGGCTCTGCCTCCCGGGTTTACTGTCGTCCGGCATATGTTTCGTCCCAAATGTCTGGCCTGCTGCGTCGGCCCAAAGACCGTTCAAGCATGCACATAAACTATCTCTTTGAAAAGCCTTTGCGAATACCCGCGCTGATTCTGTGTTTGTTTTCGGGCGTTTACGAAACCCGTTGACCTTCTAGTTACTGGAAGCCTTATGTTGTTAGCAATCTTACTAGGAGTTGATAAATGAATGCGCCGATTGTGAACGCTCCGACGGACGCCAACAATATGGTCGATGGGCCAATCACTTTTGCCATCAGCGGCATGAGTTGTGCGGGCTGCGCGTCGAGTGCGGAAAAAGCGTTGAACGGCCTGGACGGCATCGCCGCTGCCCGTGTTGATTTTGCAACCGAGCGTGCGCAGGTATCGCCCGGCGATGTTTCCGCAGCGGAACTTGTGCAGGCGATCAAAGATGCTGGCTACACGCCCGAGACGTCGCTGGTCGACCTCGATATTACCGGGATGACCTGTAGCGGTTGTGCTGCCAATGTGGAACGCGCACTTGCGAGCGTGCCGGGCGTGGTAAAGGCCGAGGTCAATTTGGCGTTGGAGCGCGCGCGGGTGACATGGCTTGGCCATGACCTTGCGACGGCTGCATTGGTCAATGCCGTTAAAGCGGCAGGGTATGGCGCGCAGCCCAGATTTTCGGACGCGGAAGCCAGACGTCAACACGCTGCAGCCCAGGCAGATGCAGCTGCCCGCGCGCTTAGGTTGGACGCATTGACGTTGGCCGGCGCGATCATCGTCACGGCGCCGCTGCTGGCGATGATGGTTTTGCCCGCCTTAGGGGTCGCCTACCACGTGCCCGCATGGGCGCAGATGGCCTTGGCAACGCCGGTGCAATTCATTGCCGGCGCAAGGTTTTATGCAGGCGCTTGGCGAGCGGTGAAGGCGCGGTCCGGAAACATGGACCTGTTGGTGGCGCTTGGCACGTCGGCGGCGTATGCGCTGTCGGTGTGGATGATGTTGAGCCAAGGCATCAGTGCGGTCGGACATTTGTATTTTGAGGCGTCTGCCGTGGTGATCACCTTGGTCCTTGCCGGCAAGCTTTTGGAAAGTCGCGCCAAGCGCGGCACCACCGCGGCGATCCGCAAATTGATGGACCTGCGACCTGAACGGGCCCGCGTACAACGTGACGGCAATGTCGTTGAAGTCGCCATCGAAGAGGTGCAGGTCGGCGACACTGTGGTCGTGATGCCGGGCGCACGGATTCCGGTCGACGGTACATTGACGTCGGGCCGGGCGGATGTGGACGAGTCTTTGCTGACCGGTGAGAGCGTGCCGATCACGAAGACGGCAGGCGATATGATGCGCGCCGGCGCCATCAACGGGGCTGGCGAGGTGCATCTCAGCGCGACCCGGATCGGTGAAGATACGACGCTGGCTCGGATCGTGCGGTTGGTCGAAAGCGCGCAAACCGGAAAAGCCCCGGTGCAGCGTTTGGTCGACAAGGTCAGTGCGATCTTTGTGCCGAGCGTGATTGCCATCGCCGTGATCACGCTGATCGGTTGGCTTGTTGTCGGCGCCGGGTTTGAGACGGCGATCATCAATGCGGTATCGGTGCTGGTTATCGCGTGCCCATGCGCACTCGGTCTGGCGACGCCGACAGCGATTGTCGCCGGCACTGGGGCGGCGGCAAAGGCTGGCATTTTGATTAAAGACATCGGCGTGCTGGAACGTGCCCATGCGCTTGACGTTGTCGCGTTCGACAAGACCGGCACGTTGACCGCGGGCGCACCGGCGCTGACCGACATCATTGCCTACGGCAAATCTGAAGATGATGTGTTGCGGATTGCGGCGGCGGTGCAGGCAGGTTCCGAACATCCTTTGGCACGCGCGGTGATTGCGGCAGCAAGGGCCCGAGACGTGCTCGGGCTCAAGGCCGTAGACGTTGCCGCACATGTCGGCAGCGGCGTCGAAGGGCAAGTTGACGGTGCCCGCGTGCTGATCGGCAATCGAGCCATGATGCAGGCTGCCGACATTGATATTGATACAAAGATCGAAAGCGACTTGGTGCGGATTGAAATGCTGGGGCGCACGGCGGTGTTGGTTGCGATCAACCATGTGATATCCGGCGTCATCGGCTTGGCCGATACGATCCGGCCCGAGACGCCGTCGGCGATGCGGATGCTGGCCGAGCGTGATATTCAAACGGTAATGCTGAGTGGTGATGGCGCCGATGCGGCAAAGGCAATTGCCGCTGAGGCCGGGCTTGCCGATGTGCGGGCCGAGTTAACCCCGGATGCAAAGGTCGACGCGATTCATGAACTTCAAGGCGCAGGTCGGATCGTTGCGATGGTCGGGGATGGCATCAACGATGCGCCCGCATTGGCGGCAGCGGACGTCGGCATCGCCATGGGGTCCGGCACCGACGTTGCGATGGAAAGTGCGGGCATCACTCTGATGCGTCCGGACCCGCGCTTGGTGGCAGGTGCGATTGATGCGGCGCGCGCAACTTGGAACCGAATTCGTTGGAATTTGTTTTGGGCGTTTATCTTTAATGTGGTCGGCTTGCCGTTGGCGGCGCTGGGCTATCTCAGTCCCGAGGTGGCGGGTTTAGCGATGGCACTGAGTTCGGTCACCGTGGTGACGAATTCGCTGCTGTTGCGCGGCTGGACGCCGAAAGGGATAAACGCATGAACGTGCAAAGTGCTGCGGCGGCCAGTGGCCTACCCGCTAAGACCATTCGATATTATGACGAGATCGGCTTAGTGACCCCGGATCGTCGCGCCAACGGATACCGCGATTACAATGACCGCGCCGTGCAGAAATTGGCGTTTCTAAAGCGTGCCAGACAGTTGGGGTTTTCGATTGATGACTGTCGTCAGTTGCTGTCGCTTTATGAAGACAAGCAGCGGGCGAGCAAAGACGTGCGCACCTTGGCACAGCAGCATTTGGCAGAAATTGATGCACGGTTAAGCGAGCTGCACGAACTGCGGGCAACGCTGGCGGATTTAGTGGACGCATGCCATGGGGATTCCCGACCGGACTGTCCGATCCTCGCCGATTTGGCGGGTGCGCAATCTAAAAAAGCTTAAGCTTGGCCGACCCGGAGTGTCGCCAACATTTCGCCGAAATCGTGGAGCAGGCGTTTTAGCTCGGGCTCAACGACCGCTTCGGCGGCAGACGGAAAGTCCATCCATCGGCGGCGGCGTTCGTCTTGCTCAGGCCACGTGTCGGCAAGGCTCGCGACCTCCATCGGGTATACCTTCACTTTATAAGACGGATTCCCGATCATATCGGTCTTTGTATAAGAATATGTGCCGATCTTGGTTTCGGCGATACGCCCGCCGACGCCGGCTTCTTCAAAAGCTTCGGCCCGCGCCGCGTCGCGACTGGTCTGACCTGCTTCGATATGACCCTTCGGCAAGACCCAGCGCTGCGAACGGCGCGAGGTGATCAGCAAGACCTTTGGTGCGTCTTCGTCGATGCGGTATGCAAGAACCGCGGACTGTGCAATTTTTTGAACGTTTCCCATGGCGACAATCGCTTTTCCCAGGATTTTATGACCTTCGCTGCATCACCATTAGAGCCGAAAGGTTCTTTTTATTTTATTAATTATATGACATTTGTGTGACACTTCAAAGATATCAACGCATACGCCGCAAAATCGCCGGCACCATGCATTTTTCGACTAAAGGCTGCAAACCGGCGCATGAACGAATTCGATAAAAACAGCGCCTCTAAGGCGCTTTTCAAATCCCAAACCGTTGATAAAGACTTGAAGCGAATCGGTCAGCTTCAGCGGGCCACCCATGAGGCCGGGCGCAATATTTATAGCTTGGGCTTTGGCCTGTTGTTTTTGTTGGGCGTATGGCTGTTCGCGTATCTGAAAAGCGACGGCGACGGCAGCTTGATCTTGATCGCCGCCGCCGTCATCGGCGGCTATATGGCGATGAACATCGGCGCCAATGATGTTGCCAACAACGTCGGCCCGGCGGTCGGCTCCAAAGCCCTGACCATGGTCGGCGCGCTGTTAATCGCTGCGATCTTCGAGGCGTTGGGTGCCATCGTCGCCGGCGGCGAAGTCGTGAGCACGATTTCAAAAGGAATCGTCTCGCCGGAGTCCATCGCCGACGCAGACACATTTATTTGGGCGATGATGGCGGCGCTAATGTCCGCGGCACTTTGGGTCAACTTGGCGACCTGGATCGGCGCCCCGGTGTCGACCACACACAGTATCGTGGGCGGCGTGATGGGCGCGGGCATCGCAGCGGCCGGTTTCGGTGCGGTCGATTGGCCGGTGATGGGGGCGATTGCCGCAAGCTGGGTAATTTCACCGTTGCTGGGTGGCGTCGTGGCAGCGGCATTCTTGACGTTCATCAAAGTCACCGTGTTGTTCAAAGCCGACAAGATCAGCGCTGCGAAGCGTTGGGTGCCGATTTTGGTGGCGATTATGGCGACGGCATTTTCCGCGTATTTGATGGTCAAAGGCCTGAAGCGTATTTGGAAGCCGGACATGGCAATGATCGCTGCGGTCTCGGTATCGATTGCATTTTTGACGTATTTTTGGGTGCGCAGTCGTGTCGCGCGGGCGGCATTGATGATGGAAAACAAACGCAAATCCGTCAGCAAGCTGTTTACGGTGCCGTTGATCTGTTCGGCAGCACTGCTGTCGTTTGCGCACGGCTCCAACGATGTTGCCAACGCCGTAGGGCCACTTGCCGCCATCGTCAATGCGGTCAACGACGGTATGGTTTCGGCAAAGACGACGCTGCCGTTTTGGGTTCTGGTAATCGGTGCGCTGGGTATCTCCGTAGGCCTCATTCTGTTTGGGCCGAAGATTATCCGGTTGGTCGGCGAAAAGATCACCAAGCTCGACCACGTGCGGGCATTTTGCGTGGCGCTGTCGGCCTCAATCACGGTGATCATCGCATCCGGCTTAGGCTTGCCGGTCAGTTCGACACACATTGCGGTGGGTGCCGTGTTCGGGGTCGGCTTTGTCCGTGAAGCGATCACCAACCGGGGCGGCGGCATTCCCGAGCGTGTGGCTGCCGACAAAGACGCACGTTCGGTGATCGACGAAGGCAAGTTGTTCAAGTCCTGGCGTAAACACCGCAAGCGGAAATTGGTGCGCAGACAATACGTGCTGTCGATTGCGGCGGCGTGGGTGGTCACGGTGCCGGCGTCGGCGCTATTGTCGGCAGCGCTGTACTTTGGCATTCAATTCGTGCGCCATTAAGCTGTTTCGGCTTTACTGACTTTTCGCTTGTCCCGGGCGTCCGGCACCTTCAAGAACGAGCGTACGCGCGAAGCAGGGGACGCGAATGCTGTTCAATTCTTACACATTCCTATTTGTATTTCTGCCACTCGCCGTGGCTGGCTTCGCGTGGTTGGCTGCGCGCCGACGACCCAAGCTGGCACTGTTGTGGTTGTTGGCAATGTCGGTGGTGTTCTATGGATGGTGGAACCCGGTGTATGTTTTGTTGTTGGCAGGTTCGGTTATTGCCAACCATACACTCGGTCGTGCGCTATATCTGGCGCATGGCCGTGGGCAGCCAAATCGAACACTGCTGTGGGCCGGCATCGCTCTCAATCTCTGCCTCATTGCCTGGTTCAAGTACTTGGGCTTTTTTGCCGGCATCGCCGATGCGGTGGCGGGCACCGGGTTCGGGCCTATCGCCGTGGCGCTGCCATTGGCGATCTCGTTCTTCACGTTTCAACAGATTGCGTATTTGGTTGATTGCCACAAAGGTTTGGCCGGCGAAGACAATATTTTCCGTTATGGCTTGTTCGTGACGTTCTTTCCGCAATTGATCGCCGGACCTATCGTTCACCACAGCGAAGTGATGCGCCAATACGACCGCGCGTTTCAGCGCGGCCTGACGTCGTTGAATATGGCGGTTGGATTGACCATGATCGGCGTCGGGTTGTTCAAGAAAGTCGTGATTGCAGATAATTTGGCTCTGTATGCGAGCCCGGTCTTTGCCGCCGCCGATGCCGGCGACGCCTTAAGTATGGCGACCGCTTGGTCCGGTGCACTGACATATACTTTGCAGATTTATTTCGATTTTTCCGGCTATTCGGATATGGCGGTGGGCTTGGCCCGGCTGTTCGGGGTGCGCTTGCCGGTGAATTTCTTTTCGCCGTATCGAGCCACCAGCATCATCGATTTCTGGCGTCGCTGGCATATGACTTTGAGCCGATTTTTACGGGATTATTTGTATGTGCCGCTCGGCGGCAACCGGCATGGGCCGGCCAGACGCTACCTCAGCATTATGATCACCATGTTGCTGGGTGGGCTTTGGCACGGCGCAGGTTGGACGTTCGTGGCATGGGGGGCGCTGCACGGTGCGTTGCTTATCCTCAACCATGCGTGGCGCGTGATGAGTCGGCGGCTTGGCCTCAAGGGCGGCATGCTTGGACAGGTATGCGGTTGGCTGCTGACGATGTTTACCGTCACTGTTGCGTGGGTGTTTTTCCGAGCCGACACTTTTGCTGGTGCGCAAGTTATGCTGACCGGTATGAGTGGATGGAACGATGTGCTGCCCGCATTGGGTTGGATTGATGCCAAAGTGATGTTCTTACCTGCGACCGGCGAGCGGGTTTGGCGTTGGATCGTTGGCATCGGTTTGTTGGCGGCGCTGATGCCAAATATCTATCAGATTCTGCGCCGCTATCGCCCGGCGTTGGGCCTGCCCGCTGTGGGCATCAAGTGGGTGCCGAATACGTTGTTTGTGTGGCGACCAAATGTGGCATGGGCGCTCGGCGTCGGGGCGCTGACGGCGGCAGCTCTATTGATGCTGACTCAGGTCAGCGAATTTCTGTATTTCCGGTTCTGAGGCGCATGAAATCTATCAGCCGCTACCTGAAGATATTTATCGGCCTGATCATCGGCGTTTATGTGTTCGTTGGTGCGGTGAATTTGTTTGTCGATCCATACGGGATTTACGGCAGCCCGACGCTGCAAGGCATCAACGCGCTCAAAGTCGATGTCGATCAGCAGGCACGGATGCTGAAAGCTTTTCAGGTGCGCGCGCGCAAGCCGCACGGTCTGATCGCCGGCTCGTCTCGGGCGCAGTTGGGTATTCCAGCCGACCATCCGGCGTGGCCCGAACGCGCACGGCCAGTTTATAATCTGAGCCTCTATGGTGGCTATCTGTATGAAACTATGCGTTATTTCCAGCATGCGGCTGCGCTTGGGACGGTGCGTGATGCAGTGCTGGCCGTCGATTTATGGATGTTTGATCGGGACTGGGCAACGCGGCCCGGCTTCGATGAAGCACGTTTTTTGGTTGCTGCCGACGGCACGCCGCAAGCGCCCGACGATCTGGAACCGATACGTATTCTATTCGCCTGGGACACATTCCGCGCCAGCTTGCGGATACTTGGGCGCCAAGATCGCGACGACGTGTTGGTGCAAAGCGCCGACGGCACCGCTTACTGGCGCACGCTGAAGGCGTGGCTGGATAGCAAATATTCGCACCATCAGCAGTTTGGTTATATGGAGCACATGTTTGCGACCACGGCATGGCAGCCTGAACAAGCGCGCCGTTGGGATGTGACGGACCCAACGGACTCAACCTCGCCTTTGCAGTATTTCCGGACCATGGTGCAGACGGCTTACGCGCAAGAGATCAATCTTAAAATCGTGATTTCGCCCAGTCATGCGCGCATCTGGGAAGTCCTGTTCGCCGCTGGTATGTGGCAAACCTGGGAAGATTGGAAGCGGGCGCTGCTGACGATCATCGAGGAAGAAGCTGCACGCGCCGGTGCGGCACCGTTCCCGCTCTGGGACTTTTCAGGTTACAACACCATTACCACCGAAGATCTGCCGCGGAACCCTGGGTTGCCGATGCAGTGGTATTTGGATGGCTCGTATTTTAATTTGCAGGTTGGTGGTATGATGCTGACGCGGATATTTGACGCGAACGGCGCACCGGTGCCACTGGACTTCGGGCACCGACTGACGCTTGAAACCATGGATGCAGCACTTGCTGACATCCGCCGCGCGCGCGCCGAATATGCCGTCCAATTCCCCGATGATGTCAGCGAAGCCGCTGATTGGGGCAAACAATAGCGTTTGCCATACGCTGGACGACGTTGTGCTGCGGTCTTTCAATGCACGGACAGCCTACGTACACTGTGTGGAAATAAACAATCGCCTAAAACGGGCGTAAAATGCAGGCGAAGCCTAGGGAGGATCGGTGACGGGCCGATTTGGCGACACATCCAACAGCGCGAAATCCGCTGGGGTTCGGCATTCGGACCCGGCGTATGTGGCGATTGATCTTGGCACCAACAGTTGCCGGATGCTCGTTGCCGTTCCGTCGGAAGCTGGCTTTCACGTCGTCGATGGATTTTCAAAAGTTGTGCGTTTAGGCGAGCGTGTTGCCGAGACCGGACGGCTTTTGCCGGCCGCCGTTGATCGGACCTTGGATGCGCTTGATCTTTGT
>Ga0129324_10001986_pt1 | contig 12865 bp, 5 predicted proteins | sample CPBDNA_7_FD_96879 | JGI IMG/M metagenome (GOLD analysis project Ga0129324, IMG submission 96879) | Freshwater to marine salinity gradient microbial communities from Chesapeake Bay, USA - CPBay_Spr_15_0.2_DNA | ecosystem: Environmental > Aquatic > Marine > Coastal | place: USA: Chesapeake Bay... | reverse complement strand
TCTATCACGCGATCCAGTCATGTCTAGGTTCAAAAGAAATGATCAGATTGTGACATTAGGTCTTGACTCTTCATCATTAACTACTAATGCCATTATCAAACAAACGCTGCCATCGGGTAAAGTTGTTCAGGGGATTATCAGAAGAAAAGTTATTAACAATAACCCAAATTCTCTTTACGTTGCTTCTTTATATGTTACTACTTTTTCATACTATGGTTTCCAAGATGATTATCCAATTGTTTTCAATAATGTCGAATATGAAGTGTTGGCTGTTAGTAGAAATTATGATTCAGACATTTATGGTCTAAATGCAAGTATCAGGGCAACCACTGAATTTGCGGAAGGTAAAATTCTTGGGGTAAAGGTTATTGACTCTGGTTTTGGATATCAAGATGGTGCTATAGAAAATCTGTATGACTCCAATGGTGTTATTGCGGCTAGGGGTGTAATTGATGCAAGAGGAACTGGCGTCACAGAAGGTTCTTGGACTTCTACAGAATCTCATATAAATGGTTTCTTAGAAGATGGTATTGAGTATTATGATGGAGGTAAAAGAGTTCAAGATAGCTTCTATTATCAAGATTTCTCATATGAAATTTCTTCTAAAGTTGGTATAAATACATATGAAAAGACATTAAAAGATATTGCCCATGTCGCAGGGACAAAGGTATTTGGTAAATTTAATTTAGAAGATATCGTTGAACTTCCTTCTAGTATATCAATGAGAATTGTTTTGAATTATGAGGAACCAATTATAACTAGCGATTTGGTTGGTGCAGATACATCATCATATACAGCAGACTCCACTGAAATTACTGCTGATAATTATAAACAGTATAAATATAGCGCAGATAACAGTAACGTGACAGTTGATATTACAGGCGTCACAGTAGACCTAACATAAGAGGGAAAAATGGTAAAACAAATAATCAACATAGGTTCGGCTCCCAATGATGGGACTGGTGATCCTATTAGAACCGCCTTTAATAAAGCAAACGAAAACTTTACAGAACTATATGATGGTCAGTTTTCTGGCAATTATGATGATTTGGTAAACCAACCTAATATACCAACTGTCCTAACAGACTTATCAATCACTGATGGTTCTAGTGGTCAGGTGCTCACAACAAATGGCTCTGGTAGTTTCTCTTTCACCACTGTAGAAGGTGGTGGCGGTGGTGCTGGACTTACGTCAAGGGAGACTATTTCAGACAGCACAGGCAGCATAGCAAATAATGCTGCTGCTAATATAAATTTGACTGGATATAAAGGCTACGTTCTTTATAAAATTCAAACAAATGGTGCTGCATGGGTTACAGTATATGCAAGTGCAGCAACTAGAACTGCCGATGCTTCTAGAACAAGTGACCAATATCCCGCAGATGGTGGTGGTGTTATTGCAGAAGTAATAACTGCTGGGGCTGAAACAGTTTTAATAACCCCTGGTGTTATAGGTTTTAATAATGAAAACCCAATTACAGATGTTATACCTATTAAAGTTGTCAACTTAACTGGTGGTGTATTCAACGTGACAGTCACTATTACCGCATTAGAAATAGAGGTTTAATAAATGTCTGAGGATCAAATTCTTAATTTCGAACAATGGGAAATAAGTATAACTGATGAACAAAAAAGAGATTACTATATAACGACACATAATCATGGCTGTCAAGCAAATTTGCACAATGAGTTAGTGAGCGAAGCAGGCAATGAAGTTATACCTGAACGTTGCGTGGAAATACTTAATTTGTTACCTAATAGCAAAAATACACTTGTTTCATTGACATATCAAGAAGCAGAGAATCTTAAAAATGATCCTAGGATAAAATCAGTTGCATTAGCTGAAACTTCTCCTTTTGAGGAAGTGTCTTTTTTTTCTGAAATAACTGCCGAATTTGTTAGAGCACAGGAAGTTCCTGTGTATCCTGAATTTGCACCATACACTAGATTTAAACAAGGACAAGAAGAAAGAAATTATGGACTTCTAAGATGTTCTACTAGTTTGACTTCTGAACAATTAGATTGGGGTCTGACCACTGAGGATAATTGGCTTAGATTAGATGAAGTAAATCCTTCTATCGCTAGAGGGTATATTACACCTGGTTCTAATATAATAGTAGAAGACCCAACTCCTGCTGGTTTAAGCAATTCTATCACTAGCACTATAAATTTAAAAGCATTGGGTAGAAATGTAGATATTATTATTATGGATACCCCATTTGATCAAGGCTCACCAGAGTTTACGGAAAATCCAGATGGGACTGGCAACACCAGATTTGTAAGATATAACTGGTTCCTGCATAACCCAGAAGTTTTAGGTTCTGCCGTCACTAATTACATATATGCACAGGCAACAGGTAGTAATCATGGTCACAATTGCGCATCAGTTGCTGCTGGAAATACACAAGGGTTTGCCCAAAAAGCAAAAATATATAGCATGTGTGTTTTCCCTGATGATGGTTTGAATGGTAGTTCAATATCAGGATCAGGGTATACCCGATATATAAATGCTATAAATTATGTTAGAGAATTTCATAGAAATAAAGCAATTAATCCTGCAACAGGAGTGAAAAATCCTACAATTGTCTCAATGTCTTTGGGGTTTACTACAAATTTGACACTTGCTGGTTTAAATGGTTCTCAAATAACATCAGTTTTTTATAACGGATCAACTATAACTGCACCAGTAGGTGGGTTTAGTGATACTGAATTAAGAGAATATGGAATACCTATGAGTCATCGTGTTGCACGTGAATTGGGGGCTATATCTTGGGGGGTCACTGATTTTACGGCTGTAACTACATCTTTTGACGAAGCTGCTGCTGATGGTATAATAATTATAGAAGCTGGCGGAAATCATGACCAAGCAGTGTATACTGAAAATGACATCGAATGGAATAATTATTATAGAATTTCTGGAATTTCCACTAACATATATTTCTCTAGACCCTCTGGTATTCAATATTCTGAAAATACAATTACTGTTGGTGGGATATCAACAGTTTATAATGACAGAAAAGCTACTTTCAGCACTAAAGGTCCAAAAATGGACATATATGCACCAGCATATGGTGCTAAAGCCCAGACACACTTTAATACTAGCCCAATAAGCACTGAATTTCAAAGTGTATTAGATTTAAGAAATACTAGCTATTCTTTTGAGACTTTCAACGGGACAAGCAACGCATGTCCAGTAGTTGCTGGGATAGTAGCATGTTATCTTGAAATATATCCATGGATGGGTGTTTCAGAAATAAAAGAAATTCTTGCATTTTATGCAAATAAAGGCCACATTTCAGAAAGCATTGATTCATACACTGGCATAGGTTCACCTATTTCTGACTGGAAATACACTAATTATGGTTTGTGGGGTTCTCAAAATCACCTAGTAAGATATGTTAATATAAAACCAGATAGCGGATTACAATATCCAAGGTTGGAATATAATTTAAGACCCACTACAGGAAAAACATATCCTAGGAATAAAGTGAGAATTAAAGGTTAATTTTTCGACTAAATAATACAAATACAAACTTTTGAGGATCACATGGCAGTAACTACCAGTAAATATAGAAATGAAATAGCTAACCTTTTCATTGAAGACTTTTCTTCAAATGACTATTATTTGTTTGCGTCAAGTGTCGATGCACTAGAAACTCTGGATAATAATTCAGAGTTTTCTAAAAAACAATTTTTAGAAAAAACAATTTTTGGTAAAAAAATTACTGATGTAGAGGTGTATCCTGTAATCAGAATAAACCAATGGCAGCCAGGGACTGTATACTCACAGTTTGACGATAGGGCTGATTTATCTAATAGTAATTTCTATATAGTGCTATATCCACAGGATCAGTCAGCTAGTGATTATAGAGTTTTCAAATGCCTCTATAATAATTATAGTGCACCGTCAACACAAGCACCTAATTATGGTCAATTCATACCTGACCAAATTTATAGAACAAATGAAGATGGCTATACATGGAAGTTCATGTTCTCTTTGACCTCAGAAGATTTCAATAGATATAATGCGTTAGGTTATTTACCTATAAAGAACTACACGTCTACAAGTAGTTCTGATAAAGGCATAGATCAAATTTTTATTGAAAACAACACTACAAATGATGGATATACTTCTATCACGGGTAGAGTCTCATTTAAAGAAATACCAGACTTTGTATCAGGAATATATAAAATTACCTTAGAATCTGCTGGGCTTAATGAATTAGAGCGTTATTATAATGGTCAGTGGATAAGGTTTGAAAGACCCAGCGGTCTTAGTAGATTATTTGAAATTAATTTATACGAATATGATGCTATAAATGCAACTGGTATTGTAACTATTATTGATTATGATGATGAGAATGCTGACGGAATAAGTGTTAATGATAGTTTTGAAATATTACCGAGAATAGAAATAAGAGGCGATGGTAATGGTGCACTTGCATATCCATATATTGAAAATGGTCAGATAGTAAACATAACTATGCACAAAAATGGTTCTGGGTATACTAATGCAATAGCAAGTGTTGTTGATCCTTTATATGACTTCAATCCAGACATAGCGGACACTGTTGATGAAAGGGCTATAATAAGACCTATAATTTCACCAGATGGCGGTCATGGCAGTAATCCAGTTGTAGAACTTTTAAGTAGACATGTTCTAGTTTACACGGGATTAAATTTTGTAGATAATACTTTCTTGCCCACATCAAACACTTATACTAGAGTTGGATTAGTAAAAAACCCACAATTCTATGGCGATAGCCCAACAAGAATTGATAATAGAATACGATTGAATTTAGATATCAACCCGTTATCAGTTGGTGATATTGCAACACAATTAGATGTTGATAATATAATAACATTCGAATCTATTGTCCATCAGGTTTCAAACAATACTGTTTATTTAACTGACTACAACGGACCTTTTCAGAACACAGGCAATACAAGTGTATCATTTGATGAAGAAAAATTCTTGACAACGCCACAGAACCAAACTTTGACTATAAATACATATGTCATTCCAGATTATATTCAAAAGACTGGTGAGGTTTTGTATATGGATAGTTTTACTGCGATTGAAAGAACAAGTGAATCAAACGAACAATTTAAAATTATTTTAGAGTTTTAAGGGAAAATAAATGCCAATTACAACAGACTTAAACCAAAGCCCATATTATGATGACTTTTCCATAGAAAAGCAGTTTTATAGAGTATTGTTCAAACCGCGCCGTGCTGTTCAGGCTAGAGAATTGACACAATTACAGACAATATTACAAAACCAAGTTGAACAATTTGGTGATAATATTTTCCAAGAAGGCTCTATTATCAAAGGGTGTAACTTCACTGAGTTAAACGATTTACGTTATGTGAAACTTGCAAACCCTACAAGTATTTTGAACCCAACAACAGGAATTAGTGTCAGTTTTGACGTTCTAAATTATGTTGGACCTACCGCTGATGAGATAGACAACAATATTGATGTAACATTCGAGATTGAAAATGAAAATGGTCTTAGAGCATCTATCGTTTCGGCTACTAGAGGATTCTTGACTGCTGCCCCTAATACAAATACATTCTATATAAACTACCTTAACACAATTGATGAGGCTTTACAAGAGCAGAAAAAAGTTTTTGGTAGTGGTGAACCACTTACAATCACAAAAATTTCTACCTTCTTAAATGAAGCTGGCACCACAGAAGAAGTTATTATTGAAGAAGTCGGGACAATTAACGTAGCAAGCGTTGCAAACAATGTCGGTAACTCATTTGGTTTGAGAGTGGCAGAGGGCGTTATTTTCCAAAAGGGTTATTTCCTTTTTGTTAACGAACAGCTAATCATTGTTGAAAAATACAACAATCAGCCAAATCAAGTTTCAATAGGATTTGATGTTCAAGAAAGCATTGTGACTTCTTTGGAAGATAATTCACTTTATGATAATGCAGTGGGTTCTCCCAATGAAAATGCTCCTGGCGCTGACAGACTAAAACTTATACCTCAACTTATTGTTAGAGATACAGTAGAATCCGATATAGACCCAACCTTTTTCACACTTATAAGATATGAAAATGGTGCATCCATCCAAATCCGTGACGTTTCCCAATACAATGTTATTGGCGAAGAAATGGCTAGAAGAACTTATGAAGAATCTGGTGACTATATTGTAGATGATTTCAACCTAAGAGGCATCGTAAGAGATGGTGTTTCAAAGGTAGCCGTAAGTCCTGGTCTTGCATATGTGAAAGGTTATCGTGTAGCAAATTCTGGTGAAGTTATACTTGAAATTCCTGCTGTCACTACAACTGAAATACAACAAAATCAACCTGTATCTTTCGGATACGGTGGCTATATTAATGTCAGAGAAGCATCAGGAACTTTGTCTATAGGTGACTATGATAGAGTAGACCTTCTAAATGCTGAAAGTGATATTATAGGCACTGCCATAGTAAAAAACTATACCCCAGAAAAAGTTTTCTTGTTTGATGTCCGAATGAATTCAAATAGTAGTTTGAACTTTGTTGATAGCATTTCAGGCGATACTGGATTGGTATATGTTTCAAATGACAATATAATAACCTCTCTGAAAGAGACAGAAAAATCAACATCTATCTTTGAGACAGGTGCTATTGGATTGAAAAGCACAAGTGATACATCTATTCCAATAAGAACATCACAAGGTTTTTCTGGCGTAACAACTTCAATATCCATAACACTTCTAGCAAATGAGGATTTCTTAGTCGATAACTCTGATATTCTTGTTGTTGACAATCTAAACAACATACAATTAGATGTTACTGGGATAACCGTATCTAGTAACTACAAGACATTAACCGTCAACCTTGCATCTAGTGGTAGTGGTGCGGGAATTGTTTATTATAACAAGAGAATAGTTCTTACAGAACCACACACAAAACAACCAAAAGAAGTTTTTGTAAAATCAACTTTTGTTACTAATCCAGCATCAAATCCAAACAATAGTCAAAAATATAATCTTGGCTTTCCTGATGTATATGAGATAGTAAGTATTACAGATTTTGGAGGGAATGATGTAACAAATAGTTTCAGACTGTTTTCCAACCAAAAAGATAATTATTATGACCACTCATATATTGAACTAATTTCTGGCAGAACTGTGCCTGATGCTGGTTTGATGACTATTCAATTGAAAACATTCCAAGTAAATGCAGATACTGGTTCCTACTATTTTAGTGTTGACAGCTATTTGACAGAATTGACTGTTGATGCTGGTCCAACTTTAGCAGTTGAAAACATACCTGTCTATAAGTCTAACAGCAATAAAAACTATGATCTAAGAGATTGCTTAGATTTTAGACCATATATTGATGTTCTTGGAAGCTACACTGCTACTTCATCTGGAAGTGCGCCTACAATAAGTGCAAAAATTAACATAACACCGACCTTTTCAGGTTCTTATATAATTCCTGCATTGAATAACTCTGCTATTTTGGATTATGAGTATTATCTAAGTAGAAGAGATATTGTGGCTATCGACACATATGGTAGAATTTCATATATCCAAGGACAAGAAACAACTGACCCTAGACCACCAACCACAGGTGGAAATAAAATAATAATTGGTGAAGTTTATATCCCAAGCTATCCAGCACTATCTTCGGAAGTAGCTTTGAGAACAAATAGACCAAATTATGCCATAAAAACAAAAAAACGTGGTATTAAAAACTGGACTATGAAAGATATAAATGATCTTTCAAAAAATATAGACAGACTGTATTACTATGCGACAGTTTCAGCCCTAGAAGCCTCAACTCAAAATCTAAGCATATTGGATGAGAATGGATTGACTAGGTTCAAAAATGGTATTGTCGTTGATCCTTTCAATGACCTATCTATTGCTGATCTAGAAAATACTGAATTTAATTCTGCGGTTGATTTTACCAGAAAGCTTCTTATGCCTTCTGTCAAATCTTTCCCATTAAACCTAAAGGTTGATACCGCTAGAAATACTAATGTCACAATACACCCAACAACACTTTCACCTGAGATTGCTACAATAAATAAAGATCAAGATATTTCTTTTCTTTCTCAGAAATATGCTACAAACTTTAGAAATTGTGTTAGTAACTTCTATTACTATAGAGGAACAGGCTTCTCATTCCCTGAATATGATGGTGCATATGACATGATCAATAACCCTGAAGCGGTTATTGATATTGATTTTGAAACACCTTTTAGAGAATTTGTTGAAAACTTCCAAGAATTTTATCCATTGACCTCCACAGAATCTACTTTAGTTAGAAGTAATACCAGCATTGATAGACAAGGTAGAACAACGACAACAACAACTAATAGAACTTTTCAGGATTTCTATAGAGAATTTATGATAAATTCTGGAAAATCAAATGAGCAAAAAGTTGGCGATTTTGTTACTAATTTCCAATTCAACCCATATATGAGGTCAAGAGAAGTTAAGCTTCTTATGTTTGGTCTGAGACCAAACACGCAGCATTATCCTTTCTTTGATGAAGCTAACGTTGCCGCATTCTGTGCACCAGGAACTGTTGCGGATGATGTTAGAAATGTGCAATCGGCTGGTGTTATAGGTGATACTCTTGTATCTGATGTAAACGGTGTATTGTCAGTAGTATTCCAGCTACCTGAAAATACTTTCTATGTGGGTGACAGAATTTTTGAACTTGCTGACGTTTCTACTTATGAAAACATAGGTTCTGCTGCAACCTCAAAAGGATTTGTGACATATAGGGCTTATAACTTCTCTATTGAAAAAACAGGATTGACTGTTTCAACAAGACAGCCAGAATTTAGTATTGCAGAGACATCAACTTTAAGAACTGTTACAAATAGAACAACAGTTACTAGAGATGAAGGTGGTGATCCTATTGCACAAACATTCTTTGTTAAGCAAAATATGGGATTGGGTTCAGATACCGTATTTGCATCTAAAATAGACTTGTATTTTAAGAGAAAAAGTGCAACTAATGGCGTAACTATTATGCTTAGAGAAGTCGAAAATGGATATCCGTCCATAAGAATAATGCCTTTCTCAAAGGTTCACTTAAATCCAGAAGATGTAAGTGTATCAGAAGACGGCAGCATAGCTACGACAATATTCTTCAAAGCACCTGTTAGACTTGATACCGAAAAAGAATACTCTATCGTAATCATGCCTGATGCTAATGATCCAGATTATTTGATATTCACATCAAAAGTTGGTAGCAATGATCTTCAAACAGGTGGTGCGATTACTCAAGACTGGGGAGATGGTGTTCTATTCACTTCAACAAACAATCGTGCATGGCAGTCATACCAAGATGAAGATTTGAAATTCACAGTTTACAGAGCAAACTTTAATGAACCAAGTGCTACACTAACAATGACAAATGACGATCATGAATTCCTATCGCTGACAAATAACATTGGCATATTCCAAAATGGTGAAACAGTGTATGCAGAAAAGGGAAGCACTTTCACTGTTGGGTCAGTTTATGGTAGTATTGAATTAAGTGGAACAATAACTGGTATTACCAATGGCGATTATGTTGTCTTGGAATATCTAACACAAAAAATAATCGCTAAAGTTACTGATACTAACGGTGTAATACTTGACAGACCAGTAAATTTCAAAACTATCACTGGTGAAAATTATACTGGAAATATTTCTGCTACATCTATAGTAATTGGAACATTAGTTCACTATAATGTGAGAGACCCACTTGATATTGTATTGGAACAAAGTTCTGCAAGAACTGGTAGAATTTTCCAAGCAGGGGATACCATATATGGAATATCAAGTCAAGCAAGATCAACAGTGGATACAGTGGACGATATTCAATTAAGCTATATGCAGCCTATGATTGCCAGAACAAATGACAGTGTTTCTAACGTAACAATTTCTGGGACATTCACTGACCCTAATGATTCGAATGTTACATATTCAAAAGCAATGACATTTAATGATAGAACTGCTTTTAATAACAAGGGTGTTAGAATATATAGTAAATCAAATAACTTGTCTGGTGCGACACCATTCTTGCTACAGTTTGGCCTGACTAATGGAGCGAATGTGACATCGACACCTATCATTGATGTAGAAACTGCAATGATGTTCGCATATCAATACAGAATTACAGGTAATGCAGACACTACCACAAAGTATGTATCTAAATCTGTAGAATTGATTGAAGATTTTGATGCTGAAGATTTCAGACTATATTTGACTGGTTATAGACCACTTGGAACTGATATTAAAGTTTATATGAAATTCCAGAATAATTATGACCCTCTAGCTATAGAAAATAATGATTGGATCGAACTAAATATGATAGAAGGCTCAACTGTTTTCTGTTCAACTACTAATCTAGATGATTTCAGAGAATATGTTTACGATATCCCATCTGCTTCAAAAATTGATGGAGTTTTGACATACACAAATGAAACAGGAACTTATTCTGGATTTAAGAAGTTTATAATAAAAATAGAGATGACTTCTGAAAACATATATGATGTTCCAAGAGTTCTAGATTACAGGGGGCTTGCATTGACATGATGAGAGATACAAATACCAAAGCTTTACTTAGTAATGATAAGGAAAAATTGACTAAATATAAGGCAGAGAGGGATCAAATGAAAAAAGTAAATACTCTTGCTAAAGAGGTTGCAGAAATCAAAGATCAACTTTCAAAAATTTGTAAATTGTTAGAACAAACAGCAGAGAAAAGATAAAATGGCAAAACCAGGTATTCAGACTATAGACACAACAAACACTTTCCAGAATTGGTTAGATGCTACAAATGAAGTCATAGAGATAATAAGAGATGAAGCTATAACGGCTTCAATTGTTGGTGATACTACAACAGGAGATGCTACCCTGATAGGAACTTTCACCTCAGATATTTTGGTGGCAGATTCTGTTTTGAGAACAGATGTTATGGAATCAAAAAGTGTTTCTGGTGCTTTTTTTATAAATTCCCCATTTGTTGCAAATACTTCTATCAAAACTCCTGCAACATTTAAAAGCACACTTGGGCCAACTATTGGTTTCACTGATGAAGTAGTAACTTGGAACGTTGGTATAAAAACTGCAATTGATCCTAATTTCATAATAACAACAGGAATAGGTGATCCTGTTTTTGAATTAGAATCAAATGGCACTCTGAATATTTCATCTTTGATAACAGACTATGTTGGTAGCAACTCTGGTTTAATCGTAAATAGTTTTAATAGTGCTGCTAATGAAGTTTATTCTGTGGTAGTAGGTAGCTTAGAATCTATTGCTAATGAATTTACATCAGGCGTATATTCAAGCCAAAGATCAACTACTAATGGTATTGCATCAGCGATTATATCAAGTGTTGGGTCCGAAACTAATGAACAATTATCATTTATAGGTGCTTCAAATAACGCTAATACTTCTGGTGGTGCATCTACGGTTTTGGCCTCATTAAATTCAAGCACAACTGGTTTTACTTCAGGTGTATATTCAAGCCAAACATCAACTACTAATGGTGTCGCATCCGCAATTGTAGCAAGTGCTGGTTCTGAAACTAATGAACAATTATCATTTATAGGTGCTTCAAGTGGTGCAAATACCTCTGGTATTTCATCTACTGTGTTAGCCTCATTAAATTCAAGCACAACTGGTTTTACTTCTGGCGTATATTCAAGTCAGTCATCAACTACCAATGGTGCAGCATCCGCAATTATAGCAAGTGTTGCATCTGAAACTAACAATGAATTATCATTTATAGGTGCTGCAAGTAGTTCAAATACCTCTGGAAACTTATCATCAGTATTAGCTTCTATTACTTCAAGCACAACTGGTTTTAATGCAGGCATATATTCAAGCCAAAGATCGAATGCTAACGGAATTGCTTCAGCAATCATAGCAAGTATTGAATCTGAAACTAATGAGCAATTATCATTCATAGGCGCTTCAAGTGGTGCAAATACTTCTGGTGGTGCATCTACGGTTTTGGCCTCATTAAATTCAAGTTCAACTGGTTTTAATTCAGGCGCATATTCAAGCCAGAATTCAAGTGCTAATGGTATTGCATCATTTGTAGTTGGTTCTTTAGCTTCAACTTCTAATGGCCCCGCATCTGGTGTAATAGGTTCCCAAAATGCAAATGCAAATGGCGATGCTAGTGGAATTATATTCTCAAGTGGAGGGGAGGCTACTGGAAATTTCTCACTGATTGGTGCTAGTTCTCTATCCGAATCAAATGGTGTTTTTTCATCTGTTATTGCAAGCCTATCTTCAATTACAAATGCTCAGAATTCTTCAATAATAGCAAGTCAAACATCAACTACTGATGGAACTGCTTCACTGATAGGGGCATCTTTAAACTCACAAATTATAGATACTGTTGAGCTTTCAGCTATAATAGCATCTTCTTCATCTATTATAGGTATTCAAACTGGCGCTACAAATATACCAGGACGTTCAGTTGTATTGGGTGGTGATGCTAATGAAGTATACAATGCGTATTCTAATATTATTGGTGGGCGTAGAAATAAGATGTATGCGCCATTTTCATCTATAATAGCTAGTCTAGATTGCCAAACAGCAGATGATGGTCCTGTTATTAATAATGGAGTGTCTACCGCTGAAAATTGGGGACTTAACACTATAATAAACTCAACATATTCTAGAACTAGAAAAGCACAAAATTCTTTAATATTGAATAGTAGGGGAGTATTAGGTGGCAATGAAGGAGGCGATGGCACTGCTGGAAATTTTGTCCCAGAAACTACATGGGGTTGGGGAGAAGTTACGGTCCCTGCGTCAAATAATAGAAAATTGGTTATCAATTCTATTTCAGGAAGTATAACTTCGGCGGGAACCTTTTCTGGTGGCCAAGGTTT
>Ga0129324_10001984_pt1 | contig 12867 bp, 8 predicted proteins | sample CPBDNA_7_FD_96879 | JGI IMG/M metagenome (GOLD analysis project Ga0129324, IMG submission 96879) | Freshwater to marine salinity gradient microbial communities from Chesapeake Bay, USA - CPBay_Spr_15_0.2_DNA | ecosystem: Environmental > Aquatic > Marine > Coastal | place: USA: Chesapeake Bay... | reverse complement strand
CACTCATACCTGTTGCTGAATCAGCAGCTTTAGTAGCTTTATATATATCTGTAATTGTTCTGGGCATGGCTTTATTAAAAACTTCTCTTTCTAAATTTTCAAGAAAATCTTTTTTATTGCCATATGAATCTTGACCACGTAATAAATTAATTAAAGATTCTACTGCTAAAGATTCAGTTTTAAGAGGATCAAAAACTTGCCCTACCTTTTCAACTATTTCATCAATATTAGTATTATCTAAAGGTTGACCACTTTCTCCATATTCATATATAGCTTTAACTAATTTTATTGGAGCATCATATGGAAATGCTCTACTTATATTAATAAAGTTTGTTTCAAGATGACCTGTTTTTGGATTTATCATAACAGGTTGATTAAAATATCTAGAAGAACCTTTATCATAAATCATAGATAACATATCAATTACAGAGTTATCGTCTTCATCTATACCATTTTTTTCGTTATTTGAAAATACAGCCCCTGCTCCAACAGCAGTCATAGCAGTTAGTCCTGCTAATCGTTCAGCACCTGCTTGCATCATTGCAGCATTACCATCTTTCATACCTCTAAGAAAATCACGAACACCTATCATTGCTGAATTTTTATACACTCTAAAACTTTCAGCAGTAAAAGATGGAAAAGCTCCAACAACACCTAATCGTCTTGTTCCTTTTAAAGCTCTAGGAACTCTACTATAAGTTGGTAGTGTATTCTTAACAACATCAGCAGCATACTCTTCAAGGTCTGCCTGTGTCATTGTACCATTTGGATTTTGTTTCGTTTTTAATTGTTTCTCAAAAACTTTTTTATATCTATTTAATTCTTGATAGTAGTTATATACTTTAAACACATCATCTTCTGCCCTATAAACAGTAGACACACCATCAATAAATTTACTAGGATATCTTAATAATTTATTTCTAGACTTTAAAAGATTTTCAAAACCTGCGTCTTCAAGAGAACGATAGAAAAACTCTTGATTAATACCACTATTAATTAAACCTTTTTGCTGTAGATTTTTAAATTCTTCTATATCAATTTTAAGTTTACCGCCTCTTTTATTAACAAGACGATTTAATGCAGGATTGTAAGTAAGCATTTCCTTAATACCGCCACGAAACGGCATAACATTACCATTAGCTATAGACATCCAAATATTACCTTGAATGTTTACAAGATGAGTTGCTTCAGATAAAACAGTTTGCGCTCCAGACATCCAGGCATTAACTGCTGGGAATGCTTTTGTCCACGGGGTTTGAGGAGACTTCAAATCTAAACCTTTAGCAAGTTTATCTCTATAAGTTTTAGTAGTAAACACACCTACTAATGGATTAGCTTCTGGACCTAAAGTTTTAATATAATCATTAGCAATGTCTGCAAGTTTACCATCAAATGTTTTTTCATCTATAGTTTTAGCTACACCACCCATACCTTTAAAGTCTGCTCCTGTCCTAAATAATTTAGAACCGTACTTACTTAAAGCTATATCTCTAATCTCTGTTAAGAATTGATGTTCTGCAATGAGACGACCTTGCTTGTCCATAGTAGACATCACTCTACTAACAGGATCATCTACTTCTTTCATTAGTTTTCTAAGATCGCTGGGGATATATTTTTGACCTGTTATAATTTTACCAAGATGGTGTTGTCCTATAGGTCGATCAGGTTCAAAAAGTTTAAAGAAATCTTCTTCTCCTTTTTCAAACCTTGCTATAGTATCATCTAATATCTCATTGACTTTAATTTCATCAGCACCTTTATGTGTTTTTTTAATATGATTTTTCATACCCTGCACAACTTGCAAAGCTTCTACATCATTTACTTCACCCTTAGATGCTTTTTTTATTTTATCTAACCATTTAGGATTTGTAAATATTTCATAGTCAGTCGTTAAATATAAACCAATCTTATTGTCAATAGCAGCAGAAGTTTTACCTGCACCACCAAGACCTCTCTCTACAATTTCTTTACTATAGTTATCTATAACAGCCCTTAGTGTAGTAATCTCATTAGCTACATTTGTTGGTAACTTAGTTAAAGCTAAGTCTTGCCGCTCTCTAGCCTCATTTAAAATTTTACGGTTATATCTATCAAGAACATTTTGATCTTTTTTTGTAGGTTTCTTTTTACTTTTTATTATCTTTAATACATCGGCTGGAATAGTTTCATCAATAGGAGATATCCTACCCAATGCATCATTGACTAGTTCCATATCTTCTTTATCTATTTGATTAAATGGTTTACCAAATTCTTTTTCAAGAACATCAGTAAACTTACGACCATATAGTTCAGCAACTTTAGTTTCTCCACGTAGGGTGTTTTCTAATTTTTCTAAAGCTTTAAAAGATTCTTCATCAAAACCCTGTCGTGATGTTCCAAATCTACTTAACCAATTTTTAGATTCTGTTGCATACTCAGGTGTTAAAAGTTTAATTGGTTGTTGCACAGATACTTTCTGTTGATAAGAACCATCAGGACGTTCTACAACTTCAGTCTCTTTAATTTTACCTGTATCATCTTTAGGTGGCTGTAATACACCATCTTCATTAATAGCTTTATTCTTAGCTCTTATCTTTCTAATTAAAGGTGCAGCGGCTCTAATAGCTCCCTCTGTTATACCGCCAAGAACAGTACCCTCAAGAGCTTTCTTTAATATTTTTATAGAGTCAGCATCATCTGGATTAATAGCTATATTTTCTAATATTGGTTCTGAGTCAGGAAAAATATCTATAATAGTATTAGCTAAACTTTCATTCTTATCTGTGACAATAATATCTGCTGCTGTAAACCCAGCAACAGCAGGAACGGCTCCTCCTAAAGTTTCTTTCTTAGCTAATTTCGGAGCAAGCTTTGTTATACCTTTAGTTAATGCACCACCTGCAAGAAAAATACTACCTAACTCTCCACCCACTTCTTCAGCTACATTAGTTGCTGGATCAAAAGTTGTTTGTAATGCTTTATATATTCTATTATCTGAAAGACTCTCATCTACTTTATCTGCAACATCAGATATAGCCTCTGTAGCTTCTTTAGGTAAAGCCATTTCTGCTAATTGAGCAATACCAGATGCACTACCTCTAATACCAGATTGAATCAATTTACCTGGAAAATCAAAAATAGCTTGAAATGTAGATAACTCTTGATCTCTTAAATGAGCAGGTATAAAAGTAGAACCAATACCAAGGAATGAAAGAGGAGAGTCTTTAAACTCTTCTTTCATTTCAAAGTATTTTTCTTCTGCTTCTAAAGCCTCATCAACAGCATTATAATATTCATCAGCAGTTACGTCATACTTAGATCGTAAATAATTATCTATCTGACTTTTAGGTAAATTATTATTGTTGACTTGATTTTTTAAATCTTCAGCTATTTTTACAAAAGACTCGGTATTATAATTTAGAGCCATTTATTTAATCCAATCTTAACTACCAGATGTAACTAAATTTTGTGAGTTTTTAACTCTCTTAGAAGTAGTAGCAGGTAAAGGAGTTCTATCTGTGTCACCTTGACCAGAGCTTGGTATAGGTTTAGGAATTTTTAAACCAGGAATTAGACGAAGAGTTTGTGATAAAGCTTCAGCGGCTGAATCTGATGCCTTATCAAACCTAGCAAAACCAGTTACTAACTTACTAAATAATCTATTAAACGCTCTCAATTCATCATCTGTTGCATCTTTTCCATCTTTATTTTTTATAGAAACAACTTGACCATCAATGATTTGTGCTTGTAATCCTAATTCTTTTTCAGCAGCATCTTGTAAAGTTTTTTGAACAGTAGGATCAAAGTTTCTGTATGTTCCTTTTAAAGCTTTAGATAATTGTGCTAGTTTAAGAGGTAGAGTTGCAGCTTCTTTTCTTGCTTCTTGTTTAGCTTTTAAATCAGACTCTTCACCTTCTAATTCTAATTCAAGAAGTTTAAGCTCTTGTTCTTTTTGTTTAAGATATGCTTCTCTCTGTACTTCATCTAAACCAGACATGCCTTCAACAAGTGCATTAATAAATCCCTTAGATGGGTCAGCACCCATTACTCTCTTAGCAGCTTCCGCTAAACCAGTAAATCTTTGTTGTTGAGGCATAGCTGCCTTTAATCTTTCCATTTGTGTTTTTCTTAATGCTGATCTTTCTGCTGCATCTTCTTTAGCTATTTCACCTGATAACAATTTAGAAAATTCAGGATATGCTCCTTCAATTTGTTTTAATGTATCTAAAAGAGAAGATTGTCCATACCTATTTAAAGTAACTGGTGATCTTGGTACTTCATTAGTAGTATCTCTTTCATTATCAGAATAAAAAACTCTAGGATCAATTGATCCAGCACCACGTCTGTTAATGACAGGCAGACCACCTAGACCACCACCATCTTTCATTCCATACGTATTTACTCTCTGTTCAAGCCCTGGATTTTGAGCCATAGCTCTATTAACAAAAGGTGTAAGAGTACCAAGACCACGACCTGACATGGGTCCAAATGTTTCATTGTAAGTTCTAGAAATACCTGCGGAGGCCCTTCTTAAATTTTCCATGTTCTCATCCATAATTTCTTTATAATTACTTAAAGAACCAGCAGCATTATCTATATTTTCTATAACATTGCTACGTGGATTAGAACGAGGGTAACGATTAAACACATCACCAAAGAAGCCTCCTAGTCCTCCACCAACAGGTCTAGCTGTTACTTGATTTTGACTATAGACATTGGGTAGTTCACCACCTTCTTGTTTATATACAATACGACCACCAGTTTTAAAAGGACTTTTGTACTTACCACTATATAAATCTTTAAATGAAAAACCACCATCAAATCCACCGCCCATGCCAAAGACATTAAGGCCGGACAAACCAAGACCCAGTAACTGTTGACCAATACCAGGAGCATTTGGCTGTGACATTCCTTGTATAGTAGTAGTACGGTCAGGTGTTTCTAGAAATGGATTACCATATACAAAACTAGAAAGCTGTGCAAGTTCTTTCTTAGGATATTGTTCTCTTTCAAGATACTTTGCATACTGCTCATCAAGTGTTGCTTGCATTTCTTGTCTATCAGCTTGTGCTAACTGTTGAGCAAGACCCTGTTCAGCGATACCAGTTTGAAATTTAGTTAATCCTATATTTTGAAGATCAGCCGCTCTGGCACGATCTATAGCCATTTGATCTTGAAATCTTTTATAGGCATCTTCATAAGCTTTTTGCTGTCCTTTACTTTGAATATCTCCAAGCTGTTTACTAAACTCACTACCAAGTATTGCTGCTTGTACACCTGCACGACTACCAAGGCCAGACATGCCACCAGCTTGAACAGCTTGCTTTTCAAACTCAGGCATAATTTTTCTTTGAAAATCTTCTTCAGCTTTTCTTTTTTCAATATCAATTACAGCCTGTTGATATGGACTCATAAACTTTTCAGCTTGTTCTGTAGTAAACTCTTGTGGAATACCACGTAGAGCAGATTCAGCTTCCTGTAAATAAGTGTCCTGAGTGCCAATTAAACCACGTAGACCAGCAATAGCTTCTTCTTCTGCCGGTGTTCTTGGAGCAATAGTCATTCCAGGATATTCTTCATACCCTCTTTCTTTCCCTTCATCATAAAGTCTTTGAGCTTCAGCAAGAACGTCTTTAACATATGGAGCAATCTCTTCAGGAAGCTTGCTTGACTGAATAGTGGTTGTCGTGGTTGGTGTTGCTTTGGTCCTGCCAAAAAAGAAATCTAAAACGCCCATAATTTTATCCTATCATTTTATTTCTAAGAGATTGTAATCCATTAATTTCATTTGGTTGTTGCGTAGTTCCATAAGCTTCTTGTCTTACTTCTCTAACAATTTGATCCATTACATCCGCACCCGCATCTGCGTTTCCATTTCCTAGTGCAGACATTGTATGAGCATCTACAACATACTCATCAGGGCTAACAGCTAGTGTAGCTACTTGCTCTCCATTATCTACAATAGGCATATACACATTGTCTTCCATACCATGTCCATCACCCGGAACTCTACCAGAAAACTCCGACAGTCCTCCACCACCTGCCATTCCAGCCATACGCATCATAGCAATATTATCTAGTGGTGATTCTGTAGATAATGCTTGTTTAATATTTTGCATGTTAGCCATTCTTTGTGGATCACCCGGCATAACATTCATAGGTCTTTGCATTGGATTATCCATAGGTGGTGCTGGCATAGCCATAGGCATTGGATTTTGAGTTTGTGCAGTCATATACAACATATCACGACTTTCTTGTATTTGCTCAGAAGTAATACCAGCCCTTTGAGCTAAGTTATCAAGTGCCGCTGTTTTTAATATTTCTTTTAGTTCTGTATTCATACCGAATAATCCAAATCTTTAAAAACTTTGTTACTACTATTATACTCTATTTTTGCGTTTTTCGCAAATAGTTCTTGCTTCTGATCTTGCCTATATCTATAAGGATCAATAACATTTCCCTGGTTCATGTTACCAATAAAGGTACTATTGTTTACTAGATTAAAATAATCTGACATATTCATTAGTTTAAATCCTGCCAAGAAGTTTCAACACCAAGGCTAACGTAACCTTTAAATTTACCAGTGCTTGTTGAATATGCAATAGCACCCTTAACTGGCCGACCAATACTTGTTGTGGTTGTCACAGTAAAAATAGTTTGTGCTTCAGCAGAATCAACATCAATATCTCTTGTATCCAATTCTTGAATTAAGATATCAGACCATCTTTTAACTTGGTCATACATTTGAAGAAGATCATTATTCGTAAGAGAATACGGTAGAGAAGGGTATCTTGCCATTATCTTTCTCCATCACCTTGTAGTGCCAAGCGGACTGATCCCCATCGCCAGCTTGTATTGTTTGATCCACAAGACACCCTTATCTTAGCTTGCCTTCCTCTTGCTCTAAAGTCAACCTTCTCTGTATTATTAAAAATGTCAAACTCTTTAGTAATTTCTGATGTACTCTCTGGATATTTTTTTGTAATTAATTTTACTTTAATCTGTCCAGAAGAAATATCATAATCTGGAATTAATCTATTCATAAACATAATGGCATTACCTTCGTCAAGATCAAATTCACCAGACTCAGCAAATGATATTAATGTTTCACCATTACCAGTAAATACACCAGACGGTTCATTATTATAAATATTATTTCCAGCAGCAGTTACACCAGTTGTAATTGTATTACCAAAAACAGTTCTGTCTGTAAAGGTAGTAAAGATCATATCTCCATACACCCAATACTTTTCTTCTGGATTATATATTACATACTTATTACATTCAGTCTCATTCGTAGAAGCATATAACCAAATAATTTCTCTAAACTCAGAATTAATACCACAGTAAACTTTATCATAGTAAGTTGTATTAATGTCATCAAATACATATCTTCTAACAGTGCAGGGTAGAACTTCTGCTGAACCGGAGTTCATATAGAAGTTATCGGTTCCCATCCAATAAGTAATACCATTATAATCAATAGCAGCATGAGGACCAATCAATCCACAGTTTGTACCAATTTGTTGAAACCTAAATACAAAATTTCCACCAACATATTGCATTAACCATAAAGAATTATCTGTCCAAATATTAATTGCATTACGTCCTCTTACCGCACCGACAATTCTAGTCCCATCTGTTAAAACAACTTCACCTGATGTAGTATCTGCTCTTGGCTCCCATTCAGTTCTATTGTCCTGATCAGACCATCTAACAAGCATAGGGTTAAAACTACCACTTACTGTAGCAGCAACATTATATTCATTAGCTCCAAGGCAAATAAGATGCCTGTCATTTGGAGAAACAATAATTGAATTAACACTAACAGGAGAAGTAGAAATAGATACCGCTCTACTCGGTAATACTGAAGCATCAGAATCAAAATAAAATAATCCACTACCTCGTCTATTAGCTACAACATCTTCTCCCCAGTTATCAAGACTCCATTGAGTAATTTCAAATTGTAATCCTGTAGCATCAGCAGAGGCTGGTTCATTCCATGCTCTAAACCCAGCAGCGCAAACAGTAGCTTGATAAATAGCAGCACCATAACCCGTACCAGCAGCAGCAATAGAATACCCAGTAGGAATATAATAATTAAATGTTGCCTTACCTACTTGAGTTTCTGTAGTAGCCGCATTTGTTGTAACACTAACAGTAAATGTATTTAAACTATCTACAGAAACAATTGGATATACATTACCTTGCAGACTAACATTACTTGATCCTATTGCAGACGTGGATGTAAAGTAAACATAGTCACCAACACTTCTGCCATGATTGGTATCTGAACAACAAACTCTGGCTGTACCACTTGATGTTCCAAAACAATTTGTTAATGTAACTGCTGTTGTTATTGGAGTGATATCATATATCTGATCACCATCATGTTCATACAATTTATCAGGCGTACCAAAAATAGATCGTTTAGTTCTATCCGAATCTGTCCATGCAATTAAAGCTCTTGCTGAACCATCAAAGGTTGACCCTAATGCTCTGGTTTCATATCCTCGCATATTTTCAGGTTTGCCTTCACGAAAGCGCACACGGTTTCCATCGTACCACTTTCCTTCTTCAGCGTACTGACTAGACTCCCTATGAAATCCTGGGAGAAAATCAAATTTAGCTAACTTTGTCATTATTATGTTCTATTAAAATCTTTTACCAATATAGCATCAACCTTAGTTGCTGTTCGTACAGAATAAAATAATGCATCTACAGCATTTGCAGAAGTACTTAATGTAGGAACACTTGCGTTAGGAAACTGATAAACAGTATTATAACTAAGAGTTCTACTTCCTGTACCATCTTGCTGAAGATAGATGTGTCCCACAGCACCAATATTAGTTGTCGTATTTGTTGGAGCTTCTAAAACTCTATTATCAGCCAAGGTAACTAAGAATACATTACTGCTATCAAAGTCTACAGCAATAGAAGCTGCATCAGTTAGCGTCACAATCGGTGAAAAAGCACCAGTTAAAAACTTACCCTTACCAGAAACAGTAACAGTAGAATTAAATAATGCAGTACCGCCTACAACAATATTACCACTTACAGAAGCATTTGTCTTAAATGTAGCATCTCCTGATACACTTACTGTAGAATTAAATGTAGCTGCTCCTTCAACAGTAAGACTAGAAAATGTACTTTTTTCTACAGCTTGAGTTGTTACACCATTTGTTACATAAAGAGCTACAGTACCAGAAGGAATAGTTACACCAGTATTACCAGCTACTTTTAATACAAGAGTATTGTCCGCACTGGTATAAGAAACAGAATTTTTAACAATATAAACTTTAGAAGTATTAGGAATAAGAACATCAATATTAGTATGGGAACCACCAATAGTACCAGTAAATTCAAGAATAGCTGATCTAGATTGATCGTCTGATCCTTGATTATTTGTTAGTGTGACAGTAGCCGTAGTACCAACAGCAACTGTAGTGTATCCAGCAACAGCTTCATCAACAAGACTAATTACTTGTTCATTTAAAATTTGACCCCAACTATTAGGGTTTTCTCCGTCTGCCTGTTTTGTTAGTCGGAGATTTGTTGTATATGTACTAGGCATTAGTAGCTCCTACTTAGTGTTGGTAATATTTCCCATTGTTCCGAAAAAATAAATACATGATATTTTTGTAATGCTTTCAACAACTGTAAAAAAACTTAAATCTTCTTTTTGATAAATAGATAATAAAGAATTTTCGTTTAACAGTCCTCTAAATATAAGTTTATGTTTAATTGTTTCATTTTTTAATTCTTCTTTTGAAAGACAATAAATAGGATGAACAACATTAAACAATAATATATTTGAATCTGAATTATTTGTTGCTTGTAAAGAAGACGTAGATAAGAGTAATATAAATAATCCTGTAATAAAATACTTAAACATTTTATCCTGATCCTTCTTCTACAACTACTTCTTCTTCTACAACTACTTCTTCTTCTACAACTACTTCTTCTTCTACAACTACTTCTTTTTCTACAACTACTTCTTCTTCTACAAGTTCCGGCCAATCATGAATAGACATAACTTCTAGTTCTTCAATAGTAGTAGCTGCATTTATTTCTGTTTCTTTTTCGTCAGCGTTAATCCGTATAGCATCTCTCCAAGTTTTGACATTATTAGGAATACTAGTATTGTTATCCATAAAACGAATAATATACCAATCGCTTTGGGATAGTAAAGAACCTTGTGAAGTTTTAATTTCATTAATTAATCTTTCTTTTACGGCATCAACATCTTTAGCAACTTTATTTACAGAACCATCAGCATTATGTGTTGCATAATAAAATTTACTATTTGGAAGAGGTTGATAAATTACTTCAACTAAACCTCTGTTTTGTTTTTCTTGCGCCGACCAAACTCTATTCCAGTTACCTGGATGTTGAACACCATCATTATCTCTCCAGGGCTGACCTTCTCTAATTCTTTTTCCATTATACTTCCACATTTTTTTCTCCTATCGTGCAGTAGCAGGGCTGGACCCGGCGAATGGGTATTCGGCAAATGCCATATATATAAATGTGTTGCTTGAGTTTATATAACTGGAGTTGCCTCTTGGCTTAAAGCCATTTGAAAGAAAATCTAGTAATCTTCCGCCTGATGCTGCCTCTGCTTTAGCGTCATCTGCCTCTAAGGGTAAATCTACCACATTTGCTGGTTCTCTAGCATTATCAAACATTAGCCACGCACCAGTGGTGTCAATATTTTTAACTATGACAAATGCAGGTTTAAAATCCAACAGGATTAAAGAACCATCGGCGCTTCCGTTGCCCTCATAACTCCCAAAAGCCGAATACCCCGGTATGCTGCGCCAGCAGTAGGCTATGTAGTTGCTACCATTATTATTAACCTGTGTCATAGAGGTTCCATAATTTACAGTGAACACTGTTGGTGTTGGAGCCGTGTCGTTCCACCTATGGACAGCCCCTTGATCTCTTGCCCCAGTGGTATTGAGTACAATATGATAATCTTCAGGGGCCGTTGCATCTAAGCCTGAATGATATACGGCCCAGTTATCTGTACTGCTGAGATTTTTAACTATAATCATATCCGGGGCCGCTGACATTCCGTGGCCGACTGTATCTGGATCACCGCTACCGATTGTCCCCTCCCCCGTATATTTTACTATGCTGAAGCCCGCTGTGTCGTTGACGTTTACAGTTGAGGTTATGCTACCATTGTTGTTGGTAGCGCCTGACGTGCCATCGCCTTTCCAAGCAAAGTCTACAAACGTATCACCGTCGTTGTTATAATCACCCGCAGTACCTAGAGTGTACCCTGAGCTAGAGAATAACTTAACCCCTTGAGGCTGTGGCGCTTCAGCGTTGGATAGGTTGGTATATAGTTCTTTTTGAGCGCCACGGACGGTATCATTTATTAAATGTTGGGATGCGCCGTTTCTTTTTTTAATCCACGAAAGGTCAGGGCCGAAGTTGAAAGCAGACACAACGGCTTCTTCGCCAGTTCCTGGTCTCAAATGAATGCCGAAGTGTGCTGATGGGTCCTCAATCGCTGGGGCAGCGTTGGTGTAGAGGTTGGCGTATGTCGGGGCTTGGAAGCCTGTAGGAATTGTGATGTTATCCAACAAGTCCCCTTCGCCAAAATCACAATCACCGCCTCGACCTGTGTAGGTAAACACACCTAGATAAAATTCGTTGCCTGTTAGTGTGAAGGGGTTTCCAGTTCCCGCTGCTGGGTCGCCGGTCCATCCCGTACTATCATCCACCCACGCCGTTGTCCCTGCGCTGTCATCATAATGCCCCACCCAAGCCTTACTGTTGTCCAAATCAACAGCCATCAGAACATAATCGTTAGTCGCCAAAGTGCGTCCGGTGTGTTGGGTTAGAGTACCGTTATTATATTCCGCAAATTGCGTTGAACTATCGGGTGTCCCACACCAGAAATTTGATGAGGAAGTGACACTCGCTGGACGAGCGTTCCTACCAGTTTCGTTGCACAAGAAAATCCCTGCGTGACCGGCGGTGGTCCCAACATTCGGTTTCGTGGCAATAATCCATTTGCCCGACCTAAGAGGTGGCAATGAAACGAGACAGTTATTCCAAACCGTTGCTGCCGTCCCGGCAATCGTGCGGTTTCCGTTTGATAGTGTGACCGCCGCCCCCCGTGTTTCAGTGAGTGGGGACAGCGTTGGAATGATATTCGTCGGCGTGTCGCTGCTCTGCGTGGGTGAGCCTGATGTGGTAAAAATATTTCCTGTTTGATAAACGTAATGGCCTATACCTCGACCAGAATAATACGTGGTGCTTTGAACCAGACCTAATGCCCCGCCTGTCCCAGCTACATCATGTTGTATTCCCCAAGTTCCTGTATTGGGTACTACAATCCAGTAGGTCGTTCCCGCTGTTACTGAAGGTGCTGTGGAAAAGGTCGCTGTTTTCAGACCCGCACCTGATGATGTAATTCCAGTCACCTCGCCATTTGTTACAAGTGTTCCAGAAGGCCCCGTACCAGAACCGGCATCTGTTTCAAGGCGAACTGTAACCCCAGAAAACCCACGAGATGTTGCGTTAATTTCGATTTTTGGAACAGTAGCTGTAGCAATAGGTACAAATTTCATAGCTAGCTCTGTCACATCGCCCTCATTAATTTCACTGCCCCCATTATAAGTATTTTTTTGAGTTACTGTGGTGAGTGAGGTTCCACTGTAATCCTGACCTAAACCAGCGGAATTAGTGAACGGCAAGTAAAACCCATTAACGCCAAATTGATTTACCTTATCAAAGCTAATGCTGTCAAAGTTTAATGACTGAGAACCAGTATTTCGACAACCACCAAGGAAATACATTGTACCACTGTAAGTACCAGTAAACGTATGTACTGTGGAAGCGTCATCTGTAATAGAAATTGTTGACCCTGAT
>Ga0129324_10001982_pt1 | contig 12870 bp, 8 predicted proteins | sample CPBDNA_7_FD_96879 | JGI IMG/M metagenome (GOLD analysis project Ga0129324, IMG submission 96879) | Freshwater to marine salinity gradient microbial communities from Chesapeake Bay, USA - CPBay_Spr_15_0.2_DNA | ecosystem: Environmental > Aquatic > Marine > Coastal | place: USA: Chesapeake Bay... | reverse complement strand
GTTGCCGCGTTGCGAGTTGCCGCGTTGCGAGTTGCCGCGCGAGTGCTTCGCGAAGCTGTACTTGCGGCGAACGAGTTCGGACAAAGCCGCGCGGTCGCTGTCAACGGCAACGAGGTGCTGCACTTCGGCGTCCAAGTATCGCCCGAGGTCCTGCCCCTTGCCAGCACCAATGTCAACAACCCAACTGGAGTGTTTCAGCGAGTTGATGCGCTGCGTTTTGACGAAGCTGATGACGGCGGTCTGGGCCCGAAACGCCCCTGATTTGGGGTGCATGAAGTAGTCGAGTCCCGGCCCGTCCCACAATTGCTCGATCGGGAACGGATCGATGTAGTTGAGCCAGATCAATTCAGCGGTGTAGAAATCGTTACCGAAGTAGCGCTTAGTTAGCAGCTCTCGGCGGCGGTCCTCACGAATGCGAGTTACCACCCAGTTCACGAGCTGCGCTCCGCCGCCCGCAGCGTCGCAGTCCCCAGCGCACCGCGCTTCAACAATTTTGCCGTTGATGTCTCCGAAGGGCGACTCGTCCGGGTGTTGGTACAGGTAGGCGAGCGGAGCGTCGCTCGGACTGAATTGGATCGGATGGTAACTGCCGGAGTTTGCGGTGGCTTGCCGGCGTCGGCCGCCGCCAGTTTTGCCGCCAAACAAGTCCGAATAGCCCGGGCACCACATCAAGCCGAGCGCGTCGTACATTTCGGGGTTGATGCCCACGAAGAAGAAGTACAACTTGTGTCCGGGGGCGTCAATGAACGGCGCCTTGCCCAGCACGCTGGCGGGTGCGCGGCGCGCCAGAAAGTCGATCGTGTTGTCGCGGGCGCTCTTCCACTTGGAGTTCGCGGTTTCGTCGTACGGCTTCCCAGGTTCAACTAAGATCAATCCGTCGATTTCGTACGGACGCTTCGCTTCGTGCACGAGCCGCACTGCCCGCTCAAGGTCCGCCGGCTCGTCACTGAGCAAGTGCTCGTACTGCTTCGCGAATATTGGGAGGCCCATGTTGCGCAGGATGTCCACCGCTTCTTCGAGCCGGCCCACGCGCTTCTCGAAGCCGTCTTGCGACACGTCTTCGCCGCCAACGGCGATCACGTCAAACGCGTACAGCGCTGTCGGGGTGTCAGTTTCGTCGACGATGAGCTCCGCGTCGACAATGGTGTCGCCGTGCGTAACTGGACCCACCGGCTTGTAGCCCTCGTGCAGCGCGTCGCTGATAATGAGCGCATGCCCGTCGTGAGCAATCGCCACCGCGCGCTTGCCGTCAGCCTTGTCCGTCAAGAAGAGACCTTTCGGCGGGTATATTGCCCGATACTCCGCTCGAGTAATCGCTCGCGCGCTTGGCAGGAGTCGCTTGAGGCCCAGCTCGTGTTGAAAGCGTCGCAGGTAGCCGGGCGCTTTAACGATGTACTGCGCAACTCGGTATACCTCGGCTTGCATCGCGGCTTCACGGACGTACTCGGGATTTGCCAGGCGCATAATGGCTTCCGCGGCGGTGGTAACGTCCAGCGGACGGATCGCGTCGCGAAATTCCACCGGGCCGATGAACTCAGCTTCAACCTCGTAGCGGTACAGCTCCCTCGGGGCGGGGTTTGCGTCATCGTCGAGGCGCAGCGTTCGAAGGAAGTTTTGAGGCGTCATGTGCGGCGTTGTGCGGAACATCTGGGTCACAATGTGCCCAATGCTCGACTGCGCGTCGCTCCCCATAATTTGGCGCGTAACTGTCATGTCAATGCGCCAAAGGAGCTTCGGTTTTAGCTCCGACGATCCGACCGCGCTGAGGTTGAAACTAACTCGAGCTTTCGCGCGAATCAAGGCACCCTCGTCGGGCACAAAGCTTTTCTCCCCGTCCGCCTCGACGCGCTCGGCGGCTAGCGCCACAATGTACGACAAGCCGACACTGTTCGGCACGCGAAAGGGGATCAACAACGGCGCCTTGCGAACGTGCTGCGTGCGCGATCGGACACCTTTCTCGAAGAAAATCTCTTGAATGCGTGCTGGCCGAAGGTTGCGCGGGCCCCCCTCGCCACGCCCTTTTGTGTCAGGGCGGTCTTCCATGATCGTGCTCACCATCATGGTGAGCGCACCGTCGTCGACAGCGCACGGCTTGCCGTCGGACCCGCGCTTGGCCAGCAGTGCCTCGTAGATCGCCGAGAAGTTCGAGTAATCCACGCCCTGCAGCCGAACTTCAAGTTCCACGTTCGATCCGTCATTTCGGCTAGCTTCCCGGCGGTAGCGAGTAACCGTGCTTTCGAGGGTGGGCTTGGATGCACTCATCGTAGTCGTATGCGTTACGCGCGAAACTTTCAATTCTACGCTAAACGGAAAAAACAGCAACTACGGTGCCATCGACATCTTGCTGAACACGTCCTCGAGTTTGGGTCCTTTGCGCACGAAGAGCAGACGGTACGCAAGGTGTCTGTTCGGCTTGTACACGTCGTGCGACGTAACGACCACGCTTCGCTCGCGCGCAACGTCGGTTGTGAACACCGCCACGTTTGCGTTGTACGGGAGTTTGACTATGATTGTTGGCGCGTTTTCGCGGTCCAGCGCATCGCCAACGACGTTGTGCAACTGGCATTCACCGAGCGCGAGCTCCATGCTGCGCTTCTTATTGAAGTCCGCCCCCCCACGGAGGGACAAAGAACACAAAGTCCGCGCGAGGAATTTTCTTGGTGAGCTCGCCGGCTAAGTATTTGGTGCAGTCCGCGTTCACAACGGGACAGGTGACCGGTTTGCCAACGATCTCGTTCGCGCGCAACATGTTGCTGCGAAGGCACTCGAACGTGTCCGGATCGAGCTCGACTGCCGTCACTTGCGGCTCGCCGGGCATCGTTAGCGCAAACCACAAGGTGTCGCAGCCAATGTTTGCAGTTGCATCAATGCCGGCTGTAACGACGCTCGCGGAGAACTCCTTGCGATAAATCTCTCTAACTTGGGCATATTTGGTACGGCATCAGGCACGAGTACAGCGACGAGGGCATCACGCGCAATCGCGAGAAGTTTAGCCCCAGCGGGCGGGCGCTTTCGATAACCCAATCGGGAAACTGCATCGGCTTGGGGGCGCGGTTCGGCTTGGGGGCGAGGTTCGGCTTGGGGTTAATGTCCAGCTTGATCTCGTCCATCGAAGGAAGTACGCTCATAATGACGGCGTATCAGGGTATCAACCGGCAATTTAAATCAAATTTAGCAAATTGAACCCGCTTCAGACCCTGTATACGTTAACCATGGCGAGCAGCGCAGTGCACATTTCGAACATGAAAGACGCGATCGCGTCCGGCATCGTCCCAGGTGCTTTCCAGGACGACAACACAACGTTCGCCTTTCCGACGCTGGCGTACACCAGCGCGCGAGGGGCGACGCACCTGTGGACCATCCGCGTGCGGTTGATTCGAGGCCTAGAGGGTGATCCCGGCGAGTACGTGCAGATTACGGACGCGCAGCTTGACCAGCCGGCAGTCGCTCTCCCACACCACAAGGCAGAGATTATCGTTGAGGCTAAACAAGTTGGCGGCAAAACGCGCGAAATTGTGCCAACGTACGTCAGCGCGGGCAAAAACGTCGGCAAGAAGAACGCAACCAACGCGATTTCGCAAGCGATTCGCAACGCGCTCGGGCTGTACAACAAGCAGCGGAAACGTGGCGACATCGTCCTAGTGCCGGACGACGGCAAGGCGGCCGACCGGGACGAGGCTGACGAGGCTGACGAGGCTGACGACGACCTTAAATCGGACTTTGACCCGATGCCGCCGCCCATGCTGGTGAAGAAAATCGGCGATTCGCGCGACTCAACGTTCACGCCGGAGGTGTTTGCGGCCGGCGTCACTGCGCAGCGCAAGTTCAACGGGGTGCACCTTGTGTCGTTCGTGCGAAGCGGCAGACTCGCCCCGCAACTCGTGCAATACTCGCGCACGGGCACCGAGTACCCCGGCCAGGCGCAGCTAATCGCGGAGCTCCTTCCGATGATAGTGGCAGCGCCAAAGATCGTGCCGGGTGCGTACGGCGTCCCTGCAAGTGCGGACGAGCCCGGTGATAAGGCCATATTGGCTGCGTACGGGGCGCTGCCGGGCGGGGCCGACACGACCCCCGCACCGTACTTCGCAGGCGAGTTGTACCTCCACGGCAAAACGTTGAACTGGATTAACGGGCAAGCTCGGCGAGGTGACGACGACGCAGTGCTCAAGTTTCACATCTTTGACGTGTTCTTCCCGTACGCAAAGGCTGCGGGACACGACATGGAAAGTCGCCACCGCCAGGCGTACATTGACGAGTTCTTCGCGCTTGCGGACGCGAACGCCCTCCCGCACGAACACGTCGTCAGAATCGAAAACTTCCCGGTCGCGACGCTCGAAGACCTTAACGCGCTCGCCAAGCGGTTTATTGCTGACGGGTACGAAGGCGCCATTGCTCGCAAGGACAATGCGGGCTACCGCTATTCGTACAGCAACTATCACAGCGCAAACTTGGTCAAAATTAAGCCCGTGTTCGACGAGGAGTACCCGGTGGTTGGGTTCACGCAAGGCACTCGAGGCAAAGACGTGGGTGCCGTTATCTGGGAGTGCGAAGTGCCAAACGCACTGGACGCAAAGGACAACAGGTTCACAGTGGTGCCGAAGGACATGACGTACGCCGATAGGTACGCGGTGTACAAGTGCATCAGTGAACTGGTGCCGGATGCCGCCGGCAACCAGATTACGCGCTTTGAGCGTGACATCAAGGGACTTCCGCTGACAGTCGAGTTCAGAGAGATTTCCTCAAAAACTGGCAAGCCGCTGCAGGCAAAAGCACTCGCGTTCCGCACGTACGAAGGTGGCCCTGACATGGACCCGATTAAGCGCGTTCTTGACGAATGCCTTCCTCAGAAAAACTTGTAACGAGTTATTGCGGTGTAACGAGTTATTGTGGTGTAACGAGTTATTGCGGTGTAACGAGTTATTGTGGTGTAACGAGTTATTGTGGCTTAGCGTGAGCTGCCGAGTACGCGTCGACGAGCGTGCTCATCAAGCGCAACGGCTCTGCCTCAGATTTTTCGTTGCTGTGGTCCTCCGTTCGAGTGGCCACTCCCTGACCGATGTTATTTTCGAGATAAGCTCGATCGTGACCATACGTGCTGTCGCGTGGGTGGCTTCGCGCACGGCCACTATCGCGGGCGCGGTTTTGCTCGCGAACTCGTTCGCGCTCGCGGGCGCGGGCTAGTTCGTGCGCCCGATCGCGCTCGCGAACATAGTCTCGCTCAGGGGATCGAGCTCGTTCGTCAAGTTCCCGCTCGCCGCCGTAGCTGCTGCTGGACCACGAAAGCCCGCCGATGGAATCGTCACTGTCGCGGCGTCGCCCCGTCTCGCGCAACGTCTCGTAAACAGCTCGAGCGTCCGCCAGCGTTGCGTCCCACTGATCTTCGGGCGAGAAGATTGGGTTGTTTTTGTACTTAGCGTTGTACGCCGACCGCGCGCCGCCGTCAATGATGGGAGCACTCACCTTGAGCTGTTCGATCTCGCCGAGTTTTGCCTTCACGTACTCGCGCGCGTCTTGGCGGTCTTTTCGGGGCAGCGCCAGCTGGTACATGAGGTCTCGAGACATCGTTGCGTAGCTAACTTGCGTTAAGATGTCGTTCATCTGGGCGTCCCCGAGTCGCCACGTGCTGTTGAGCACCGAAATAAAGCTAACCATGTACCCCACAACACATTCAAGAATTCTCGCCCACAGCGGCGGGGTTGACGTGTCAGACAGAATAGACACTAACCCGGCCGTGCCAACCACGCAGCCAAGCGCGCCCGACGCAATATTTAGTCTACCCTCCCACCGGCTCGCAGACGCTGCCATGTGTTCGTACATCCACGCGTAGCCGCTAGCCTGCCGCATTGTGCGCCGCGCAACGGCTTCCATTTCAGGCGACCAGTGTCGGTGATCCTCGGCAGTTTTCATTGGAGACGGCTTGTGGCGGCGGCGCCGAACTGGCGACGGTTTGCGCCAAACTGGCGACGGCGTGCGCCGAACTGGCGACGGCGTGCGCCGAACTGGCGACGTATAGTGGCGAGTGCCCAGCGGTGGCGGCGTGATGGCTCGCCGCGGCATCTGCGGCCGATCCGGTCGTGACCGGCGGCCGTGCAAGCCTTCGGAACCGTAACCGCCGTCAAGGTTGACCTCAACCATATTGAGTTCAACCGAACTAGCTTCCGAGTTCGTGTCCGATATGTTTGACATGCCTTATAGTTAGCAGTCGCAGTCTCGGGTTGTCTCTATATGAGCACGATGAAAAGCGAATGTTGCCGGGGGTTTGTGTGGTAGCTGAATATGCGCCGCCTATGGCTCGAACACACTCCGGCGCGGTTTTGAACATTAATAGAGGCTACTATATGCTTTGTCGTGATGGCCGGACATTCGATCATCCAATATGTGGGGTTCGGACTCTCGGGAGACGAGGAGCACGAGCGCGACAGTTATGCCCCAATTAACAGTTACGAGCTCTTCTCCGCGAAAGGGGCGCCGGTCCCTGGGGGGGTTTACGACCTCCGCCTCGGCACGACGGACCACGGCTACTTGTGCTTGACCTGCGTGTACGGCAAAAAGCTGTGCCCGGGGCACCGCGGCCACCTGCCGCTGCGAGTCGCCGTAGTGCAGCCCATCGGCATATCGGAAATCCGCCGCTGGCTGCGAGTGGTGTGCCTACGGTGCGGTGAACTCGTCATTGACCGCGAAAAGTACGCACACATCACGCCGGCGCGGCGCCTCGCGGAAGCTGCAACGACCGACACCGTGGGACGACGCTGCCCCCGCAAAGGCTGCGGGGCAGTTCACCCCAAAATCGTCAAAGACGAAGAAGACCACTTCACCTTCTGGGCTGAAACCCCCACACCCGGTGAACGTCGCGGATTGCGACCCGCGGCCCGCGGCGCGGAAAAGCGCGGATACAAAATCTACCCTGACACGATTCGCGCCATCTTTGAGCGCATCAGCGACGACGTCGTTGAGGCGATGGGCCGCAGCGTCAACGTGCATCCGCGCAAACTCATTCTGCGCGTCATCGCCGTTCCCCCGAACACGATTCGTCCCGGAGTGCGCAGCTTCGGCGGCGCGGGCAGCAGCTACCACGACAGCACCAACCTGCTGCAGCACCTGGTGAAGCGCAACAGCCAGCTTCCGACGCAACTACCGGAAGCGATGGGGCCGCTGGGTCCGGGCGGCCCCGTTGAGGGTGAACTCGACCGCGCCATCCAGAACTTGCAGCAGATCTACTACGACCTCATCATGGGGTCGTCGTCGACTAGTGTTACGCAAGGGAGCAGCGGTCGCCGCGGCCTCGTCGTGGGCGCCCGACCGGTGCACAGTTTCCTGCGCAACTTGCCGCGCAAGGAAGGTCGCTTGCGCGCGAACCTGCTCGGCAAGCGCGTGTTCTTCATTAGCCGCAGCACCATTAGCGGCAACATGCGCTACCGCGTCGACGAAGTGGGCATCCCGCTCGCGTTCGCGCGCACGCTGCAGGTGAAGGAAACTGTTCAGGAGTTCAACCGCGACTGGCTGATGACCTTCTTCCTCAACGGCCGGCGCCAGTACCCCGGCTGCACCCACCTCATTCGCCGCGCCACCGGCGAGGTGCACGACGTTGCCGGCTTGCGCGAGTTCCGCCTCGAGGTTGGCGACGTCATATTCCGCGACGTCATCAACGGCGACTTCGCGTACTTCAACCGCCAACCCACGCTTGAGCGCTCGAGTATCGGCGTGCACCGCGTGATCGTCATCCAAGACGCTAGCGTGCACACCTTTCAGATGAACGTGCTCGCCTGCGAGTGGTACAACGCCGACTTCGACGGGGACCAGATGAACCTCTGGATTGCGCGCGAGCCTGGTGCCCGCGCGGAAGCCATGATTATGTCGTCGGTATCCAACTGGTTCATTAGCACCAAAACTAGCGGGCCCGTCAACGGCGAGGTGCAGGACAGCACCGTCGGCTGCTACGAACTCACGCGATCTCACGTTCGCATCGACAAGTACCACGCAATGGCGCTGTTCGCGACCACCGGGGTCGAGCCCCCCCGCTTCGACACCGAAGCTGCCGACTACCTCTACAGCGGGCGCGAAATCGCGTCGCTCCTCTTCACCCAAACGCCGGTTAACTACAGCCGGGCGCCGAGCAGCTACAGCGACGTGTACGCCCCCTACATCCAGTACGACCCGGAAGAGGTGTACACGGTCATCGAGCAAGGAATCCTCACGCGCGGCGTGCTCGACAAGAAAGCTATCGGCGCAAAATCTGGCGGCGGGGTGTTCCACCTAATTAGCCGCGAGTACGGCTCGCAGCGCGCGCTCGACATGATTTACGCGCTGCAGCAAATTGCGTTGCAGTTCCTGCTGTACAGCGGGTTCACTGTGGGCACCGCGGATCTGCTCCCCAGCCCAACCGCGCTCGAGCAAATTCGCGCCCTCGTCTCCAGCGTCGTGCTCGAGTCGCGCGTCATCACTGACCGCCTCCTTCGAGGCGAAATTGTGCCGCCGATCGACAGCACTGTGCACGAGTTCTACGAGCGCATGCAGATCAACGCGCTCAAAGTGCCGGAAGCCGAAATCCTGCGGTGGATCCTCGGCACTATCCGCCCTGAAACTAACGGGTTCTTCCGGATGGTCGCAGTCGGGTCCAAAGGCTCGAACCCCAACTTGATTCACGTTACGGGCACGATCGGGCAAACTACCATTAACGGCTCGCGCATTCTGGAGCTGTTCGCCTTCCGCCGCACGCTGCCGTACTACCCGCGCTTCTCAATTGACCCTGCCGCGTACGGGTTCGTCGCGAACGGGTACATGACGGGGATGCGCGCCGGCGAGTTCATCTTCCAGGACATGAACGGGCGGTTCGACCTCATTAACAAGGCGCTGTCAACTGCCAGTACCGGGTACTTCATGCGCAAGGGCATCATGAATAACCAGTCTAGCATCGTTGACAACCTTCGCCGCGTCACCAAGGACACTAAGGTCGTCCAATTCCTTTACGGCGAGGACGGACTCGACGCCCGCGAACTTGAAAAAGTCTCGTTCCGCACCGTCACGCTTTCGGACGCTGCGCTGAAGGACGCCGTTTGGTTCAACGTCGCGGACGCGCTTGGTGACGGAGAGGGCGTTGCTGAAGCCCAAGCCAACGTCGACGAAGCGTTTGCGCGTATCGTCGACGAACGCAACGCGTACCGCCGCATCTTTGGCCGCATCGAGGCGTCCAACTTCGGCCAATCGTTCTCAACGGAGATGCTCATGCCCGTGAACATTGGGCGCGTCGTTCGCGGCGTGTTCATCGCGGCTAAGGGCAAGCCCGCACCGGTGCTTACCGCGGCTGGCATCAGCGCCCACATTGCGCGAGTGCAGGACTTGTGCATCCGAATTCCGTACGTGTTCATCAACGAGATTCAGGAGCGCCGCCGCTCGCCGGTGCCGCCGCACAAGCTCGCTGCCGCCAGCCTACTGTGCATGTTGATTCGCGCCGAACTCTCGCCCAAGATTCTGGCGAAGCTGACAACCGACCAGCTCACGTTCGTGATCGACGCTATCCGGCAGCGGTTCAGCCTCTCGCTCATCGACTACGGCACCGCCGTTGGCGTGCTCGCCGCGCAGTCCATCAGCGAGCCGCTCACGCAGTACATGCTTGACAGTCACCACCGCAGTGTTGCCGGCGGAACTAACAAATCCGGTCTCGTTCGCGTGTCCGAGATTTACGGGGCTCGCAGCGTCGCCGAGGAACAGTCCAGCGCAATGCAGTTGCCGCTGCGCACTGACGCCCTCGGGGGGGCCGACGGCGCGTTCGCAGTTGCGCAAGAAATTGCCAACAGCATTGAGTACGTCACGCTGCGCCGCTTCACTCGCCAGTACGACGTGCTGCTCGAGCCGTACGACGCGCTCGTGTTCCCTGGGTTCGCTGACGACGATGCGTGGATTCGGGAGTTCGAACGCTCGCACCCGCTGGTGCGCCCACCTGGCGACATCACTAACTGGTGCTTCCGGTTCATTCTCGACAAGTCCGCGCTGGTTCTCAAGGCCGTCGAGCTCGAGCTCATCGTGCGCCGCCTTCGCGCTCGCCACCCTGGACTGTACGTGGTGCACACGAGCGAGTCCGTTCCCGAAGTGGTTATTCGCGTGTGGCACCGGTCCGGCCAGTTCAAGCGCGGCGGCGACTACGAGTCCCGCACGCGCGACCTCGTGGAGGACACCCTCGATACCCCTATTCGCGGTATTTGTGGCATTACCCGCGCCTCTGCTCAAAAGATCACTCGCATGCACGTTGCTGCGGACGGTTCCTTCGTGAAGGATGAGCGCCTCGCCATCAGCACCATTGGCACCAACATGTACAGCGCAATGCTGCACAACGCTGTCGACACTTCGAGCGTCATCTCCACCAGCATCGGCGATACGTGCAAAATGCTCGGCATTGAAGCCGGCCGCGCCAAAATCATCAGCGAGACGCGCGCGTTCATGGAAGACAACACCCCGAACCTTCGCCACTTGTACTTGTACGCCGACGAAATGTCGCGCACTGGAAAAGTCACCTCTGTCGAGCGCGGCGGGCTGGGTGCCCGCGAGCACAACAACGTACTGCTCCGCATGGCCTACGGCGCTCCGATCCAAGTCGTCACCGACGCAACGCTCGCTAATGCCCGCAGCCGCGTGTACGGCATTGCCGCGCCTCAGCTGCTGGGCTCTATCCCGCAAATCGGCACGCTGTACAATGGCGTTGTCGTTGACGAGGAGTTCGTCCGCGCCAACACTAAGTCTGTTGCCAGCGTTCTCGACTCGCTCTAAGGTCGCGCCCTCAGCGCCCCCGCACGCACCCTCGCACGCTCAGCGTTGCCCTCTTTTTGAGTTATGCAATTGCGCCTTCGCTGTTTAACAAAAAAAGGGGGGCACTGACCGCTCAGCCGCCGCGCGGGGGTACACTGGTCACAAACTGGTACCGCGACATGGGGGTGTGCGTGAAGATGAGGTTGAACAAGTGCATGTCCTCTTCGGCGATTGCGTCAAGCGTTTGGACGACGACAACCCAGCTGGAGTTGTTGCGAAGCGTGCTTGCGAGCGAATAGTCTCCCATATAATCGTCGATGAACACCGTCGCGGGAGTGAGTCCTGTCATTAACCGGCGCCCGAAGTGTGTTTTTCCGGAGAGCCGCGGACCGCAGATGAGACAGCGCATGTCGAGGTATACAGTTGGTGCGGGCGTCTCAAATATGGGACGGCGAGTACCCTGGGTGTTCGAGCATAGTTGCTGACCGCCCAACTTCGACGCCTACCATGAAGGTGAACACTATCAGGAGCAGGCATAGAACCAATATGATCACGGTCGCTGTGTGCGGATCCATGTTTATACGAGGCACCCAAACCCACCCGAGAAGTTTTTTCCAAGATCCGGATCGGTTTTCGTTCGGGGGTCGCGACTCTTTTTGGTTTTTGTACCCCCCCCCTACCACAAATGTGTAAGTTTTGTGGGGAAGGTCATACACACTTTCTTCGAATAAATAGATGTCTTAAATGATAAAACTCAACTACAGTAAAGGGGGTATAGATTGTAACGGCGCGGACACCCAAACATAAATGACCCACAATTTGTACACCAAAAAGGTATGTCATACACCAAATAGGTAACCTTTAGCAGGGGATGCCGTTCCCGTGCGAGAAATGTTGTGCAATCTTTCCGACGAACCAGAAGCTGCAGCGCCACGTTGCGAGAAAGCGGCCGTGCGATCCTATACTTGAGCCCCGGCCAGAAGGCGCGAACCGCTGTCGCTATTGTGGCCGCACGTACAGCCGCCCGGACAGCCTAAAGCGTCACCTAAAGTCGTGTGGAATTGCGAACAGCGAGGACGGCATGGAAAAACTGTACGAGTATGCGCTGAAGAAGCAGCAGGAGAGGTTCGACGCCGAGCTGGCAAAGCGCGACGCGCAAATGGCTGACCTAGCCGCGCGCATAGATTTGCAGGCGAGTGCCGTACAGTGCACGACTAACTACGTGGACGCGCGCACAACTAACATATTCGCGGGCGAAGTTACCATCGTGAGCTTCGACAGCGAAGAGCGAATTCGTATTCCGGCAACACTCGTCAAAGCCGCGTTCACCGAGAACCCTAGACTGGTAGAGTACTGTCGCATGTCCGACGAGGAGCGGGTGGACGCCGACAAAGCTGCACCCTACGTACTGGAAGCGTTGCTAGATCTCGTGCGGCGAGCTCACCGCAACCCGCAGTACAGGAACGTGTACTTGAATCCGAAGCGCGCGGACCAAGTGATGGTGTGCGTTGACTGCCAGCCGTCCAGCGCGAGTCCCCAGTCGTGGGAAATTCGATCACTCGTGGAGGCGATCCGGCTACTCTTCGATGGCGTCGCGGACAACATACACAAAATTATAGTCACTGACAGTTCGCGAACGCAGTTGCCCTTTGACGTGCAAAGCGCCGCGAGCTGGGTGCCGAACTTGTACGAAGACGAGCCTGAGCGTTTCGTGCAGGGTGGCAGGACGCCGATGGCCGCACACCTCTCAAACACGCGGCCAACGTTTGACATAACGGCTGAGATTGTTCCGAAAGTTAGTTAGCTCTCGCACCGTCGCGCAAATGGGGAGCTCGGTAAGTAATACCGAGCAGGCGGGCCAGATCACGTTCGTTGCTGACGGCGTTCGAACCTCGGACGCGCACGCGCGCGCGCGTCGTTGCGCTGAACAGGCCGTACTGATTGAGCAACCGCCCGTTGCGCTTGGCGTGAGCGCGAACGCGAATGTTGTAATCGTACGGGCCAGTGTAGTGCAGCAGAGCGAACGGTTTTTCGGCGGCCGTCGCGAGAAACACGTCAGCCCGGTAGTTGCGGGCGCGAGTTCCCTCGGCGCGAGTTCCCTCGACGCGAAGAATGACGGACCGCCGCCGC
>Ga0129324_10001980_pt1 | contig 12870 bp, 9 predicted proteins | sample CPBDNA_7_FD_96879 | JGI IMG/M metagenome (GOLD analysis project Ga0129324, IMG submission 96879) | Freshwater to marine salinity gradient microbial communities from Chesapeake Bay, USA - CPBay_Spr_15_0.2_DNA | ecosystem: Environmental > Aquatic > Marine > Coastal | place: USA: Chesapeake Bay... | reverse complement strand
AGTTACTTGAAAATTTATATCGTGATACTTAATAATCTGATTTAATGTATCCGGTTGTGTAGTAAACGCACCCAAAGATCCAACTAATCCACATATAATATTATTAAATAATTCATCTTTGGTATCAATTGACATTTCTGAATAATATTCTTTAGGTACGAACATGGACACTATCAAGTCGATGAATGACGCAAAGTTTGTTGTTGTGTGAGCAGTGAGAACTTGAATATAATATTTATGAAGTCCATTTACTATCTTATTATAAGATTCTTTATCAGATTTTACCGCATACATATATGCTTTTACGTGATCCCTATAAGTATCATTTACAGAATCCGTATTTGAAGATTTTGATACTGCTGGTTGATACAAATGATTATAGAATGTATCGACAAAATAACTTCCAATTACATCGAAAGCTGTAATTAGTTGCGGATCGTATTCATTGAATTGCATATTTCGGGAAATAAATGCTAATATGTTTAATACGTTTTTTTCTCTAGATTAAAAAAATAGTATAATCTTCTATTGTATACAGGTGTTCATTTATTAGAAATGGGCGAAATACTATGCGAAATTTGTTAAAAATTATATGCGAAATTTGTTAAAAATTATATGCGAAATTTGTTAAAAATTATATGCGAAATTTGTTGAAAAATGGATTTTCAGTATCTATATTTACACCAGTATTTTCTAATTTTTTATTTAACTCCCATAGTGAAGAAGATCCAAATCTAAATGGCTCAGGTTCGGAAACTGTTAAATGATAAAAATTTATTTTATTTGGATCATCTCGAATATATACAAATTTTCGCCACCCCTGAAATACATTCGGTAAAATATCTGTAATATAAGCTTTCGTTGCTTTAGAAAATTTATTTGATGCGCGTTCAAAATTAGAAGATGTAACAATCGATTCTGTGAATATCGAAACAAAAACATTCTTACGGATATTTGCCGGCAAATCGGTATCATCTTGACAGCAAATTATTAAAGATATACCAGCATGGCGACCACGATAAAATAATCTCTTACCAATTTCTTTAGTGGCTAGTGTTTTAAATTCAGCGGCACAATCATCCAAAATTATAAGCATCCGGGGATTAAATTCTAAATAATTTAAACTATAACGTTCATCTTCCGTTAGATTATATTTAATTAGTTTATTAACATAAGGGGTAATCGCCTGCTTGTATAAAAGTGTCAACATATTTGTTATTTTTTTATCCATCTTTTGGAGTTCATCTTTACATTGCGCTTGGGAATGTATAAATCTACGACGAATGTCGCGAGAAATTTCTTCTTTCTTCTCTTTAAGTTTTTTAAACTTGCGATCGAAATGCTTAGTATCTATCCTATTATAGAGTTGGCGAAGAACCTTAATATTATTAGCCTTTTTCTGAATAGCAATCATTAATGTTTGACGTTGCCAAATCGTATCGAAAAATCTATAAGCCCCTTTTGCATCTTCTTTTTTGGGATTTTTTGGGTCGGGAAGGTAAATACTATAATGTATATTTAATTTAGGAACAGTACCTTTATACGATTCGTTATTTGGTTCGCTAGGTGATACTACGACAATCTGATCAAAGTGATCTTTTAACATATTCATTATAGTTTTAGTTATAACGGTCTTACCGCTGTTTGATGGCCCATAAACAGCAGTAGTCTTATCAATAAATAATTTAGGATGTAATTTGAGGTCATTAATTTTATTACCTTTTTGGGTCGACAATACCACCATTATTTTCTTATTTTATTAAGGCATCATTTCGATTTTACAATTCATTAGTAAAATATGAAATGTAAAGTTATTTACTGAAAAAAACTAGAATCATTTTTATACTATATTTGATATAAAAAAAATAACTATACGATATTTGGCTTTAGTAGCGGCATCTTAATAATTATCAACATATGGAGCAAGAGGGGCTTCCGTCTTTGCTTCACCATCATCTTCTTTATCACAAGCTGAATAGAATTTGGATTTCTTAAATGTGCCTGAAGTTGTATCGTGACTAAATACATCAACTTGTACAGAGTCTTCGGGAACTGAAAGCATTTCCTTTGCTTGAATAATATTATTCTTAGCATCATCATATTCTTTCTGTTCATTATAATCAAGAGGGCGATATTTCATCTTTTCATCCAATTCTCGAATCTTTTCTTCTTGTTCATCTAGATATTCTAGTTCTCGAGCGGCCTTGATAGATCCTCTGGCTTTTTCCAAACGTTTCATTTCTTCAGCAGAAATTACCTGTTCGGCCCCAAGACTAGCTACCCCCGTCTTCAAGCTTCTGTACTCTTCAAGTCTTGGTGCGTCAGGTCCTGATTCTCGAATATTCTTTGCTTTATTAATCTTTACTCTATTACGCATTAGATCCTGACCGAGCTTCTTATCATCATCGAATCGATCCATAATACGCTTAAGTACTTCAGTTTGTTTGTTGTAAAATTGCATATTTTTACGATTCTCTTTAAAATCACAAAGCAAAGTCCAAGCCCCGAACTCAAGCATTTTAAGATCGGTGACCAACTCTTCTGAATGCTTGCGGCGGTAACGATCAAATGCTGCATCAACTTCGGCAGTTGTACCTTCGAAGAATTCGTAAAGTGATAGAGCCCACTCAAGATCGGGCTTATCGGCGTAGATAGATTCGGTCGCTAGTCGCAATTTTTCATAATTAACTTCCATATAGTAATTCAATCTATGGAAGGTATCGCTGGGTGGGATTGTATCGATGGCAAATCGAACTTCGGAGTCTTCGGATACGGGATACAAATATGAACGGAATCGGGAGCGAGTTTCTTCATCTTTAAGCATATGCTGTACGGCTTCTGCCAAAGATTCATTTCTCAGGACACACAACATACTATTAAAAGAAGTATGTGATGCCTGAGCTTGTTTCAATGCATCGGAATCTTCATCGGAAGTTGGGAGAGGGGCAGGAGCTCGAAGTGTCGCGAGTACTGGACGTTGGGGGTCGATGGTATCAACACCATCCTTAACTTCATTCGCCATCTTTTCATCATTATAAACACTTTTTACGTGGAGATCAGGGTCATAATTCAACCAATTGCCTAGAAATTTTCCCACAAAACTTTTAGCAACTTCTTTAGGTACTTCATTAAATAATTCATTCTGTACAACTCGATCCTGTTTTACAATATCTAAGAGCTCCGAATATTTAGATACCTCATTTGTCATCACTTTCATATGATGACCGGCGAACTGGCCAAGTTTATGAGTTTGTCGAACACATTCGTAAAGACTAGCAACCTTAGATTTTCTAGCTTCATTCGCTTGAAAACGTTTCTCACTACGATTCTCATCTTCGGCAAACTCAGCAGTAACTGCTTCAGTTTCCAAATTATTAAAATTAGTATCGTATTCTCGAGCACGGGCTACAGTCTCGGAAAATGACGCAGCAAATGCTTCCAATTCATCTAGTGATGGTAAAGTTTCGCTAACATTGGATACTTCTTTCTCCCAACGAAGATCTTCAGCAGGGACTTCCCATTCTTTAAACATGCGATAGAGAAAGCCGATGATGCTTGTCATCGTAAATCTACGCAAATACTGCTCACGCAAATTGGTATAAGATGCAGCTACTGCTTTTTTAGGGCGATCGTCACCCAAGCCGTCGTCAATATTATGTGCAAGTGGATTCATTTTCTTATAGAGAGCAAGTAGTTCTTCCTCAGATAGATCAGAAGTCATTACTTTTTCTGGATTTTCTAGAATATCTTCTAGTAATTCATCAAAGTTCATTTTAGATTCTGACATTATTTTATATTTTAAGTAGGGATGTAGTTTTGTATATGACATTTGAGTTAAACCTTCAATTGAAATAATCTATCGAAGATGTGTATATCGTACTTCAATATCAGATTGAAAACTTTACTCAATAATTAAAATTTAAATAAAATCATGGCAGAGACAAAATCTTGCAGGTATTTGCAAAATAAGATAGATAGAGCTAGAACTATACTAGAAAGGTTGAAAGATGGGAAATTTAAAAAAACAAAAGATAGTATGCGTATTATTGAGTCAGCAATTATTGATCTAACAAATACAGAACTGGATTATAACTTAGATACCGGAGCGCTAATAATTCAGGAATCGCAAGGGGAGCTATCTAGAATTAACTCAAAAAAACAATGTCAACAAATTATTATGACAGAAAATTATGTAGGGAAGGTAAATAATATTGTACAATCAGTTAAGAATATACCAATCAACAACATTAAAAGAAGGGACCAGAATCTAGAATCGATACTTGCCCTAATAGAGGATTACTTTCAATCGGATAATGGAACATCTTCAATTACTGTACAGGATTATATGAATTGCTCAGATTGTAATTATGAAATGAGTGTAAATTCAGATAGATCAGAACTTTTCTGTCCATTATGTGGGGTGATACAGGAATTATTAGGAACTGTATTTGATGATACGCAATTTTATAATCAAGAAGGACAAAAAACAAAGTCCGGGACATTCAACCCAAATAGGCATTTTAAGTTCTGGATGATGCATATCTTAGCGCAGGAGCCCGAAGAGGAAATTGGAAATAAAAATGACCCTTCTGACATATTTGGTCAAAAACTTATTAAAAAGTTAAGCAACATAATACATCGGGAGAAAAAAATACTCATGCTCATAAACGTGTATGATATGAGAAAGATGCTAAAATCGATTGGAAGGACAGACCTAAACAAAAATATACCATTAATTCTGAAAAAATTGACTGGGGTAGGACCGCCTCATCCGCCCATTGAATATTGTAGAAAGGTAGAAAAGATATTTTCGATGGCTATTGAAATAAGGGAACAGGTTAGGGGGGCAGATAGGACGAATAGAAATTACTACCCGTTCTACATTTATAAAATATTCGAAGATACTATACCAAAAACGGATATTGAAAGCAGAAGGATATTATACTATATATATCTACAAGGGGAAACTACATTGAGAAAAAATGATGCAGAGTGGAAACTAATTTGCGATAAAATGCCAGACGGTATTAAATTTGTTGATACAGATAGATTTGCTGCCCACAAATACGCACAAAATTACACAAAGTGAGATATACAATAGAATAATTTTCAAAATGTTATATTTGTGATGCAGATTGGTCATCCAAAATCGTAAAAAATAGTAACAGTATCACCATTTTTTTATACTATGAAAGTATAACATTTTGAAATTATAATAGGATTAAAAAATTTTCTTATATTAATCGCATCATTCGTATATTAATCGCATCATTCGTATATTAATCGCATCATTCGTATTGAAATATGTTTCTAATAATATTCGGTTCTATACTTGTACTCATCCTAATGTGCGTATACAAAATACTCAAATTTAAAAGAAAATACTTAAATGGGTATATCGGAGGGCGCGATAGAATAAAAATGTGTATGAAAAAACCAAAACAGAGGGGTGAAAGAGAAATACAAAGAGCTAGGGATTTCTTCAAGGGTAAATGGAATAATGATAGTAAAAAATTTAATAATAGAAATTTTACAATAGTCGTATTCAGAAAGTTTAGAAATGGACAATTCCATTTTCTTTTACAGCACCGTTCTCCTAATATTTGGAACGGGAGGAAAGATAAAGGAGCCGATCAGTGGGGAGTTGTGTCGGGACTCGCATCGAAAAATGATAAAACACCAGAAATGTCGGCATTTAGAGAATGTAAAGAAGAATGTATACCCAATCTTACATTAAATGATTTTAAGAATGCTTGTGTACAGTCGTTACCTTACTACGGTACGAAAAAAATACCAAATCACGTTTATTATATAATTGACACCGACTATCTTGTTGAAAATAATGTCGTGTCTGAAGATTGGGATGGGGCACCTAATGCAGATACGAAAGAAATTGCTTATAATAAATTTCCTTCAGGTCATGTGTGGATTTCAGAACATGAATTGGACAAAATATTAAATATTAAACATGATACTTTATCAATGACCAATTTCACAATGGAAAAAACTGGATTTAATCCTGTTTTTAAAGGAATAAGAATGTGGGATATTATATCAGATATGTTTAGGCGATATAGAACAGTAATGGGGATAACTAAACCGATTATATTGTATCACGGAACTACAGAAGCTGGGCGAAAAGGGATTTTAAAAGACGGGTTCAAAATTGATGTAAATTGTCTAGAAGGGTCAGGTTTGCAAGAATATAATGGACGAAAAAGTTACCACCACTGCAATTGCCCAATGATGGGACCCGGTGCGTATTTCGCAGAATATCCTAAAGCAAGAGACAACACATCTAGGGTGTTAGAATCGGAAAGAAAAAAATCAAATGACAATGAGAGATTAATGAGCATATTACTTAAGTGTGAAGTTAGGCTTGGAGATTGTAAACTTGCAACAAATGAAAAACAAACAATAGGAGCTAAGAATGGGTATGTTGATTATTGTGGGTGTTGGGCAGAAGAAGGGTATGATTCGGCTACAGTTATGGGGGGGACTATTACTAAAAGATCGGAATGGGTTGTATACGACCCGACTAGAATTAACGTAATAGCCTATAAGAAAATGTTCTGGAAAAATTATAAATTGGATTATACATCGGATTGGATTAAGGTAAGCGATAGCAACGAAGATGGCGACAAAAGCGATGATATCGATGAAGATAAGAACGAAGATAGCGATGAAGATAGCGATGATATCGATGAAGATAACAACGAAGATGGCAACGAAGATGGCGACGAAGATGGCGACAAAAGCGATGATAGCCATGAAGATAATAACGAAGATAACAACGAAGATGGCAACGAAGGCGATGAAAGCGATGAAAGCAATGAAAAAAACGGTGAAAACTAATTATAAAAAAAATATCTATCTTTTTATTTATTCTTTCCAAATATTATTACTAGATTTTTTTAAGTCACCCTCCCGTACATCATATTCTTCGTCACCAAATGTAATTCTATGAATATCGTAAGAATTATATATCAAAATGACTGATTTGCAACTATTGGCCAGTAATTCATTTATATCTTCTATACTAAATTCTCTGATATCAGCATGAAATGTTTTGATAATTGATCCGATAAATTGCAATTTTTTTATATTTTTAGAATTTATTTTCTTAAGTAGATATTTCAAAATTGAAGGATCGCCCCTTACTAAAACAGTTGCGACTGGATGAGTTAAAATACACTTAAAAGGACTAGATATAATATTATCGATAATACTATTATAGTCAACTATAAAAGGAATCGTATAATTAGTTGGCGTTTCGCAATTATATGTTTCAACTATTTTAGCAGCCAATTTGGTATTATTTATGGAACATGCCCAAATTACAGAATCAAACCAACGTGTAAAACCCAAATAATGAATTGCTTTCAAACTACGGTCACTCAAATTTTTATTCAAAATTACATCGCGAACAATTTTAGTTATATTAAATGATCGACGACCAAATTCCAGTTGGTATTGTCGAACGAATGGCATATTTCCGGTGATTATCGAACCTTGTAAGGCAATGGGCAATTTTTCAATATTTGGAGGGTAAGTCAATAATATATCAAGCTCTTCAATAGAGCAATTCATTCCAATAAATTCGAAAAGGCTGTTGAAGCTTGTATCTGATATATTGAATTTATCCCCTGAGCACATATCATTGACTAGTGCATTATTATGATCACACACAGCCGAAAATAATTCAATCATAAAATCTACCTCAGGTGTTTCTAGTTTTTCAATAAATTCTTTAGGTAAAATAACATTCTTTTCCATTTTTACAGTAAAGTCTTATTATATTAGTTGTATATAACTTCAATATACTAATTTCTCTGCTTCTTATACGGTTCTCCATATGGCCCTTTCGGCGCAGCCAAAATGTCTTCGGACTCGGTATCGGACTCGGTATTGGACTCGGTATCGGACTCATTGTCGGACTCATTGTCAGACTCATTGTCAGACTCGTTGTCAGACTCAGCGCATGACACTTCGTATTTATTAAATACCCTAGAAGCATTTCTTCTAGCTATTTCTCTTTCATGAATTATCCTAGCAGCAGCTTCTTCGTGAATCTCCCAAGCAATTAATTTAGGAGGTTTACAATACGAACAAGAACACGAACATGGACTTGAACTTGAACTTGAAATTTTTTTATAATTATAGAGAGATGTCATACGAGATGATTATATTGTATATGAAGTTTATATACAATTTGTTTATTTAAATACACTATTATAATTTGTATACGAAACAATATGGAATTTGGAAGATCAAAAATAAGACGTTTGACAGAAAAACAGAAGAAGATAGTAGCAGCAAGTCAAAAATGGCATTGTGGCGAATGTGGTGAATTACTGTCTTCGGCATACCAAGTTGATCATATAATTCCACACTGCGTTAATGGTGATGATAGTCCAGATAATTTATTGGCCCTTTGTGCAAATTGTCATGCTCTTAAGACTCAGAGAGAATCTTCTAAGATTGTCAAATTTAAACAATTAAGAGGATTATATGGATTGATGATATGTTGGATATGTATGGATAAAAATATCGAATGTCAATGTGATACAAATTTAATGGAAGAAGCAAATATTGCGGAAGAAACTTATCCAACTACAGTTCCAAATATTTTGTCAAAACCAAAAGAAACTTATCCAATAATTTATCCAACTATAGTTCCAAATATTTTGTCAAAACCAAAAGAAACATATCCAATAATTTATCCAACTACAGTTCCAAATATTCTGTCAAAACCAAAAGAAAATCCCAAGAAAAAATTTCCAACAAATGAATTGCCGGGGAAGCTAAAAAGGAAATATGAACCACCGAGTACAAGTTTTGATAGGTTCTGTTACAAATCCAGATTTGTACAAAGTGATTTTAATTCTGTGGTAAATAAAATGAATACGGGTTTTAATTTGGTATCCAAAGATTTACATAATTGAAATATTAAATAGATTATAAACAACTTTCAACTATATGGATTATTTTATATAGGATCATTCATTATATAAAAGTCAGTTTTATAAATATGGAATTTCTCGGATATCAAATTAAACCATTAACACTATTTATCATCATGCTCGTAGTCATGGGGATAGCATATAAGTATTCTGTAAGTCAGTGTAGTGAATGTCAGAATCCTCAATATTCTAAATCGGAATCCCAAGTAACATCATTCTAGGCATTACACTAGACATTAAAAATATGGATGTAATAATTACCGAAGATCCTTTTTTAATTAAGTATAAAGCTTTATAAAGTATAAAATATAGAGTATAGAATATAGAGCTATAATAACGTAAAATACACTAGTGATAGGAAACACATCATATGGCAAATAACGATTGTAGAAACACAGTTGTTTCTGATTTTGTAACGAATGGAAATGATAATGCATATCAAGATATCGTAAGTAAACTAACTTTTATATCCAAATTTAAAAATGGTTACAAAATCGATATAAAATCTCTAACCTTAATGGAGGACTCGATATATACTATGTTATATAGAACTTTCATTGCGAGAGGAGAATCTAAGGAAGTCACTCTAGAATTTTGTAAATCTGCTATATCTTCGGCTTTTGGGACTTCAATTTCATATTTGCAAAGTGATGAGCCATTTATTAGAGAAATGGGTATGACAATTATTAAAGCTATTCAAGATTCTATGGAAGGCATAAATGTTCTTAAAAAAACATACGTATCAGACTACATGTTTGTATCGAGAATAGATACATTACTAAAAACTATAAAGATAAGATTAGATAGTATGATAATACCAAAGGGTAAATGTGCGGAGATTTACATATAAAAAAATATTGTATGATTACTAAAGATTTTATTTATTTTTTACTAGTTTTTCAAAGATTTTATCGTAATTTTTCGAAGATTTTGAAGAAATTTCAAAATAATATTGGTCATTTTTTGCAACTTTTCGTGGAGTCGCGGTTTGGTCCAATTTATTTCCACAAACTACTATTGGAATTTTTCCATATTTACTTGTTATTTTTCGAATAAAATATGGTATTTCTTTATAAGAAATTTTAGAGTGTATATCGAACATCACAATAGCACCATCGAGATTATCACAAACTGGCATTTCTCCATATAATTCTTGACCGGATTTTTCAATGAAATTAAATTCATGTAGTCCGAAACGAATAGGACTACTTTTTTGAATTCCGATAGTTGGAATATATTTTTTATCGAAGATTTTTCCTGAAACCCTATCAATAAATGAAGTTTTGCCAACACCAGCGGAACCAACAACTAAAAATGTTTTCTTAAAATTGATATTTTGTTCAGCCATTTCCGGTTGTAATTAAAAGATTACAAATTTACTTTGTTTTAGTTTGTATATTTCTTTTTTAATTTATTCAATTTTTTTTTCTAATATTCTAAATATTTGTAAATTATGCAGAAATATGAATATAAAATTGAACTAGTTAATCATATATACTATACACAAAACTTATAAAGATAAATACACGCAAATTGGTTATTAAAGAATGTCTGAGCAAAAAGTTGAATACTTATGTGATCTCGTTGAACCTGGCTGTGTCTTATCTACGACTACCTCTAAAAATATTAATATTTTAAAAAATTCCAAGGTTGTTAAAATCGAAAAACCTGAAGAAAAAGTAGATTATGATAATTTGAAAAAATATAAGATTAAAGAGTTGAAAAATATTTGTGATAATTTGAATATTAAATATAAATCTAGGGATAAAAAACAGGTTTTGATCGACTATATTCACTATCATAATGGAAGTGTTTGCATTAATGAAAATATGAGTGATAATATGGAATATGGGGATTTTGATTCGGAGGAGTCTAAGTGCATTTCTACCATTCCTGATTGTTCTGAAACACATAACAACATTTATACATTTAAAGATCTTTATGAGTTTCTTAAATCATACGAAAAAAATACTATTATAACTTGGTTAGAAGAACCATGGGTTGGTAAAGATAAACAAGAATCACTATTAAGATTATTCGCTGGGCTTGGATTAATAGATAAAATAAAACAATATGATATATGTAAAGGTAATTTCAATAAAAAAACTATAACAAAACATACCACATATAAAGATGTATTTTATAATGAAGAAAATAACCTTATTAATCTTAAAGATAAAGGTGATTCGTCAGACCTAACAGGCATTCTTAAAGAGAATGAAAAAAAAATATTACTTACAACATCAAAAAATTTAAATAAAACCCATGTAGGAAAGTTAGATATAGATAAAATATTAACTAATTTTCAACAGTATGAAGTAGATGGGTATACCATGTCATTATGTATCTGTGTTAGAAGTATAATTGATTTTAAAAATATGAAAAAAAATATAGAAAGAACGAATAAACAATTAAAATTATTATTAGATAAGGAAGATACAATTATTATTGATTGGGATGATTTAAATCAAGCATATAATCAATTTAAAATGTCTTATGTATCTATTGATAGTTTTATTAAATCAATTAAAACTTCATTATGTTTAAAAATGCATCAACATCTAAGTGTCTTAAAGACACTTAGGATGAAGAATAATAAAAAGAAAAGAATTTTATGGGGTCATATCCAAAGAAGTGGAAAAAGTTATATTATCGGAGGTTGTATCATTGAAGATAGTAAAGATAAAGATGAATGTAATTATTTGGTAATTACAACAGCACCAAATGAAACAATAGAACAGCAAAGAAAGGTATTTGATTGTATTCAATTAATAGATTTTAATATTATAGTATTAAATGGTAAAAATAAAACACCTGTTTTAACTAATAAAAATATTATTATCTGTTCTAAACAATTCTTACAGACTAAAATAGATAAAGTTCATAGTAAAAATAAACACAGTGAAGAAAGAACAAAAAGTATTGCTTGGTTAAAGAAAATGTCTTTTGATATGAGGTTCATTGATGAAAGTCATAATGGAGGAACAACAGAATTAGCAAAGAAAACATTAGAATTTTACGGAAAATTATCATTTACAATTCAAATTACAGCAACGTATTCTAAACCCATAAATGATTATAATATCCCTAAGGATTGTTGGATTTTATGGGATTTGGAAGATATAAAACTTTGTAAAAATATTATAGATGAAGGTAGCATTATTAGATTATTAGAAAAACATGGAGATTGTATTCAAGATGTAGTTTCAAAATATTCTCAGGATAGTATAATTAGTGAATATTCAAAATATCCAGATTTGTGGTTATTAACTGATGAAATTAATCAAGATATTGTAACTGAAATAATAAATAATACACGAAATAATGATTATGGATGGTCTCTGGATGCTTGTTTCGTTCTTAAACAATCAATTAAAAATGACAATGAAACACATAGATATAAAAAAATAATAAAAGATGAATTTCAAAATGAAAGAGAAAATTTAAAATTATGGTATAGGATTTTTGGAAAAAGGGATACATTTGGTATTCCTGATAATGATTATCCAGATGATATCGTATTTATGAAAAGGATTGAAAAAATATGCAAAGACCCAACAATAGATTCAAGATTTATTGGAGAAGGGGATTTTAATAATGAACCCATGATTATTATGGCATTCTTACCTCAAAATAATATTGATAAAATTTCAAGAGCAACAATAAAACTTTTGGAAAGAAATAATGTTATTCCAGACTTTGAAATAATTTGTATAAATAGTAAAACAACTAATAACCCTAAACAAAGTATAGAAGATGTTCGTATTAAGGCAAGAAATAGTGGAAAAAAAGGTGTTTTAGTATTAAGTGGAAAACAATGTAGTCTTGGAGTATCAATTGATAATTGTGATATTGTATTATTACTAAATAATAGCATGGGGTTTGATATGATTTATCAGATGATGTT
>Ga0129324_10001974_pt1 | contig 12906 bp, 10 predicted proteins | sample CPBDNA_7_FD_96879 | JGI IMG/M metagenome (GOLD analysis project Ga0129324, IMG submission 96879) | Freshwater to marine salinity gradient microbial communities from Chesapeake Bay, USA - CPBay_Spr_15_0.2_DNA | ecosystem: Environmental > Aquatic > Marine > Coastal | place: USA: Chesapeake Bay... | reverse complement strand
TGTAAATGATTATAAATCCTTACAATATAATTAATCCATTTTGTAAATGATTATAAATCCTTACAATATAATTAATCCATTTTGTAAATGATTATAAATCCTTACAATATAATTAATCCATTTTGTAAATAATCATAAATCCTTACAATATAATTAATCTATTTTGTAAATTATAAAATCTTACAATATTATTTTATATAATTAACTACAATTAAACGCACATTCTTTTAGATACTGTATTTCTTTATTATATTCTAATTCGTTAGGGGTCTCCAATATAATTATAACATCTTTAAGATTTTTAGCAAATAACGTAAGTTTATCAATAGGAATTGTATTTGTATCACAAAATAATTGTTCATGTCTATCTTTTAATGATCCTTTTGGGGTTTTTGAACCATTAAAATGCACTACCGATACATTATTTTTTAATTTATTATACGCTTCTATAATATCAAAACCAGCAGACCATACGTGACAAGTATCAAAACATATTGAAAAATACTTTTTATCAAAATCTTTTGTAAAATTATGAAACTCATCTATATTTACGATCATTTCAGTCCCTTGACCCGCTCCTGTCTCTAATATTATTTTTGTATTTAAATTATTATCTTTTATAAACATTATAACTTCCATCAAAAAATCTTTCATTTGTATCATACATTCATTACGATCATTCTTAACATACTTTCCTACATGCAATATCACACCTATCGCTTTATACTTATCTGCTATTATTAAATCTGTTTTTATTATATTCATATTAATTTCAATTTGCTTTACATTTAATGTTCCTATGTTTATTGTATAAGATGCATGAATTACAAAATCACAATTATTTATATCTTTTATTGTATCATATTCTTTTAAATATTTATCCAAATTAGCTGCAGATAAATTCGTTGGATTTGATGTAAATAATTGTAAAACATTACCACCATATAAATGTAACTTATTTATTGTTTTTTTTAAAGTCTTTTCACGTTTAATATGAGCACCAATCATTTTAGACATTGTAATATTATTTATTATATTATTTAGTATATCTTCTATAATACTTTCCATCTTATACATATAAATTATATGACATCATTTTTAATTTGTATTGCAAATTTTGAATTATCCTTCGACATATCTAAATAACTTATATTCTTATAAACATTCATAACAAATTTATTTGCACCCTTATAACTAAATAATATTTTATCACTTTCCAAATATTCTTTTGCAAATTCTTCAAAATCTTCTGACATCTTAGTTTCTACAATTAAATTAAGTAATTTAATAAGTTGCATTGGATCTTGTATAAAAGGAGTTGCTGTCATTAACATCACTTTACACGTTTTGTGTTTTATTGCTTCTTTTAATATTTCTAAATTAGGTGTTTCTAATTTTGATAATGATCCATCAAATAATTTATGAGCTTCATCTATGATTATTAACGTATTACTTAAATTATCCCTCGCATATTTATTCTTATTTTGTAAGAGATTTGTAAAAGTCTTATATGTTATCACTAATAATTTCTTATCTATTTTATCTTTCTCATAACATACACTTAAATTTTTTTGTATATCTTTCAATAAACTATTACGTGATACCCAAATTACAGAATACTTCTTATCTATAAAATTACGTGCTACACCTAAACCTAAACAAGTTTTTCCTGAACCTACATAATGCCAACATAATATACCTTTAATATTCAATGATGGTTGAAAATAATCCTTAATCATCAATTGAGTTGGAGTTAATTCAAATTTTCCATAACAATTTGATCTATTATTACTATATATATTCTCATATTTATCAAATAAAGTACCCTTAAATTCTAATATATCACTTGTAATACCATTATTTAATGTAAAATTATTTTTTAAACTATTTATATAATTACCAAATAATAAATCTTGAATATCCTGTACTTCAAAATAATCTATTGATGAATAATAACATAACTTTGTTAATTCTTTACTAAAACTTATATCACTTTTTTCTCCTGGAAAATAAGAATAAATTATTTGTTTTGTTCCATTCGGTAATCCTATATGACCACAAGATCTTTTTATTCTTCCTATAATCTGATTTTCTTCATTTTCATAAATTATTTTTGAAAATATATGCATATATTTTACATCAAATAAATCTATACCTTCTTTAAAATATTTATCTATAATTATTATTCTTATATTATCACCAAATATATTATCAGGTCTATCATTAAATGTATTTTTTATACCTTTTATTAAACTTTTACTCAATACTTTACCATATACATTATTTATTGTTAAATATGCATAACATTTACTATCCTGTTTCATTTGCGATTTATGATCTTTATCATAACAGGAATAAAATCCTAATAACTCTAACATTCCACATATAATTTTTGCACAATTTGTAGATGAACTATAAATTACGTGTTTATATTTTTCAGTTAATGTTTTTTGTAAATTATTATATAATAATGATAATTTTTTATTATTATTGATATATAATCTTAATTCTTCACTATTAAATTTTTTATTATCAAATCTATAAGAGTGTTTCATTTATTATAATGTTGGAAATAATGATATATAGAAAACAAATAAATACACCTTATATAATATGGTTAATAAATTATTAAACTTAGGTAATACTTGTGCTGTTAATTCATTAATACAATGTATTAACTCTTGCAAATTAAATATTGCACTTTTTGATAAACCACCTAATAATACTATCGCATTAGCATTATTTGAATTATTACATTTAATGCAAATTCACGATGATAAAACAATTAAACCTACTAATTTTTTAAATTATTTATATTCAACATTTTCAATTTTTAAAAGAAGACAACAATTAGATGCACAAGAAATTTGGACTTTATTAGCAAATGAAGTTTTTACAAATATTAGTAAAGATATTACAATTAATAAATCATTTTCATCTATTTTACATAAAAAAGCTTATGATCAAATTATTAAACATAATAATAATAAAACATCTTTATGGAATGATATTTTTCAAGGAGTTATCTTACAAATATTAATTTGTCAAAATTGTAAAAATAAAAAATATACATTTGAAACATTCTATTCAATCAGTTTAAATATCGGAGATTGCATTATATCAATGCTTAAAGAATATTTCTCTAAAGATATTACTGATGAAATTGATTGCGAATGTTGCAAACAAAAGTCTAAACAAGATAAGTTTATTAAGTTTTATAAATTACCTAAATTTCTTATTATATCTTTAAATCGTTATAACAATTTAGGACAAAAAATTAATTTAAATATTGATATTAATATTAATATCTTATTAAGTAATAATATACTTTATGATAATCAAAATAAAATTGAATTAAACTTAATTTCAGCAATTAATCATTTTGGTTCTATTAATAGCGGACATTATAATGCCGTAGATCACAATAATAAAAATATTATTGATGATGATGTTATTATACCTTTACAAGATGAAAGTTTTTATAAAAATAATAATAGTATATATATGTTATTTTATAAGATCAATTTTGTTACTTAATTCTTTTATTGCTTCCACAATTAATCCCATCATCTTTGAATATTCAATACTTAATATTCCTTCTTTATTTTCATTTACAACCTCTGGTAATATTTTCTTTACATCTTGTGCTAATAATCCTGTATCATTAATTCCATTTAGATCATTACGTTTAAATGTATATCCTGATAATAATTTAATTTTCTCTACTGCATTTTCAATTTTCTTTAAATCATATTTTACCCTTGCATCTGATATATTACGAACACCTTTCTTTGCCTCCACATATTCATCCGTTTTTATATAATCATTTGTTAATATATATCCTTCACTTATTATATTACTTGTATTTCTTATATTTCCATTTATTTGAATATCTCCATCACTTATAAAAGCTATATCATTTAATATTTCAATACTTATATCATTATCATCTGTATCCTTATTAAATCTAAAAGGCTTACAACACTTTATATCACCATATACATTCATACGACTTTTTATTATATTACTATTTACCATATTTATATTACTAGTATGATCTGTTAATTCCATTAATGTCTCATTATTAATTGATGCAATACGAATATTTCCAAATAAATTAATATTAAAAGTATTTGCATAATCTTTAATTATTGCTTTATTAATAGTTGTTGGATTATAAAATGTATTAAAATATTTTTCATATATTTTATAAATTGGAAAAGTTATAGTGGTTGTAGGTGAATAATTATATAATATTGCATCTTTAAATTCAATAGTACCACTACGATCTAAATCATATAATTCTAATAATTCACTATAATTTCCTAACCATATTTTATTTGAAGTTGTTAATATATCAAAATAATTTCCTAAAGAAATTAAATTATTATCAATTACAATATGATCATTATTTATCTTTAATTTATTATCTTCATATTTTATATTTATATTTTCATCAAATTGTAATTCTCCTATTAATTTTATATTACCATCGAAATATGCAATATCTTCATTATTTTTATTAATATTTGATAATTTATTTACACTTGATATTAATAATCCAGATATATCATTAATACTACGATAATCTTTTATAAAATTATAATCAATTTTACCCTCACATAATGTAACTTCATTTAAAAAATTAGTTCGTTCATCATTATATTTAAAGAAATCTGCATTAAAATTTGATGTATCTATTTCTGTAAATTTTATTGTTTCACCACCTAATATTTCTATATTATTTGTTATTATTGTAGTTGCATGCAATGTAACTACATATATAGTATCTGTCCCTAATTCATTTACCTTTGTTATATTATGGTCCATAAAATTTACATTATTATGAATATTTGATATTGTTATATCTGGTATATATGCATTTGATACATTAAGATCATTTATTGTTAATAATCCATTACTATTTAATTCTAATATTGATTCATTATTAAATATACAATTCATTATTAATGGACATTCTTTTTCTATTGGTATTGTATTAATAAAATACATTAATTCAATTTCATCACTCTTCTCATACAATATATGTATATCAAAATTAATTTTATATTTTTCAGCATTTTCAAGATTTTCAAATGGATTATAATTACTTTCTATTAAATTATAATACCCTATATTACAATTATTTGCATTATTTTCTATATTATTCCCTATATTATATTTATGAACATTCGTTATTTCAACAATTTTTTGATTTATTTCTGCTGTTTTATAAAAACCAATATATACATCTATATTATATTCATCTTTACCATCACTTAAATAATTTGATGTTGATTTAAAACCATTTTCAAAAATTGTATAGTTATTATAATCATAATGAATTAAATTTAATTTAAATGATGTACTTTTAAAAGGATCATCATCAATATCTGTAGTTATTATTAATGGTATAATATTTGAATACCAAATTGCATTAGATTCTTCAGGCAAAAAATGTAAAAATATATCATAATTTTCTGCTATAATATTACTTTCTAATGTTAATAATAAATTACTAAATATTAATTCAGTTTGATCATAATTTTGAGTTATAACATTACACATTGAATTATAATCAGCAGTTATATATAATAAAGGATCTTTAATAATATCATATTCATTATTAGTATCCTTACGATGTATATGTAATAAACTAAAATTACTATTTTCCCATTCAATTTTAGTATTATAATCAATTACATTAATTGTATTTTTTGTTTTACCAATTGTAAGATGATTTTGATTATCAATAGATAATTGTGGTAAATAAATACTATTTGAATTAATATTAATATTATTTTGAATATTAATTTCTCCTAATTTATTTATTTTAATTGTATCAACATAATATAATATATTTTCTAAATTATCATCATTTTCTAAATTTATTGTTATTATATTTGAACTATTTGAAGTTTTTCGTTTAATATTAATAGAATTTAATAATTGTGGATTATTAAATATACTTTGGTTTAATTCAAGATTATTAATAATAATATTTGATCCTGTTGTATTATCAATATTATTTACATATAATGTATCCGTATAAATATTACAATTAAAATGTGATTCTTTATTTATATCTAAAATATTTGAATATAATATTATATCATTATTTATATTAACATTCGATGTATTAATTATTAAATTATTATCAATTATTGTATTATATAATATTGCTTCATTATTAACATTTATATTATTTAATTCTATTTTTTTATTAAATGTTATATTACTATCATCTATATTTAATAATAATTCATTATCTTTTTTTATTATAAAATTACAATTTGAAGATCCTAAAAGATAATCATTAATTCTAATTAAGGCATCATCATCATCAGTATCATCATTTATTTTTAATGCAATTAAATTATTTTTACTTGATAATCTGATATTGTCAAAAGTTGATGACATTTATTTTAAATATATATACTAAAATGTTAATTATTTATATATTAGGTGGATTATTATCAGCTTCTATCTCCGCATTTTTTTCATCATATATTCCTATCTATTATAGTAAATTAGTTTCTAATTTATTAACAGATTCTAATTCAATATATGATGTTATGATATCCTATATATTTTATAAAATATTAACTAATTTATTTAGTAGTATTAGAGCTTTTATATTTAGTATTATTATGTCTAAACATTCTGCAATCAAAAAAAAACAATTATTATATAAATTATCTTCATTAAATTTATCATATTTTAATAATAAAAATCCAATTGAAATAATTGAATTAATAACAAAAGATGTTAATTCATTAAGTGATATTTTTATATTACATTTAAATATATTTGTTAGAACTTCAATTCAAGTTTTATCAATTATATATATATTTTATAACATAGGGGTAAAATTAAAATTAACAATCCTATTGTTTTTATTATGTTTTTTGCAATTATTATCTCAATATTTATATCATAAATACATATATCATAAAATTATACATTATAAAGATGAATTAATTAAAAAACAAAATAATTACATTGATGATTATATTCATAAAATTAATACATATAAAACAAATTGTCTTGAAAAACACTTAATTGATTCTTATATCAATTTAGAACAACAAATTAGTATTAATAATATTAAAGAATCACTATTTTATGGTATTGATTTATTATTATCACATTCATATAATACAGGTATTATATATGTTATTATTGTTTATGGAATTAATAATAATATATCATTATCCATTATTCATCAAATAATATTATATATCGATTCCATTATTAGTATATTAGAATCATATAGACATATTATCAATAATACATATAAAAATATATATGCAATTCAAAGAATTAAAAATGTCTTAACTATTCCTAATAATAAAAATAATAAAATTAAATATATACCCGTCTTTCAACCTGATATTTATTTCAATAATATTACATTTTCTTATAATGATTCTACAATTGTTTATCAAAACTTTAATAAAGCTATTTTATTTGGAACTAAACTTGGTATATATGGTATATCTGGTATTGGTAAAAGCACTTTATTAAAATTATTAATAAAACAGTATAATCTAAATAATGGAAATATCTATTTTGATAATATAAATATTCAAAATATTGATGATGAATTTTATTATAATGATATAATTAGTTATATAGAACAAGAACCTGTATTATTAGAATTAAATGATGAATTAAATATTAAAACAGAAATAATGCAGGAATTTACAAAAGATATTAAAAAAAATAAAATGAGTGGAGGACAAAAACAACGATATACTATTTGTAATATATTAAATAAAAATAAACCTATTGTGTTAATGGATGAACCTACATCTGCTTTAGATAATAAAAATCAAAAATTATTTATTGAAATTATGAAAGCAAAATATATTGAATATAAATTTACATTTATTATTGTTAGCCATAATTTAAGTTTATTACAAGATTTATGTAATGAAATATTATATCTTTGATATTATTCAGGATGCGGGTTGGTGAAAACGATCGTTAAGAAATATATTAATTCATTTGTAAATTAATATATTATATTACACAATAAACTACTTTTTAAATTATACCACGATTTCTTCTATTATTGGTTCTTTTGCTGTACACACCCTTGAATAAATAAGAAAAAATAATTATAAAATATATCTGTAAAGATATATTTATATATTAAAATATATTCTTTATATACTTTTATAATATATTAACCACCATTCTAACGTATTTGCATCACTAATATCAGTATAACACGGATAACTTCTATATTTAGTTTTTTCATTTAAACCTGATTTCCGTTCTTTATATGCTGTATTTTTAGATATAATTTGCTTGCCTTTTCTTGTAGCACCTGCAACTTTATAGAATCCAGATTCTATTCTTTTACGATTTGGACCACGACCATATTCATCTTTATTTAGATTATCTTTAAACCATTTTATCATTTCTTCTTGTGTTTTAAATTTTTGAATTATTGGTTCAAGTTGATTAGTATTATCTAATTGTTTAATATGTTTAGTACTATTAAAAGTTCCGGTACTTATCGTTTTATTCAATCTTTTATTAAAAACAGTTGTATTCGTTTTCCATTCTATATTACTATAATCCATATTATTATCTAATAACTTCTCATATTCTAATATTGATTCTATATCCGTATAACAAATACTTTTACCATTATCATCATAACCTGTTAAACGACCTATAGCACCTTGCACAATTGCAGAACAACTAATCGTATTTGATATTCTTTCATATGAAATACCAATATATTGCTTGTATTGTGTTTTAGCACATCTTAGTATTTCGCAGTAAAAAATGAATGTATGTTTATCTGGTTTTTTCATAAGAACTGTATTAATAGGAGCTTTCTTATTTTTTGAAAGAAAATCCACATTGTAGATACATTTATCTTTAAAGACTTTTTTAAAATTATCTATAACTTCTTTTTGTTTATTATTTTTTTTATTAAAATAATACACTCTAATCAAATGATACATCGGTTCTTCATAAGATTCAATTATTGGTATCAATTCATTCACATTTTCAATATTCTCTAAAGCTTTATATTGAAATATTCTATTTTGATGAATATAATCTAAAGTTCCCACATAACCTTTTCCTGCTTGCAAAAATATTTTCTTTGAATGTTTATTCCAATCATTTAAATCAATTATATTTCCATCAGGTGTCGCAGAAAATTGAATGATTTTTATATCGTTTTTACAAAGATAATCTAAATCATAGAATCCACATTCCTTAAATGCTAAATAAATTGTTTGATTCTTTTTAGATGCAATTTGAATTTCATCCATTATTAGTAATATATTTTCTTTATTTTGTATCTTTTCTATAAATTCTTTATTAATATTTTGCCTATGCAATATATTAGGTGTTAATATATCTGGCATACGGTCTATTGTATCTTTCTTCCATTCTTTATCCGATATACCTGATATTACATAAATATTCTCAATTGGAATTACATTTTCATTAACATATTGTTGAATTAAAGAAGTCATACAACCTGTCTTACCCGCTTGAGTTCTACTATAAACTGAAATTGTTATAATCTCTGGATTATTTAAAAATTTGTTAATAATATTTGCTGTATATATCTGATTATCATATAGTGTATTTTTCTTATTTTTAGATTTACTATCAATTTGTTCATTTAAAATAATTGTATCTTCTTTAATTCTTTTCAATTCTTCATTATTATAATTAATTGATTTACGGATATATTCCGTCATTTAAATTATATAATTAATACAACTTGTAATCATTTTTACATTTAGTATAAAAATGATTTTATTTTATTTTTTATTTATAAAATGTGACAATTATATAACTTATATGGTATTAAATTCTTATTAAAATATCTTATTAAATTCTTATTAAAATATCTTATCAAATTCTTATTAAAATATCTTATCAAAATATTATTAAATTTTTATAAAATATTTATAAAAACTTAATAGAATGTATGATATTAAGGACTAAAGAACCCAGAAATTATATTTATGGATAGAGAAGATTATTAAATAATCATATCGCTGTATTCTAATATAAAGTTCTTTAATCTTTAATATCATATGTTTTTATTACTAGAAATTTCATTAAATTTCATTTTATTAGTTATATAAAAATAACATATAATAGTAATATGAACAAAAATATTTATGGTTAAAAAAAATAAAAAGACGAATTCTAATTTAATTCAAAATCAAAAGTGGTATTTAAAATATGCTATATGCGAACATTGTTATTTTTCTAAAAAACCTGTAAAAAAACTATGTAATAAATGCTTTAAAAGACAAAACAATATCCAAAAATTAATTAAAAATAATGAAAATAATTTACATTCCATTCAAAATAATTTAATATTATCATATCCATATACAAGTATATGGATTGGTTTAACAATTGTTTATTCTATTATAATAATGTTTAATTATAATTAAACAATATATTGTTTGTAATATTATTTTTCTATAATATATTAATAAAATATATTATATAATTACCAAATGTTTTAAAGTGATTTAATATTATTTAAGTAATATTTATTATATTATATTTCTTTTTTTTATAATAAGCTTTTCGTTTATTAAATCTATTTGTAAATATTGAAAAATTATCTACAATATCAATAATTAAAGGTTTAACAATACGATCAGATACTTTAGATCTTAATATTCTACCTACAGATTGTTCTATATCACTCATAGGTGTTACTAATATTAAACTATTTAATGTTGGTATATCAAGACCTTCACTACTCATATGAGTTGTTGCTAATATTATATTTGCTTTAGCACTTTCATTTAATTTTGTTTGGCTCATTCCACCAATATAATATCCCATTGTGTAATTAAAACCTTCAATATTACTTAATAATTTATATATCTCTGTTAATAATAATTTTCTTTCAGATAATACCAATAATTGACGATCTTTATTCATATTTTCTTTAATTGCTTCAACAATAAATAATATTCGCGGTTTATAAGTTACTACATTTCCTAACATTTTTATTGCACTTATTTTACCATTAAACATTGTTTCTATTTTATTATATTCTAAATTATTTGCATTAAAATGATAATATATTACATCAATGTCATTATCATCTGTATTATTTATAGGTTTAATAACTGGTTTTCCTATAAACCATTCAAATACTTTACGTAATCCATCTTTTCTATTTAAAGTTGCAGATAATCCTAATACAAATGGAGAACACGTTTTTATTAAAGCTTTACTAAAAACTTCAGCACTACAATGATGAACTTCATCAATTATTACTAAACCAAAATCTTTAAATATATCTGTATCATAATCTCGCATTGCAATGGATTGTAATGATCCTACAACAAAATCTTTATCTTCAACTTCAATTTTATTTTGTTTTATAATTCCTACAGATGAATCAGGAGAAAACATTTTAACTCTTTCCGCAAATTGAACATTTAAAAAATCTTTATGTGAAATAAATAAAGTCTTTAATTTTAAACGACACGCTATATTTATCGCTATTACAGTCTTACCACCACCACAACCAATACTAACAATTCCACCCATTTTTGTAGGATCATCACAAGCATTTAAAAAAGCATCAACTTGTTCAAGTTGATAATCCCTTAAAGATCCTACAAAATTCATATTCGGTCTTGTTTCACCTTGACCAATTACATTTCTTTCAGGAATACCAAATCTTTGTAATCCATAATATTTAGGAATATATAATTTATTTTTATTTTCTTGATATAATGAATATTTTTTAGCTTCAAGATGTTCAAACATATGATTTTGAACTTCTACAGTTAATTCTTTTTTTATAATATTAATATCCTTTTCATCATAATGATCTTTTTTAATAGAATATCCTTGTCTTGATAAAGATGTCATTTGTATATTATATGTTATTAAATCATTTTTTATATAATTAATATAAAAATGCCTTATCTATTTTCATATGGTTCTAATAATATTACTCAATTAACTGAAAGATTAAATAGGAAAATATATACAACTGATATAATACCCGCTTATCTTGATAATTATATAAGAATATTTTGTTTTCATTCAACGAAATGGAATGGTAGTGTTGCTTCAATATATCCTAAGAAAAATAAATTAGTATTTGGAACTGTGATTTCTTTAACAGAAAAAGAATTACGAAAATTAGATAAATTTGAAACAAATTATAAACGTAAAATAATTAAAGTTTATGATAATCATTTTAATAAAATGACGGTTCAAACTTATATATGTAATGATACTAAATTTGTTAAATATCCTTCAAAAGAATATTTAGATCAAATTAAACAAAATATATATGAAAGTTGGAAAATAAAAACAAAATATATACCTATATATATAAAAACCAAGTTAGGTATTGAATTATATAAAAATGAATAGAATATTTTAAATATCTAAAATTATGAATATTGAAGATGTTAGAAATTTAGCACTTAAATATTATATAAATAATATTGCAAGTTATCCAAATATTGATAATATATTAGTAGTTAGAACTGTAAATAAGTTTTTCAATAAAAAAATAAATTATGCAATTATGAATTATTTAGAATTACTTTTTCAATTAAATACAAATGAATCATATTTGAATTTTTATATAAGATATATTAATATGTATATTTTATTATGTATAAACTCAAAACTTTATAATGCTTATGAATCTAAAATAATGATTTACAATATAATGTATATTCTTAGTTCAAGATATCAAATTACTTCAATATTAAATAAAGAAAATAAAGATTATAAAAAAATAATTTATAATAATATTAATTATGATCTAATGTATCATCATTGTAATAATATTAAATTATATTTTACAAATATTGATAATTTTAAAAATTATATGAAAACTAGTTTAAAAATTAAATAATATAT
>Ga0129324_10001971_pt1 | contig 12913 bp, 5 predicted proteins | sample CPBDNA_7_FD_96879 | JGI IMG/M metagenome (GOLD analysis project Ga0129324, IMG submission 96879) | Freshwater to marine salinity gradient microbial communities from Chesapeake Bay, USA - CPBay_Spr_15_0.2_DNA | ecosystem: Environmental > Aquatic > Marine > Coastal | place: USA: Chesapeake Bay... | reverse complement strand
CTATAACCATAGCCCATCCAATTAACGTAGTCTTCCAACTTTTACCTATTAACTTAGCCATTACGCATGAGTTACAGTTGCATTGTAAATAGCTACATCATCAGGGCACTCACAATAAATAACAAGAGTATCTGTATTTGCTGATGTAGATACCACTTCACTTAATGTTAAAGTTTGTATTGTCGTATTAGGGATAGAAATAGTAGCTGTTACAGCTTTAGTTACAGTAGCTCCGTTACCTATTAGCCAAGCACTAATTGTTGTATCATATACTTCAACTCCACTAGGATCAATATCCCAATTGTAAGCTCCAGTAAAAGTAACCGTTCTATTAGCTTTATCGTAAGCAGCAGTAACTGCGTTACCTACTCCAATTTTAATTCTCATATCGTTTTAATGTTTAATATTATTACAAAGATAATTATTATTTAACCAAGATTTTCTCTAACATTAGCTGTTGGAACTTATCCGTAGATAATCCTTCACCTGCTGCACATATATCTCCGTAGAATCCTATAGATTCAATTTGTATAGAAACAAACTCTTGTGTCTTAGTAAATGTCATAGCGTCCTTAGATACTACATCTGAAGCGAAATCAGAGTACATCTTACCTAATGAGGTTTCCATATCAAGTGCAAACTCAATAACCTCTGACAAGCTATTAAAATCGCTCTCAGGGGTGTCTATGTACACTAACTCAGGAGTACATCCTAAATCTAATACATACTTTTGCCAAACCTCAGAATGTTTCTTCTCGTCATCACTTTCTCCTAAGAAAAAAGTAAATGCTTTAAGGTATCCATTAGTTTGACACCAATTAGCAATAGCTGAGTAAGCATACATTGCTTTTAGTTCTTCTCCGATAAGTTCGTTTATCTTAGATTCTACTTTGTCTGATAATATTTTACTTTTCTTTTTCATATTGTCTTTATTATTCTTGTTTTAATACTTTATTTTTAGCTTTCTCTAAAGCTGATGACCTGATATTTACTCTCATAATCTTTAAAGCTAATGAAAATGGAATACGTTTCTCTTCACTAAACGTGTCAGCTTTCTCTTCTAACTTATCTAAACTTTTTATAAGCTCATCATTATATACTAACATTATCTCATTTTGTTGAGCTTTATCAGTCTTTTTGGTTATACCTTGTTCTGTATATTCAAATATATTGCCTACATATTTAGTTGATTTATACTTAGCATAAGCATTAGCATACTGTTTAATATAACTTAATTTTTCTTTGAAACTATCTTCTGATAAGTTTTGAAGGTATTCTGACTTTTCATCTAAATAAATAGATACAAAGTTATTATATTCTTTATTCCATATATCTCTTTCAGGCTTAGTAGCTGTTCTTTCAGCGCCTAATTTAGGGTCTATAGTTTTCATTTCTCCCCAATCTTTACTTTTTAGCTCATAGTTTTTTGACTTCATTAATTCTAAAGACTTATTATCTAAACTTAAAAGTATATCTGCTGAACCTCCTGCGTCTTTAAATCCTAATATATCTCCTAATCCATTCTTAGAAAATCCACTTATAAATCCAGTTGACTTAATGTAAGGATTTGGCTTTCCACCTATTTCTTTAGCTAAATCAGCAACATTCTTATAAAATCTTGTTGGAGCATAAGGTAAATTCATTTTACCCCCTAAATACTCACCAAAAGCCGCTGCACCTTTATTTGTTTTATATGAATCATCATTAGCCAATCCTTGATATACTCCCTTAGAAGCGTCTATTAGTTTAGTGGCGTCATCCCTATATCCGTATCTACTTCCTATTGCACTTAACATATTCTTCATCATTTCATCAGAATCTTTAGAGAAATACATTTGTAAAGAAAATGGGGTAATAACTTCGCTATATTTAGTTATCTGTGGGTGGTCTTTCATCCATTTCATAACTTTCTCTCTATCTTCATCATCATCTCCAGCAAATATAACTCCTGCTGCTGCTAATAATGATAACTGAGCTGCTAATCCAATTAATGTTCTACCATTTGCTCTTTGTAATACAGCTTTTCTTTCAAGTGTTTTACTTAAAGTATTCATACCTTCTTTAGAAGAAAGGTCTATCGTTTTATTTCCGTAGCTATTTGGATTAAAAAATTGTGTTGGTAATCCAATTCTTTGAAGACCTATCATAGTCCAGTTAGTTCCTCCACCTACAAATGGAGTCAAGAAGTTTCTTTGTAATATCAAAGTAGCGTTAAGCATAGCAGCTGTACCCCATTCTTTATCTTTAACTGCTTTATCTAATTTAGATTGTAGTTCTTTATTTAATAATGAAACTCCTCTTGATATAATATTATTAGCTTCATGACCTATACCTGCTCCTGCTGTTACATAAGCAGCGTCAAAAGCAGCCTTAACTTCTTCTACCGTTAACTTACCTCCATTAACTAATCCATCTTTCATAATGTCATTAGCTATTCTTCTTACATTAGTAGCTCTATCACTTACTATCTGTCTACCTATAGTTGAGTTTATATGGTCTACAAGGTTATTAGCTATTTTAGTAGCATCATCTAAACTCTGTCCTGTTAAACTCTCTGATACATAAGCTAAAGCTTCGTCAGGGGTCATTCTATTCTTATTAGATTTATCAGTTAGAATCCTAAGTAGGTTATGAGTAAATTCTAATTCTGTACGTTTAATTTTAAATGCACTATCTGCACTATCTAAGAATGGTTTTCCAGATGCTAAATTAATTGCTATTTGATATATTTCATTTTTACTTAAATTAGATACATAATCTTCAATAGCGTTCTTACTTACAAAAGCATTACCAGTACCACCATATTCAGTACCTCCATGAAAAAGTGTATCATTATATATTGTTCTAGCTAACGACACTCTTGCTTGTGTTAATTCTTTAGTATCCCACTTTTCTTTTTTGAATAAGTCCTGTAACTTTATATCTATATCATTTATATAGTTAGATATAGGATTTTCTACCGCTTGTTTAAGTGATACTAATAACTGTCTTTGAGATGAGCCCATTAACTGCTTTGCTATCTCTGATGCTAAGAAAGCTTTACCTGCAAAACCTTCACCTAATGCTTGTCTTGCTACAGCTAATTGTAGTAAATCTTTTATTTGTTCTTTTACTTGTTGTGATATAGTAGATTTAGAAACATCAGATAATCTATTATCACCTGCTTTAAAATCATTGGCTAATGATAATGTTCTTGCTAAGTCCTTAATCTTAAAGAATAGTTCTTGGTCTTTAATTGATGTTCCAAAAGTTTTATTAATTAAGTAATCGTAAGTATCAGGAGCTTTATCAAACAAACCTTTATTATACATTTCAGCTAATCTTGTAGCTAATGTCTTTGTGCTTGTACTGCTTTGTACTTCGTTGCCTCTATTTAATTCGTTTATACCTTTCTCAATAATATCTGCTTGTAAAGAAACATATTCATTCTCTAATTGGTTTATCATTAAGTTTTTCTTAGCTTCTGATAAATCTGTATTTTCAGCTAATGCTTTCTCTACTACATCTCTTATTGTTGATATTCCATCAGTAGATAATTGATTCCAATCTAGTATAGAACGTTTTTCTTTTACTCCGTTACGGGTTACATTTATTTCTTTACTAAATCCTGCATCTACTAAAGCTTGTTTAACAAAGTCTTTAGTGTTAGGGTCAATTTGTTGTAAAAATTCTACTCTTGCTTTCTTATCTGCTTTTAAACCTTCTATTTTATCATTAGTTAAAGGTTGTTTCTTTTCTACTGCCGTTTTTTGTTCTGATGCTATTTGTTTATCTAAGTCAGCTATCTCATTCTCTAATTTAGTTGCAATAGTATTTTTCTTTCTTTCATCAAGTAATGCTTTACTTTCAGGAGTAAGATATTCTTTTTCTAACTTAGCAAGTTCGCTTAACTCTCTTTTTAATGATTTATATTCTGCATCTTCTGTGAACTTTTTACCTCTTACTTTTATTTCTACTTCTTTATCTGCTATATTCTGTTCCTTTTCAGCTATTCTTTCTTTAATATTATCTTTAGCTTTTTGAAGTAGTTCTTCTGGAGTTAATTGTTCTTTTGTTTTAGGCTTATTAGCTTCTTTATGAGCTTCTCTTAAAACTTCTTCATTAGTACTAGTAAACTTTTCTCCAAAGTCTTTAGCTACTTCTTTAAGGACATCATCAATTTTTACTATACCTAATTTAGCATAAGCCCTCATTAAGTTTGTAGCTTCTGCTATTACATTTAAATTACCACCACTACTAGCTTGACCCATAGAACGCCTAATAGCTTTTTTAAAGTCATCTTTAGCTTTCTGTAATTCCAATTGAGCTTCTTTAAGTTTTGATCCAGTAGGTCTTTCTATAACTACATTTTCAAATTCATTAGATTGCTCTCTTTCTTCTGCTTGTTTCTGTATATCTGATGGTGTAACTTCTTCTACAGTCTTCTTTACTTTATCTTTAGATCTTGATTGTTCCTTAGTAAACATTGAGTTTGTTACTTGGTCAACATCATAACCCACTCTTGATATTTGTCTAAATACACCATATTGAGTTCCTCTTGCACTTTCTCTTAAATGCTTTATAGTTGCATTCTCTACTTTTTTAAGTTGCTTAGATATCTTTATTTCGTTCTGTGGTTCTTCTAATAATCTTTTATGTAAATCATTCTCTAAAGATATTAATGTAAGTGCTTTTATATCATTAGGCATTACATTGTTATTTACATGATTAAGTACATCATTTACATAGTTATCACCAAATTCTTTTTTAGCTTCATCAATAATATCTCTACCATGTTTAATAGCCACTTCATTCTTTACAGCATTGTATTCTAATTGCTCTGGACTTACTTCTCTATCGCTATAAGTAGTAATATTACTCATTGATTCAGATACATCAGCACTTGATATATCATCAGATAGTTTTTTCACAAAATTACTTTCAGTTTTAGGTTGTTCTGTAGCTACAGTTTTCTTTTCTTTAGGTGTAAAACTTTCTAATGTTTTAGGTTCTAATCTACCATTTGCTTCTTCCCAAGCATCATTTAAATTCTTAGAAAATGTTTCACCTATTTCTTTAGCAAATTGTTTAGCTGTAGTTATACCGTTATTAACTGCATCAGCAATATATTCTTTAGCTACCTCTACAATAGCTTTATGATATTCAATTAAGTCTTTAGCTTTTTGTTCTGAATCAATCCCTGATATTCCAAATTTAGTTTTACTTGCATTCAACTTAGCTTTAGCAGCTGCCATTCTTTCTTTAGCAGTATCTAATTTAGATAATACAGGTGCTTTAGTAGCTTCTGGTATTACTGCTTCTGCTATTGTTTGTGGTTTAGCTTCTGCTCTTATTAAAGGAGTAATTAACTTATCATACTTATCGTATATCTTCTGTCTTTCAGAGTCAAATTTAGCGTTGATTATTTTTTTATCCTCTTCAATTACATCTTTCCATGCTTCTTTAGGTATAGTTGTATTCCCTTCTGGATATTCATAATTATCTTTACTATCTAATTCTTCTTTTCTTCTTTTTTCAATTTCAGAATTTTCAACTTGCTCTTGCTCTCTTAGTTGTTCTACTGTTTGTTGAGGAGGAGCTTGTGTGGTTACTTCTGCTTTAGGAGCTAACAAATCCTCTATCGCTTTTACTAATTCTGGATTACTACCGTCTGCTTTAGCTTCATGATATGCTTCTGCAACGTTTCGTCTGTCTCCTCTATCTATTCCACTTGTATATGGTATTTCAAGCATTTGAGAATTACTTAATTCTTTTAAAGCCTTAGTGGTACTTTCTACATCTTTTAACGTTTCGGTGGGCTTACCTTCTTCGGTAACTTCTGTCCCTTGGATGCTTTGTCCCACTCCTTCACTACCTTCGGGGATAACTTGCCCTGCTTCTCCAACAGGTGAAACTTGGCTCTCTGTGCTTGGCTCTTGTATGGCATTTGCTTCTTGATTTTTAGTTTCTATTTGTTGTTTACTTAAATCTGCTATCTGATTATTTATCAGTTCAATGTTTTGAATTTCACCTCTTATATTATCATCAATCATTGGATGAAAAGCAACATCTACATTTTCTTTTCGAGATTCTAATTCAGCAATATAATCTTGTTTAGCATCTCTATTTTCAATTAACTCTATAGTCTTTTCTCTAATATCACCATCTATTACTTCAGGTATCTTTTCATTTTTAGCTACTGTAACTTCTAATGTTTTAATTCCTGAATCATAATCTTCTTGTGAAATTAAACCTACTTGTAGTTGTTTATCTAAGTTCTGTTTTACTTCAACTACTGCTGTTTTTGGGTCTGTAGATACTTGTTTTCTAATATTCACATCACTTGTAGATGTTTTATTTCTAGATAGTACTGTACTTGCTGTTTCAGATATTAATGCAGGTGCTCCAGAACCTAATTCAGCAATACCCTCTAATAAGGTTGAGTTCTTATTAATTTTCTCACCAGCTGCTAATTGACCACCTAATTCTCCTAATGATCCACCTGCTGCTTCAATACCAGCAACACTTAATCCTTTTGCAATCTTACCGACTTTAGTAATTGCAGTAGCACCACCAACTTTACCTGCTATTCCTGCTGTAAGTAAATCTAAAATAGCAATAGGGATAGATCTTTTAATAGCCAAATCTCTTGCTTTGTCAATTATTTCAGGATTCTTAAAAGCTTCTATTAATGAATTTGGGTCTTTAATATCTATTTTTAAATCAGTAAGTACTTCTAAAATCTTACCTGATGTACTTAAATTGAATCCCGCTGCTATTTGTCCTGCTGTAAATCCAGATGCAGCTCCTGCCGCTGTACCAACAAATGGCACAACACTACCTGCTGCTGCTCCAATAGCTACCGCTCCACCAGTTGTTCTTTTAGAAGCTTCAAATTGAGAACTAAGTGAGCTTAATATAATTTCACCTAAAGCCTTAGAACCTTGTAATGGATTTTTTAAAGCCCAAGATATTCCATATTCAGAATTAAGCTTTTTACTTTCTTCTGATTCTGGTATTAAGTCTGATTGTTGGTTTAGTTCTGCTATTTTGATTAAAGAATTCTCATCAGGTTCAGCCCCTGTATATAATGTATTTGCTATTTGTCCTTGTATCTTACCTTTAACCCAAGCATTCTTAACTCTATCAGGTAGTTTATCACCTACATAATCAACTGCTTGTACCACTTCTTCTGTAGGTAATTTTCTAAAAGCCTTTAAATTTTCATCAGTTTCTTTGCTGTTAGCTGATTTAAGAAACATAGCTCCTAAGTCACCTAAGAAGCTACCATCACTTTCTATATTTTTTATCTTTCTATCTTCTTGTGGAGCTTTTAATAGCTTAATAGGCTTAACGTAAGATTCCTTACCCTGTTCTGTTAATACAGATGGAGTCGATACTTTAGGTGAAGCTATTCCACTTAGGTCTGTCATTCCACCAAGATTTGATGGCTGTGAAGTAGGAGCAGAGTCTACTGTAGAAATCTCTTTTTTTTTTAATGTATCTTCTTTATACCCACTTAAATCTAAATTTATTTTAGAACTACTAGGTTTTTCTTTATATCCACTTAAATCTAAATTTATTTTAGGGTCTGGCATAACTTTATTTTGTATTTAAGCTTTCAATTATTTGTTTTCTTGTAAACTTAGGATTCTGCTTCATTAAATATTGAATCTGTCCTTCTGTATATGTTGTCGCAGGAGTTGCACTTGGTACTGTAGGTCTAGTTCTACGAGTCTGAGTTGCTCCTGTTTGCTCTAATTTACTAAGAGCTGATTTATATTGCTTACCATTTCTAATAGAAGCAGGTATATCTCTAGGATTAACTGAATATTCAGTACCTTCTTTATCTACAATGGTAGCATTTAATACTCCATTAGAGTATCCTAATCCTGTCATTTTAAGACCTGCTTTAGATGGTAATCTTTCTTTCTTATTCTCGCTTATATTAAATACAGTACCTATTTGAGAAACATCAAATGGAGAGCTAACAGGAGTTGGAATAAACTGCTCAAATTTAATAGCGGTAGTTCCTTCTGCTGTTTTTACTTTTTCATCTGCCTCATTTAAAGTATATGTAGGTTTACTCATAAATGACTTATTAGCTTGAAGCTCATAATTAGCCATATTCTTAGCGTCTTTTTCTTCTTGGCTTAAAGCAGTTCTATATATTTTCTGAGGTTCTCCAACAATCGAATAAGGGTCTTGTCCTTGCTTTTTAGACTTCCATATACCAATTAACTGACCACCTAATTCTTCATCAGTAGGGATACTTGTAGCTGTTGGATTTGCTAATTTATATTGTTCTTTAAGTAAATGCTTTAAACCATCATCAGACTGAACCTTAACTATAGCGTTATTTAAAACAATTAACGGGTCAATGCTTTTTTTGTACCTAAAACTATTACCACCAATATTTTCTGTAGAAATTCTTTTAACATCATGCCCAGCACCTTGCTTTACAGTTTTATCTAAATCATCAAATGCTTTTATTAACGGAGCTTGGTCTGGTCTTCTTTGATATGTAGTATTGTTAATAACACCTCTACCTTTTCCTACGGCGTTTATATAAGAATTAGATAATAAATCTTTTACTTCAGTTCTAGCTGCATCTTCGTAGTCTTCAGGGTGAGCTTCCATATTCTTGAATAAATCACCACCTGCTTGTCTAAAGTATTTAGCTCCGTTAACGTATTCTAATTGTTGGTCAAAGCTTTTATCAACCTCAGCCTTTATCATCGCTCTTTCTTGAGGAGTTCTTGCTTGAGATGCTTTGCCGTATAATTGTCTTATTTGATCTTGATATGTAGTTAACTGTTTAACATCTTCAGGATGTAAACCATTACCTAATGTTTTAGTAGACGCAACAGTTCCAGCTAAATCTTTTAAAAATTCATCATTCCTTTTCTGATTCGCTAAAGCTTGTTTTTGTAAATTTGCTTGGTCACTAGCTACTTGTCTAGCATATTGATTTGCTAATCCACTAGTATCAAATACTTGTGCTTCTCCTATTCCTATTCCGCTTCTAATTGGCATTATTCAAATATAGTTATTTTAATTTATAGTATGAAATAGTATTAGACTATTAACTCTCCTGTTTGAGGATTGTATTTATTTTTAGGAGTAGCAGCATTCATAGCAGTCATACCTACACTACCAAGGCTAGTTAATCCACCTGCTATGTTTTGCATACCTGCTCCTTTTAATGCGTTAGCTTGGTTTACTTTATCCATATAAGACTGTTGTGCATATTGTTGTTGAGCTAACTTCTGACCTGCCATTTCTCTTCTTGCTCCCATAGCTCCTAATATATTCTGTCTACGAGCAGATGCATTAGCTACATCTAAACTAACTCCTGCTTCTTGTTGTCCTCTTGCTAATCCTTGTATAGCAGCAAAAGGATTGCTCATTCTACCTAATTGTCTTAATCCTGTTTGAGAACCTCTTTGAATATTTGTTTGAGCTTGATTGTATTGTTCAGATGGCATACCAGTCTTAGCTAAGTTTTCAGCTTCTCCTAAGTTTTTACCGTATTCATCAGGGATAACATATCCGGGGTCTTTAAGTTTTCTAAGTGCCTTGTTTGCTTTTCCAGTTTGAATTAAACCAGATATACCTTTTAAAAGACTTGAGCCTATTCCAATAGCTTCTCCTATCATATCATTATTAATTATTAATAGTTACAAATTTACTTAATTTTAAATACCTATTTTATTCCTTGGTACGAAGGTATTGCTCTTACATCTACAGATAGTAGATTGATTTTAGTAGAGCTTGTGTTAGATAATCTTAACTTAATCCAATTACCCTTTAAATCATCTCCATCTAATAAACCACCCGGACTTGTGTCATCTCTTAATAAACTACTAAACCATACACCTTCTTTCTTGGAGAAGTCAGTATCTAAAAGACTTGAGTGCTGTGGCGTACTTACAGTCGATATGCTGGTAGTTATATCAGGAGCTGTCCAAATACTATCCCCTTGTTGTAAGATACCTAAGAACGACTTAATAAGCTTCGGAGAGCTATTGTACGTTAATTGGACGATAGATGGATATGTAGTTCCATAGAATGAGTTATATATGCTATTACTGTTATGTTCCCACATTGCACCATTCTTGAAGCTAAAGTATTTATTGAAAATATACCCTGCCATTTCTGGTATGAATGAATAGAACGATGTCCACACATTAGTATTCTCATTAAATGCAATAGTTTCTGATGTTCCTGTACCTGTTACATAGTTTGTAGTTAATAAGTATTCATCATTTCTTGGGTCATAACTTCCTAATAACTTAACATTAGCTACGCTTCTTGCTGTACTTAATGTTTTAGTAAAGTAACTATCCATACCTCTGGAGCTGATAGGCTCTAATCCACCTGCAAGTTTAAGTACGAAACCTCTATTTGGGTCTGCAAAATACATAGTACCTGCAAATCTTGTAAATGATTCAGGATTTAATCCTATACCGTAATCTCCTACATAGTATCTAATCTTATTGAGGAGCTTAGTTGATATTGCTACGTTAGCATTAACACCTCCTCCTTGGTCTTCAATGATACTTTGCATGATTGGTATATAACCAGTCTTAAGTTCTTGAAAACATATTAAGTAGTTATCTCTTACTGCTAACTTTTGTATAGAACCATTTACTCTATCGTATGTATCAAATGCAGCTCCAAAGAATCTACTTAATCCATTGATGTTTGTATTAGGCACATAAGTTTCACTATATCTTATATCTGTAGGTAGATTTAATTGTTTAGCTTGAGGAGCAAATATATTAGCCCTTCCATTTGAGCTATAATTAGATTTATAATTGTCACTAAAGTTTGGGTCTTCTACAGGTACTGAAAGATTAATTACAGGATATATTCTTGTTTTAGTATAAATATCTCCATCTGTAAAATCACCAGTTGTTATACTATGAGTACCGGGAGTTGTTATGTTATATTGTACACCGAACTCATAAAAGAATTGCTCTGTAGATGAATTAGCTCTTGTTTTTGGGGTATATATTTCTAATAAACTATTACCTGCTGCATCAGTTGCTAATGTGCCTTTTTTATTTATAGTTAATATACCTGTGGTTGTGTCATATCCTATAACCTCTACATCATATCCAGTTATCCATGTAGAGTTATTTCTATATACTGTACATCTATCACCGGGACTAAAGCTGTAAGCTAATATGCTTGATTTGTTTTTGGTATTAAAAGCATTTAAATTAATTGTTATATCATAATAATCAGCATTAGCTGTATTAGCAGATACTGTGGTAAATGCAGAATAAAGAAAATTAAGATGTGTTAATTGTTCTGTTCTTACCCATTGGTATTTAGTAGCCCATGTTGGAGCACTATGAGATATAGTCCAAGTTATTTTAGGATTCTTACCTTCTGTTACACCCCAAGAATTTGTATTTACTATGAAGTTACTAAAGTTTGTTTGTACATAAGAACTTCTATTAAAATCATCATAGTAAACTAAACCAAATTGATATTTAGAATTTGTTTTATATGAATAATGAGAATCAGAAACTGTATTTAATACAACTTCAGCACCTATATCAAAAACATCTCCAATAGGAGAGAAACTAACTCTTACTGAATTTGAATCTATAATAGTATATCCTGTATATTCATAATAACTATTAGGGTCTGTTAGTTTTGTTGCATCTTCAACGTATTGTCCATATGCATCAACGGTAGCTACTAGATTATTATTAACAATTGCGGAGAAAGAACCAATAAATGAAACTTGATCTACCCTCCAGAAAAAGTTTATTACATCACCAGTTAAAGGACTTCCAGAGAAAATACCACCACGACCTGTATCTGTAAATGTAAATCTTGCAGCTGTTGTGCCTATATATGTAACAACAAATGATGCACTAGGAACTATATTGTCATACCCTTCAGTATTGTTACCTAAAAGTAATACATTGCCATTTGCTACTTCTAATGTCTTAGATTTTAAAGGGACATAATCATACGCTAAATCAGTTTCAAATACATCTAAAGACTGATATAATCCATCATTATAAAATTTATATTGACAAGTATTTGTGGTGAGGTTAGGTAAGAAATCAACTACTAAAGGGTAAATTAATAACTCAGCTCTATCTACACTTAATATATTAAACCAATCTGTAGTTGTTACAGTAGTAGATACTCCTTTTACTTGAGCAGCAACTTCTATTGTTTTAACAAACTTACTTCCAAAATTAAAGTATAGTAGTATATGGTTATTTAAATAAGTATAAATATCTGATGATTGCTCTAATACAGGTAATGGTACTGAGCTACATGAACTCCAAGCACTTCTACTTCCATCTTCATATACATATAAGTATCTAAATTGAAATAACTGTCCTTTTAATCTATTACCTTTTGTTGAAGTTGTTAAGTCATCTCCGTAACTTGCTACTATTAATTGTTGAGGAGGAGCTTTTGATAAGCAAATACTATTAGAATCAGTATAGTAAGTACCTGTCTTAGCTTTAGTAATGTCAATACCTTTTGTAGATATGTTTCCATCAGTCCAATATAATAGATTGTTACCTACTATACCTACACCATTTATTAAATTAAACTCAGTAAATCCTAAAGGGACTGGGTTTGTAGAACTTGCAGGATTTGATTGTAATACTTTAGAAAGTACATTAGGTGTTACACTAGTATCTAACTCAGTTATTAAATGATAACCTAAAGAATTATATATAAAAGAATAAAACTTTCCTGTAGATTCATTTGAGTAAGTGCCTACACATTTATTAACTCCTGTTGGATATAAAAATGTATTAGCTACTAACGTATTCCCTTTTAAATTACTTATTACTCCATCAGAAAACTCTAACCTATCTGTATTCCTAATATTGAGAGCGTAGTCCCAGTCATTAGGTTTTATGAAGTTATCATCTACATCTTGGTT
>Ga0129324_10001967_pt1 | contig 12924 bp, 13 predicted proteins | sample CPBDNA_7_FD_96879 | JGI IMG/M metagenome (GOLD analysis project Ga0129324, IMG submission 96879) | Freshwater to marine salinity gradient microbial communities from Chesapeake Bay, USA - CPBay_Spr_15_0.2_DNA | ecosystem: Environmental > Aquatic > Marine > Coastal | place: USA: Chesapeake Bay... | reverse complement strand
TTTATTTTTTATAACTTTATCATTCATAATGCTATGAAAAATGAAAAACCTTTACTTTGTAAAGGAGTTAGTCAGACTAATTCCTTTACTAGCCGCGCTATGCGGTTATTCGCAATCCAAAGGCGACCTCGCCTTTACAGCCATCAATGCAGATGGTAATGATGATTTTGCTATTGTACTTCTCAACACGATCCCTGCAAACACTGTAGTTTATTTTACAGATGCTATTTGGGACAACGCTACGACTAGCTTTGTTGAAAGTGGAAACGATGGCTATTTACAATGGGATTCAGGGAATGAAGAATTGCCCCCTGGAACTGTGATAAGTTTTAATGACATTAACAATTCTAGTCTCACAAGTTTCGGTGTATCTTTAGGTTCTATCGTCACTAGCAATGCTATTTCTTTGGTGGCTACCGGAGAAACTTTATTAGCTTACCTAGGAACCAATAAAGACAATCCGACTACTTTTTTAACAGGGATCAAAAACGCCAGTTTAGTTACCAATGAGCTTTTGGGTACCGGTCTTACAGCCGGGGTCGATTTTTTAGAACTAAACCCATTTACCAGTCCTGATGGAGGGGAATATACTGGCTCTAGAACGAATCAATCCAACTATGCCGATTACCTGTCTCTACTAACAGACAAGTCCAATTGGACCATCAACAATAGCAATGGAGAACTGTTTTTAGACTTTTCTAAGGAAGCTTTTTGTCTAATAGGCTCTGCAAGTACTTGGACAGGAAACACCAGTTCAGTTTGGGAATTAGCAGACAATTGGAGCCATGGAATTCCAAATTTAAACTCTGAAGTGAGCATTTCTAAAGTATCAAATTTACCAGTAGTAACATCCAACGCTTTCGCAGGAAACATTATTCTAAATTCAGGAGCCAGTATTAGTATTGATGGATCCTTAAAAACAAAGGGGCTCCTCACTGCAAAATCCGGGAGTTCTGTGCTGGTGTTGGGCACCTTAAATAGCTCTTTAAACTATATTCGAGAACTTGAATCTACCAACTGGTATTTAATTGCAAGCCCTTTAAAAAATCAAAAATTAGAAGATTTCATTCATAAAAATTCTTTTAGTTCTGGCACGAGTACCAATATTGGTTTAGCTCCTTATATCAATGAAGATGCTAGCTGGAATTATCAAAACCTAAATTCAAGCGGGACCTTAGATTTTGGAAAAGGGTATTCAGTTAAATTGAACGATTCTGGATCTTTAACTTTTTCGGGAGAATTTCAAAACACCGATGTGTCTATTCCATTAACCGTTGGGACCGCAAATGGGTTTAATCTTATTGGTAATCCTTACTCCTCTTTTCTGCCTGCCAATAGCAGCGCAAACGGATCTCTTAATATACTTAGTGTAAATGCTGATCAATTGAGCGAACAAACCTTGTGGTTTTGGGATCAAAAAAACAATGGATATACAGCGGTTAACCAGGCTTCAGAAGGTAAATACATTTCTCCAACCCAGGGCTTTTTTGTTAAAAGCAAAACTGAGGGAGGTCTCTTTAGCTTTACCAAAGCCATGCAAAGTCATCAATTTACAGAATTGTTTTTAAAAAATGACTCAGATAGAGCTGCGGTATTTTTAAGTGTTACGAATGGAACTGCTTCTAAAACAACAGCGTTCTATTTTCTGGACGGTGCAACTACCGATTTTGACAATGGCTATGATAGCTCTTCCTTCAAAGGGACTGAATCTTCATTTGAGCTAACTTCTAGATTGATGAGGCATCCAGAAGGTACGGATCTATCCATACAAACCTTGCCAAAAGATACCGATGCCAATTTAGTGATTCCAATTGGACTAAAGTCTGGGGCTGCAACCCTAACCTTTACGGGAAGCTCAAAAAACCTACCTGAAGATATTTCTGTCTATTTGGAAGACCGAGAACTAGCGGTTTTTTACAAATTAGAAAACACTAGTCCTGGTTATACCATTACCACGGACACTGCAATTACAGGTGCGGGTCGTTTTTTTCTACATACCAAAAACAATTCTGTTCTAAGCACAAGTTCCTATACAGCCGAGTCATTTTCTATGTATCTAAAAGACAAAAGCACCTTGGTCATTGAGGGTCTATCACAGGATCCTGCTTTAGTAGAATTATCCAACATTCTAGGAGCAACAATCTTAAAAAAGCAATTCCGAGCTGCTTACAAAATACAAATCCAATTGCCTTTGTCAGTTCATAAAGGATTGTATTTAGTAAGTATAAAGGTTGGCCTGCATACCTACACAAAAAAAATCTATATAAACCGATAAAAAGTAACGCTATGAAAACGAATACTTCAAAAAAATCAGAAAACATCGACAGAAAGGAAGCCATTAAAAAAATTGGAGACTATGGTAAATACGCTGCCTTAACTGCCATAGGCACCTATCTGTTTTTAAATCCAAAAAAGGCACAGGCAGCTAGTCCAAGTGCTCCAGGTGAGCATTTTTAATTCAAATCTTATTAAAGATGTTTTATCTAAAAAAGTGGAAAAACAAAACAATTGTTTGGTTTGAAGCAAGCAATTCTTATGTGGTTTTTGATCATTTTATTACCGAGCTGATTCAGAAACTGCATAAGAATATACCCCTGTTTGAAATTGTAAAAGAATGTAGATTCTTGCTGAAGGTTCCTCAAAGAACAGCTGTTCAATTTGTTTTGGATTTAAAAAAACTTCTTCATCAACAAACAAAGAAAACGGAAGCATGTTTAAGCATTGACGATGATAATCCCAAAGTACTAAATGTATACTATTCAAAAAAATACTATCAGTTTCACAATATAGGAATCTCTATTCTATTTGAAACTGAGCTCTTAGAGTTGTTAATTCATCCGAAATTCAAACATTTAGAAAGAGAACGCAAGATCAAAGCAGAGTTCTTTTATCAACTGTACTTTGAAAATGACATGCTTGTTTTTAGCAAGGGTAGCAGTGTTGTTGGTTCTTGGCCAAAGGATGAAAAACATTTTCTTCAAGGAAAAGTATCCATGCAGCTTCTTGCTGATATGTATAAAAAACCTGAAGATGAATGGATGGGCATTTTTCATGCTTCTGCCATTGAGAATGGAAAAGAAAGCATATTGCTCCTCGGAGATTCAGGCAATGGTAAAAGCACAGCACTAGCCTTGCTGCATGCCTCTGGTTACAAATGTCTTGCTGATGATTTTGTGCCAGTTGATCAGGAGAAAAATGTATTTCTCTTTCCAGCTGCGATCTCTGTAAAAAAAGAAAGTTTACAAACTTTAGCCCCTTTCTATCCCGAACTAAAAATATCTAATGAATATCAAGCGGACTCTAAAATCTTTCGGTATTTAGCTCCAAAGTTTTTAAACTACCAGCAAAAATTTACCTGTAAGGCTTTGGTATTTATAAAGTATGATGCAAAAACTGACTTTAAGATGAGCTCAATTTCTAGGATTGAAGCCTTTCAACAATTGGTTCCAGACTCATGGATTCTACCACAAACTAAAAATGTAGCTAATTTTCTAGATTGGTTTTTAGAAATGCCCAGTTACCAACTCCACTATTCTAATACTATTAAAATGATTGATCATATCGCTAAACTATTTAATGATGAATTATAAAGAAAGCTTATTTTTTATAGGAAAGTGTCTCACGATTTCTCATGAGAAGGCCAACAAAACTCTTGTTGAAAAAGAACTAGCATCTGGTCTTGTTGACTGGGACTTGGTAACAAAAGTGAGCACTGCTCATTATGTATTCCCGGCCTTATATTGCAATCTTAAACGAGCCAATTTTTTGATGTATTTACCCCGAGATTTGGTAGAATATATGATTTATATTTCTGACCTAAATCGCAATAGAAATCTGCAAATAATTGAGCAAGCAAAAGAAATTAACGAATTATTATTAGCAAACAACATTAGACCAATTTTCCTAAAAGGAACTGGTAATTTACTAGAAGGCTTGTACCAAGACCCTGCAGAGCGAATGGTGGGAGACATTGATTTTCTGGTCTCTTTAGAAAACTATTCAAGAACCATTGATATTCTTAAACGTGCTAATTATGTAGAATTGTCAAAATCAAATCCTCATACATTTGATTTCCGTCATTATCCAAGACTCATTCATGAAAATTATATTGCCGCTGTAGAAATACATAAAGATGTAATCATCAATAAATTCAAATGCGAATTTCCTTATGAGAATCTAAAAAATAACCGAATACAAACTGCAGAAAATTGTTTTGTTTTAAGTTATAGTCATCAGCTTTTATTAAGCGTTTCTGCTTTTCAGATAAATGATAATGGACAGAAATTAAATACGCTTGCCCTGCGAAATGCTTATGATGCTTTTCTTTTATCACTAAAAACAAATGGGATACAATCACTGACTAAAGTATCAAAAATTTACAAGCCTATAAACCAATTTTTAGATCTTTCAAGAGAGGTTTTAAATTATCCAAAAAGTCTAAACCTCTCAACAAAATATATAGATACGGCGTTTAAAAAGAGATTTTATAAATTGATTACAGACCCTATAGCAAATTCAAAGCATCAGCAAAAAATATACAGAAAACTTATATTGAAATTAGTTTATCCTATACTGCTAAAATCTATTTATCAAAGAGAAACTAGAAATTGGCTAATCTCAAAACTGTCAAATAACGAATGGAGAAAACAAAAATTAGCTCAGTTAGGTATTAGATTAAGGATTTAACAGCTTCAAAGTCCAAACCTCCGTAATTCCCAGAACTCATTAAGAGTAAGGCCGAATTCATTAAGTCTTGCGAAAACAAGAACTCTTTAAACTCCTGCGGATTGGTGTAAATAATTAAATCATCCCGTTTAAAGGCGTCGGCGATCTGCTTCATAGAAACTTCATCTAGTTGTTTAATTTTTACAGCATCTGGAGAATAGAAGACGACTGCAACATCAGCAGCATCCAGTGCTCCAACATATTCCTCTAAAAAAGTCGCATTCAAACTAGAATAGGTATGCAGTTCTAAACAGGCAATTAATATGCGGTTTTCGTATTGATTTTTCACCGCTGCCGTGGTTGCTGCCACCTTACTCGGACTATGCGCAAAATCTTTAAAAATAACACTTGAATTGGTTTCTGCGATTTTCTCTAGACGTTTGCTAGCTCCTTTGAAACTAGCAATAGCTTCATAAAAATCATCTTCATCAACTCCCATATGCTGACAAATCCATTTGGCGCCAGCCAAATTTTGTAAATTGTGATTCCCGAAAATTTCCAAAGGCAAATCACCTTCTGGAGTCTCTAAATAAGTAATTCCGTTTTCTACACGATGAGGTGGTGTGCTATATGGATACTTTTTAATATGGTTTTCTGATAATTCAACAACTTCCTTAACAATAAGGTCCTCCTCATTATAGACCATAATCCCTCCATTAGTTAAGGAATCTGTAAAAATTCTAAACTGTTCCACGTAATTTTCAAAGCTTGGAAATACATTGATATGATCCCAAGCAATACCACTTAATAGAGCAATATTAGGCTTATACAAATGGAATTTAGGCCGTCTATCTATCGGAGAACTCAAGTACTCATCTCCTTCTAATAACACAAATTCATTTTCTTGAGTAAGATGCACCATCGTTTCAAAACCCTCTAACTGGGCTCCAACCATAAAATCTACTTCTTTGTCATGATAATTTAGAACATGTAAAATCATGGAAGTAATGGTCGTTTTTCCATGAGACCCTCCAATGACTACTCTTGTTTTATCTTTGGATTGCTCATATAAAAACTCTGGATATGAATAAATTTTAAGCCCCAATTCTTGGGCTTTTAGCAATTCTGAATTATTGGGTTTTGCATGCATTCCTAAAATTACTACATCAATGGCATTCGTTATTTTTTCTGGAAACCATCCCATTTGCTTTGGCAATAAATTGTATTTCTGTAACCGAGAATTTGAAGGCTCGTGAATGGCGTCATCACTCCCAGTTATCTGATATCCTTTTTTAAACAAAGCAATGGCAAGATTGTGCATGGCACTCCCCCCGATTGCTATAAAATGTATTTTAAACATAGTACCCTTCATTTTTTTGTAAAAATACAAAACCTATAAATCTTTTGCCCTACAAAGCATCCTTAACTTCATAAAAAACAAGAGCCATTTAAATAAGTGTACCTTTGAGGCTCATTAAACAGTATAAATTTAAACAAGATTATGAAAACAACATTTTTAATTATCGGTTTATTATTTGCCGCAACTTTTACTTCAAATGCGCAAGAAATTTCACAAAACGCAATTGGAGTTCGATTAGGCAGCAACAATGGATTTGGAGGAGAGATTTCTTATCAAAGAAAAATGGGAGATGGCAATAGACTGGAAATAGATTTAGGACTTAGAAACAGCAATGGCACTGATTCTTTTAAAGCTACAGGTATTTATCAATGGGTATGGAGCTTAGAAAATAGATTTAACTGGTATGCAGGAGCTGGAGCAGGAATTGGAAGTATTAAAGCAGCCGGAGTTTCAGAAACTTTTTTGTTTGCCACTGGAGATATTGGTATCGAATACAATTTTGAGGCACCAATTTTACTGTCACTAGATTACCGACCTGAATTTGGGTTTAACGATTCTTACAAGGGATTAAATTCTGATATCGCCTTAAGTGTGCGCTACCAATTTTAATTCAAAAAGTAAATAGAAAAAACCGCTACAAATTGTAGCGGTTTTTTTTATCAATTTTTTCAAACGTCAGCATTGCTATTTTGGAGGAAATTTAGAAAGAATTTTTTCAATACTTATTTCTAAATACAACACCCTTTGATCTGGTGTATACTGCTCTTTTATGTTCGAACTTGAAACTCCTTGCCAAATTAGTTGATCCGTTTTATGATCTATAATGTCCAAGGTAAACCTCTCCAGTACCTTTTTAGAACCTACATCGATTCCAATCCCAATATTCGCCCCTCTATTTCCAAATCCAACAGAAACTTGTTCTTTAGGTGCTGTTTCTTCTCTTTTTCCGCTAAAGTTGATGTAAAAATCAGGAGTTTCGGCCTTTTTAAAACCTAATACTTCCATTTGCTTTTCAATAATACTTAAACTTCTATTGACATCTAGATTGTTAAAACCTGCACCTACATCTTCAAAAAATGAATAGGTTTTGTATTTGCTAAATTCTATTTTACTATCATAATCATACACCACTTTTGGTGTTGAACATGACAAAAATAAAAGGAAATAAATGAAGCGTCTCGTTTTCATTAGTTTCTCTTTGGTTCTTCTATGACAACTCGTGTAGGAGTGTCAGTACCATTGATAATAGTTTCTGTACCCAAAGCAATCGCTCTAATAGTTTCTGTAATTACATTCATGTCTAAGGTGCTTGCTTCATCACTAGCCTTATGATAGTGAATATCTGTTGGAAGCGGAACCGTAGAAAAGGTGTGAGAAGGAATTCCTAGTCTAGCCAAAGAAGAATTATCAGATCTAAAGAACAAACGTTGTTTTGTATAAGGGTCTGGATGCAAAGTATAGCCTGTTCCTTCTAAATTCTTTTGAATAATTTTTCCGAAATCAGAACGTTCAAAACCTGTTAACCAAGCTGTTTTTGGTCCAAATTCAGAGTCTTTCCCAATCATTTCAATATTGATTCCAGCAACATACTTACTGGCATCAACCCCTTTTCCAAAGTAGGTAGATCCCAAAAGACCCTTTTCCTCACCAGTAAAAGCTACAAAAACAATGGTTCTTTCATTATTTCCTTTTTTAGCAAAGTATTCTGCCAAAGCCAATACTGCCGTTGTTCCAGAAGCATCATCATCTGCACCATTATAAATACTATCTAATTGACCTTCTTTTTTACGAATCCCAAGATGATCATAGTGTCCGGAGACCACTACATATTCGTCCTTTTTACTTTTACCTTCTAAAACACCAATCACATTAAAAGCTTTCATGTTTCTAGCTACAAAGTTTTGACGATATGTGCTTAAGGTATCAAACCTCTTCAATCCAATACGTTTGAACTCACCCTCTATATAGGTTGCTGCTCTATCAATACCTCTAGTGCCAGTTTCTCGGCCTTCCATTTCATCGGATGCTAAGGTGTATAAATGTTTTTTAACTGTAGCTACCTCTATACTATTAGGAGTAATGGTTGCATTTTTACAAGAAAATGCCATAAATGCTACAAAAATAAGTAAGCTTGTTTTTTTCATTGAGTTTGATTTTAAAGGCTAAATATAGGGATTCATAAACAATTTATATTTTGTATTTTTGTTAAAAATTTATACTGATGAATCTATCACTAATTCCTAATATCAACCTTTACAATTCAAATAACTTTTTTTTACTAGCCGGACCTTGCTCTATTGAGGGTGAAGAGATGGCCTTAAGAATTGCCGAAAAGGTAGTTACTGTAACAGATAAATTAGAAATCCCTTATATTTTTAAAGGGAGTTTTAAAAAAGCCAATAGAAGTCGAGTAGATAGCTTTACAGGAATTGGAGATGAAAAAGCTTTGAAAATTTTAAGAAAGGTATCTGAAACTTTTAATATTCCTACAGTAACTGATATCCATGAAATATCTGATGCTGAAATGGCCGCTACGTATGTCGATGTATTACAAATTCCAGCGTTCTTGGTTCGTCAAACAGACTTAGTTGTGGCAGCTGCAAAAACTGGGAAAGTTGTTAATTTAAAGAAAGGTCAATTTATGAGCCCTTCTTCTATGAAACACGCTGTTACTAAAGTAACTGATTCTGGAAACAATCAAGTGATGATTACTGATAGAGGGACCATGTTTGGATACCAAGATATGATAGTAGATTTTAGAGGGATTCCAGAAATGAGAGGGTATGCACCAACGGTATTAGATATTACGCATTCTTTGCAACAACCAAATCAAACTTCAGGTGTAACAGGAGGACGACCGGACATGATTGAAACCATTGCCAGGGCTGGAGTTGTGAACAATGTAGACGGATTGTTTTTAGAGACCCATTTTGATCCAGCAAATGCAAAAAGTGACGGTGCCAATATGTTACATCTTGATCATTTGGAAAAACTACTTACAAATTTGGTAGCCATTAGACAAACTGTAAATAACTTATAGTCCTATTATGAATTTCATTAAAAAAGCTTTTAGTTTTTGAAGATTTGTTTCCTATCTTAGAGCCTTGTAACTGAAATTTAAAATGAAAAAAAGAAGCCCCACACGAGTAGTTCGTGTAATTTTAGACTAACTGGAAACACAAGTGTCTTTATTGGTATTTATATCATTATTGGTTCATTTTTAGCTAAAGATTTGGTTTCAAATACCATAGCATCAAGCTGGCTTTCTTTTTTACAAAAAGACGATATAAAATATTCTGTTGCTGCAGTAATACTTTTAGTGCTGTTTCTTTCCCTTTTAACCTTGTTTTTAAAGGCCAGAGAAAATGTAAATGAATTGGGCTTTATGTTATGGAACGAAACCTCAAAAAAATCTGTTTGGCAAATTATCGTTCTTTTCGGATTTGGTCTTATTGTAGGGAACAAACTTTATAAGACAGGCTATATTGACATGGTGCTTCCTATATTTTTATTTGGGTATGGAATTTTAGTTAGTCTATTGAATTACACGAAATACAGATCGCTCTATCGTTTTTCTATGATTTGTAGCGGTTTAGGAATTCTCGCATTCTTTTTTCCTAATTATTGGTTTGTCTTTTTAATGTTATTGGGAGCCAATCACATTGTACATGGTATTGTTTATAGAGACTAAGCTTGAAAACTCTTGAAACTTATTTTTTATAAAATCCCTTTTCTATAGACGTATAAGCTTCTTCTAAAACAGTAAAAAGTATTTTTTTTTCCAAGGCTTCCAATGAAAAATAACGCAACGACTTTACCACTTTTCTTCCCTCAGTAACCAAATGCTCATTATAGCTTAACTGAGCCGAGGCCCAAAACCCCAAATCTACAAACCCTTTTTTTTGAGAAACATTTAAATAACAAAGTGGTCTGTCATTTAAATAATACACAGGCAGTTTCCATTTGTACTTTAAAGCAACGCTAGGAAAAGAACTTTCTATGAGCATTTGAATATGCATATGAATATGCAATAAGATAGCTCTATAAGGTTCAGGTTGATTTAAAATATAGCTTTCAGCGGGTTTCATGATAAGGGGATTTTTCGAATAATATCTTCTAATCCATTTAATTTAAGTTCATAAACCAAACCTAACATATTTCCTAGTTTACCTTTTGGAAACCCCTTACTATGATACCAAACCACGTAATTCTCTGGCAAATCAATTAAAAAAACACCTTTATATTTACCATATGGCATCTTTGCTTTGGCTATATCAAATAATATTTGATGGTTTTGTTCCATTAGCTTTGATTATCAACATAGTTCTGCAAATAGGCATAACGAGCTGTTAATTTTCCATTTCCTGTCATTTTTGCTCTTGCCAAAACACCATTTTTATCTCCATTAAAAAAGGCAGGAATCACATATTGTAAAAATAACTTCCCAAAGCCTTCACTTGCATCTTTAGGTAACTCGCAAGGCAAATTATCTACTGCCATTACTGCAATGGCTCTAGGGTCTTTAAAATCAGTTTCAGAGGCTGTTTTTGGGTCATAACCATAAATAGGGTCTGCAATGGTCGAGGCTCTTATAGTAGAGGCTATAGGGCCATCAATATCGCAAGAAACATCGGCAACTACCTTAATATTAAAGTTAGGAGACTTTGCATCTTCTTTACTATACAAATAAGGAGAACCATCACCATAAAAATGACCAGCTATAAAATACTCTGTTGCGCTAGCAAAACGCATAAAATTAGAATCGTATTGGTCAGCATGTTTATAGAAATCAGCATTGTCCAAGACTCGGCCATCTTTGCGTTTGTTATAATCCAAAACATCAATCATACAATATACAGGCTCATCAAAACTCTCAGAAATATAGGCATCTACACCAACTTGTTTTATCTCCATGCCATCCAACATTTCCTTAGCTCCAAAAGCCACTTTTCCGTTACCCGTTAATAAAATTTTAATATTCGGCAATTGAATGGTTCTTAGATGCGCTATTAATTTCAGTTGATCAGACACCGTTTCTGCTTTTGGCAATTCAAAAGCATCATATTTTAACCCATAAGCTCTAAAACCATTATAGGCGCCAACAATGCCTGCGTAGCGACCAAAACCAATCAATCGGGTTCCATTTGCCTTCACTATCGTTTCATGATCATACAACTCAATGTTCTTTTCTAAAACTGCTTGCAAAAGTTTACGGTTATACGGTTGCTTTTTGATGGTATGCGAAAAGAAGAAGTATTTCTTATTCGGAATCAAGGCATCAATAGGAACTTCTTTCACTCCCAACAAAACATCACAATCAGAAAGATCATTCGCCAATTCAAATCCAGCCTTCTGATAGTCTTCATCAGGGAATACCCGAATATCAGAATGTTCGATTTTAAGTTCTGCCGATGGATAATCTGCGACTAACTTTTGGAGTCTCTTTGGAGAAAATACAACTCTTCGATCTGGTGGATTTTTGCGTTCTTTGACAATTCCAAACTTCATGTGCCTTTCTATTTATAAATTTCTTCGAAGATATTCCATTTTATAAAGATGCACAAACCCTATTGTTATCAATTTTATTCATAAATTTGCCAGCTCTTCTTTGGAATGGAATTTGATATTAAAAAATTGAAGTTTTTGAAGAAAAGAAGCTGAATTTAGTTCAGTATTTCTAGGGGACGACTGGTTTTGACAGCGAGACGAGTTGAAACGTAAGCATGTCGAGGAATGAAATTAAGACTCGTAAAACTTATTTCAACCTTTTTAAACGGCGAAGATAACTACGCTTTAGCAGCTTAATAACCCGAAACACAGTACGGTTTTAGCCTCGGCACACTAGGTGTGCATGCTTTATGTCCACGAAGAGCCTTGGTTTACGGCGATTCATTTTTGGGCATCGTAAAAGTAAACATAGAGATCCTGGAGCTTTGACAGGGTTTCGAAACTAAAGAAGCTAAGCCTTAAGTAGATTGTTTTTGATCAGCTTTAGGACGAAAACCAACCAGAAACTAAACATGTAGAAAGCCTTTTGGCCGCTTGTTTGGACCCGAGTTCGATTCTCGGCGTCTCCACGATTTAGCACAGCTAAAACAATTTTAAAACCAAAAAAACTGCCAAGTTCACTTGAGCAGTTTTTTTGGTTTTAAAATTACTGTTCTTTCAGTCCAAGCTTCGCTTGTACTGAAAGAACTAAAAGCTTTCTTAAGAAAGCTTTTAGCTGTATTTACCGGACGGGAGGCAAGAGAAAGACAAAGTCATTCTCGGCAGACCGTAACTAAATACTTGAACCTACCCCCTAACTCCTTAGAACCACCCTAGAAGGCGAAGACATTCTCGGTAAAAAAAGCTTCCCAGAGTATTGAAGAGAAAGACAAAGTCATTCTCGAAAAAAGATTAGTGCAACAATCTTTAGAGAAAGACAAAGTCATACTCGGCAGACCATAACTAAACACTTGAACCTATCCCCAAAACTCCTTAGAACCACCCGAGAAGACGAAGACATTCTCGGGAAAAAATGCTTCCGAGAGTATTGAAGAGAAAGACAAAGTCATTCTCGAAATACCCTCTAAAATCTTCCATCTCCCCAAACCTCAAAAAATTATAAAGAATTCCTTTTTTCTTTTTTGTAATTTACCACCACCAAATACGACAAATCAAAAACACTAAAAGAAATACATGTTAGACTGGAAGAAAATTATGCACTTTGCTGTGCAAGGGAACCCAAAACCAAATAAAAGAGTAGAGAAAACAGCCAATGAATGGAAACAATTATTGCCTTCTGAAGTATTTCAAATTACCAGACTAAAGGGAACAGAAAGACCTTTTTCTGGAGAACATTGCACAAGTTACGCCAACGGCATTTACCAATGTGCTTGCTGTGAAACTCCTTTGTT
>Ga0129324_10001965_pt1 | contig 12933 bp, 13 predicted proteins | sample CPBDNA_7_FD_96879 | JGI IMG/M metagenome (GOLD analysis project Ga0129324, IMG submission 96879) | Freshwater to marine salinity gradient microbial communities from Chesapeake Bay, USA - CPBay_Spr_15_0.2_DNA | ecosystem: Environmental > Aquatic > Marine > Coastal | place: USA: Chesapeake Bay... | reverse complement strand
AGAAGTTCTTAGCGAGTTTGGACTGTCCAACGTTAACACCCTTGTTTTTAACACAGAACGATGAACAGTACGTACTGTAGTTGTATCCATACTTTCTACACGCTTTGCGTGGGTCCTTTATCAGACGCCCACACGAGTCTTTGAGAAGTGGGCCGGTTGCCCACCCTTGTTTATGGCTAAACAGATTCACCGGAATGATTAGTTTCTTACCAGGAACTAATAATTCTCCTGCACCCGCTTTACGTACTCTGGAATATGGTATCTTGTACAGTCTAGAAATACTCGCATATGTATCTCCTTTCTTCACTATGTGCTGGAGTTTGCTGTGCTGTTTGTAAAAGTGAAAGTCTCCCGTCTTATTTCCATACTTATTCGACGGCGCGACGACCATCATAATCTTGTAGAACCCGGGGCGGCATTTGGACATTGCCTGGGTCTTGTACACCTTCTTGGGGTTGTCGGCCACAACCCGGTTGGCTATGCCCTTGCAGTGCGTGTACGTGTGGAACCCGTTTCGACCCACCGTAGACCCGGGAACACTTTTCTGAACTCTGAATGTTTTATAGTCATTTACCGCATACGCATAACAGTTGTTAGATCTTTTCCCAACAGTTTCCCACGGTTCTAGTTTGAACGTTATTTCAGATCCATTTACGGGGGGTTGTTTTTTTACTTTTTTGGGTTTACATCCGCACGAATTCATTGTTTCTTTAATATAAAGTAAATATTTTTAAAACTGTAGTCCTTTTCGGCGTCTGACATATATCTACGGCACCATTCACTTTCGTTACAGAATTCATTAAAGTTACCCTTTTCGACCAGTTCAAACCCCATCTGTTCCATGATCTTTAAGAATTTGTCAAAGTTGAATAAAAATTCTGAAATTGGTTTGTTGAAATATTTTGTGCCTTTTACCAACACTTCAACCTCCTGACCCAATAGTTTGAATTTTGGACTATTAATGTTCATAGAATTGTTATACTTTTTGGTCATGGTGTATTTGTCGGTGTTTACTTTGTTTTTATTCTTAAGAGACTTGTATACCAGTTTGCCATCCAACACGGTTGCCATGATAATACCACCCTTTTTGAGATTTTCGTGAATATTTGTCACGAGCGATTCGAAAGTTGCCCGATTTTTCAAAAAATAATGAATGGCAAAATTAATGTTAATGACATCATATTTCTGTTTCACATACTTTTTTATGGTGTATATTTCACTGTTTACCTTGTGAAATGTCATATAGTCTGGGTGGGGGTACTCTTCCTTCACGAGGTCAAACCCGACGACCGGCTTTGATTTGGCCTTCACATACTTTCCAACATCTTCGCCTTTTCCAGAGCCGATGTCAATGACACTCTTACCACTTGCGTACTTCTGAATAAGTTTCGATTTAATTTCACTGTGAAAATCACGCATGGCACCCGGACCAACGGCCAGGTCTTTGCCGGTCAGAGGGCTCGTGATAGAATCCCAAACCTGATTACTGGCTTCGACGCCGTTTGGAAACTGTTTATCGGGGCGTTTGCGAATGAGTTTGAAATTGTTATTTTCAAACTTGAATTCGCCGACACCCGCCGGTCCTGGGATGGCGGCGGGCAACAGCCCCTTGCGGACATTCGCGGGCGCTTCTTGATCAACAAAAATCTTATTGATAATCGTCTTGCTCTTGGTCTTGAATGTACCCTTGCCGTCATACCCTTCAAACGGTAAAATCATATACTGTTTACCACTCCCGTCAAACCCGGCAAGGTGCAACTTAGCACCCTTGTAATATAAATCGATTGTATTTTCGTCTTTCCATTTCAGGATACCCTTTGAAAAATAAGTATCGTTGGTGGGTGTGAATATAAGACCATCTAATGGGTACGGGAAGGACGCTTTACGCCCCCACACAGCCCCCGCTGCATCATAAATATTCTTGAGAGATGTTTTAATCTGAGATGGATATTCTACGATATCTTTTCCATTATCAACCAAAAAGTTTTTCATTTTGAGAATTTTTAATCTCATATTAATCAATGTATTGTAAAGAATCGTCAGTCTTTCTGGGAGTTTTTTATTTTGAACACTTGTACCGTTTACAGTCAATATGTCAAACGCATAATATGTGCCGTTGTAGTATTCGCCGTCCATCACAGTCCCAGCGAAATCCGGTTTATCGCCGGCACTCTTTAGTAATGTAATATCCATTCCTCTCGAAATCAGACTAATACCTCCGTTTCTGTCGATTAACATGAGGTATCTCTCACCGTCCGCCTTTTCGGTCACCGAATACGCCTGCTTTGTAAGAATTCTTCTTTTAAACGATTCTTGTGTCAGTGTCTGGGGAAGCGGGCCGGCAAATCTGGACCCAAGCAGTTGTTTATAATCGTTAAACACCATAGATTTGATCTGAACGTCGTTTAATAGTTCGGACATCTTTTCAATCTCTCGGCACGCATTACCCCTGAATTCTATTTCAACCTGTAAATTTTTACCGTTATCCGTCAGGTCAATCTGAACATCACCCTTTTTAAACGTGGTTCGGTCTCTAACGGTTACGTACTGCCCCTTGTTCGACGTGTTTTTATACAATTCTTCGAATATCTTGCTCGTGCGTTCTTTTGATTTGGCCAACCGATAACCCGGGGGCACGTCTACCACCGACAGTTTCTCTTTCAGCTGATACACGACACCGGCCGAGCTTTCAATTTTCCTGAGGTTCTGTCTGGGGTTAAGAGTTCTAGAAGTGACCTTATCACTGCTCGCGCTTTTGGTCCAACCCTTCGTCTCGTAATGCCGGACGACCTCGTCATACTGCCTCTTCGACACGCCGGGTATAAAGCGAGTCCCCTGAAATTTACCGAAACGCGCCTCGGTCTCTATGCCCTTATTGTTTCTATTCGCCCCCAGGCTGTTGAGTGATTTAGCGCACACTGAAGTGGCCACCGGTTGCAGTGTGGCCAGCTTTTTTTTGAAGGTGGAGTTATTCATTATATCTAAGTTATACGGATATTTTTTCAGTGTACCCGACTATTTTCTCGCCGGTCTGGGAGTGGACAAGTGTCGGAAATGCGGTAAAGTCGCATTCCTCGTTATCGCAATCAACAAAGGTGTGATTAATACCCTTGGATTTGAAATGATCTAATTGTTTTTTGGTCCACCCGCATTTCATGGAGCCATATACCTTCCAGTTTCCGTCAGCTGGAAAAGCTGGTTTTCTGTTTAAAAAATACAAAAATACAGTCAACAGAACAACAGCTATAATAAATTTCATTCTATACTTTTGACTTACATTTTATTTATTCCTAACCGAATCAATCGTACAACACGATTCTTGTTGGCCTGTTCGAAGGGAATCGCCTTACCTGGCTGAGTCACGGCATATATCCGCTTGGCAATCTTATCAAGTTCGGGTTTATTGAGCTTGTTCAGGTTCGTAGTTCCCGCCTTTATATCACGGACAACTCGTGGAACGGGTCTCTTTTTAGGTGCTGTGTTCTCAAGGACCGCCTTGGTCTTGGCTACGGACTCTGCTTTCTGGGCAACCATATTCTTTGCCACGTTTCTGGCGGTCGTATTCTTCTTATTTGCCGTTTTCTTACGGACCGCGTTCAGCTCTGTGAATGTTTTAGGTGGGGACTTGCTAGCACCCGACCCGGCGCTGGACCCGGCGCTGGACCCGGCGCTCCCCATAACCACATTGGGCACCGGAGAGGAGCTGTTGGAATTTACAGACGACGACAGATTCGGCCCGCGGGTGGTTACGAACATCTTCACAGCAGGCTCAACCCGCTTGATCTTGGCTTTCATTCTGGCAATGCCGTTCGCGGTCCGAATGGCAGTTCTGTTCTTGTCTGTGCGATTGGCCGCTTTTTTAAGGCGCGCACCGCTCGCAACTCTCTGGGCGCTCGGACCGCTCGGCAGCATGCTAAAAGCCAGATTGCGCTCCTTAGGTGGCGCAGACGCCACGGGGCTTCCAAGATTTTTAAGAATTTTGGCCCGGGTAAGTTCAAACGGGCGTATAATATTTTTAATACTGTCAAAGTCAAGTGCCCCTTTGTTGTTGAGTTTAACGACTATATCATTGACATTGCCCGGGGCGTATTTTTTGAGCATCAGCGATCTCATCTGGTTCGCGTTAGGGGCGAGTTTGGACAGTTTGTTTGACATTTCCTCCGCCATTTCGGTCACTTTTTTTATTTCCGCCTGGGAAAGCTTGGTGCCGGTGGACGTCAACATTCTCGACTGTGTTTTGACCCGGTTGTTCTTACCGCCCATGGACAGCCTCCGCAGTTTGCCCTGGGTCGGGCGCTCTTTGCGGTTGTTCTCGACGCTAATTTTTGGTTTTCTTGCGGGTTTGCCGGGTGGTCCAACTTTCGGGTTAAATGTGGTTGCCCACATAATTTTGGATCTAATGTTTTTGAATTCCGGAATACGGGCACCCGATCTTTTCGCGCGCCTAATCATGGCATTTGTTCGCGACATCATAGCGGGAGACGGTCTGCCAGATAACGGGTCGGCTTCTTTCTTTCGGCTCGGTCTAACGTACGCAACCATACGCGTCTGTTCGAAGTTGTTATTGTAAATATTTTCCCTTGGTTCGTCTTCGGATACGTTTTTCACGCCTTCCTCCTGGTTCTCGGCGGTCTCGAGTAGGAATGGGTAGTTTTCTCGGTTGAACGATTCCAAAATGGCATTCACCTTCTGTTTGCCTGTGGGTGCCTTGCGCGGGGAGGGTGGAGCTGGTTTTTTGTTTACCAGACTGTTCCATTTGGATGATAGGTGGTCTTTGATGAACTGGCAGTATACCATGCGCTTCTTGACACCCTTTTCAACCTTGCCCTTCTTTATCCGTTCAAACATAGATTTAACTTTTTCGTCACCTTTCACCTGGAGGGCGATAAACTTTTCAATATCTGGCACACTCATGCCCCTGATACCATCCCGTCCTTTCACTTGAACTAATCCGCACGCGGCCTCTAGATTCTTACTCATTTAATGTAAGCTTAGAAAATAATTGTTTTATGGAAGGCATTTTTGTGTGAGTGACACCAAACTTAAGCCGTCCGTTTTTAACTTTCGGGGTGTCTATTCCTCTATATTCTTTCGGTAAATACTTGGCCACGGTTGAACGCATTTCGGGTATATCCATGTATATGGAATTCAAGAAAAAATGTGCGTCGAATTTAGGATCATTGTTTGGATAGGTACCATGGGAAAATTTAAATTCATTCGAAGTTATCATCGGGTTTCGGTACCCGTTTTTATCAACATACGACAAACCAAAATCACCTATTAACGCATTACCTTTATTATCAATGAAAACATTCCTCCAACTTAAATCATTATGTCTAAATGATGGATACTTTTTCTGAAAATCTATCAATGTTAATAGAACCTTCTTGAATATCTTTTTAAAATTTTTTTTATTTATAGATCCACTGGTGGGTACATAATTTGAATATATTACACCATCCTTGAAAGCGAGTGGTCTCACAACACCACCCGGTGACAGATCATACGCAAGTGCACCTAACTTGTATTCTGTGGACAGATTTTCAATTTCAGATTTCTTGACTGCGTACTTGTAAACACACGCCTTGTTCGCACATCCCATAAATACAGATCCGTGTGCACCCTCCCCAACCTTTTTGAGTATCATTATTATATTAGTAATATATAAATGTCCTGGGATCCATTCTTCATGAATGACCGTCAAAGTAAACCGAATGCACAGAATACAATAGAAGGACTATCCATGATTCTTGACAAACTAAAACCTAAACCTTTCATTATGAGTAGCTCTGGGTCTAAGAATAACCCAAAGTTGATAATGAAAGCTCCTTACTTTCAGAGTCAAAAAGGCGTGAATTTTAATTATCATTTCGTGCCAAATAAAGATTTTTGTTTTTACATTCTTGTAAACAATTTCAAGGATCAATTTTCAAGTCACGCAATGGTTGGGTGGTGGAGAGCGGGGGAATTAATACTTTTCGACCCCAATGGAGACTTTTCGACCACCGGCGGCGATTCGGTATACAGCGGGTTCGCATACCTCGCGGCGCCCAGAAGGGGCAACTTACAAAACCCGCTATATAACACGTTACTGGATTATTTCAGACTTCCTAAGATGAAGGTTTACACAGGGAGACCCATCCCGTGTCCAGTGGGCATGCGTGGGACGTGCGTGTACCGCGCTTTGATGTATATCTTGGGAATACACAAATCCAACAACCCGGCTGAAGTTGTGAGATACGCAACAAAGTTAGCAAAGACCGACTTCAAGGCAGTTAAAGATTTGGTGGATGTTGCTGAGGTGTATCACATTTTTCCTAATGCAGAAATATTAATTGATTTCAAAAAGAAAATGAGAAATATGAGTATGAATAATGGTTCAAATAGTAATAATTACAAGTCAGTCTAAACGTCTACCTCCTCCTCTACCTCCTCATACTCAACGTCGTCTTCGTCGTCTGCACCAGCTCCGATACCCTTGAATGCGAACGAAGGGAGCTTCTTGGAAGGCTCAAACAGGCACTGGAGGAGACGAACGCTTACACCGAACTTATTGTCGATGAACCAGATCTGACTAATGTCAACGATTGCCATAATCCGCTGACCCTTCTCGAGGGAATCGAGAGGCACAGGTTCGCGTTGCATATTATAAGACTCGGGAACAAAAGAACCATTGGTTTGATTCGTCTGAACCTTGAGCTTGAAGGTTGCCGGCCACTCCCCCTTACCAGGCCGGACAAGAGGCTTGTAGAGCGCCTCTTGAAGTACAGACTTTGTATACTTCTTACCAAGCCACTCGGGTGAGTTAGCCTCCACGGTACTGAGTACAAGTTCGTCAAATACCTTGAGTGTATCCTCAAGTTCAGCAGACACGGGGTCGTTAGGGTCCAGGGAAAGGTCTATAGAGTACGAAGTCTTCTTGGTCGCATCATCGGTATACGAGCCAAGACCATATGGAGCCCTCAGGAACGGAAGTTGAATGTAGAGCTTTGAGTTACCACTTCCGGAAAGATAGACAGCCTTGCCACCCATCTTGTTCTTGCGGAGCTTGGAGAAGTTCACGGCATCAGTAGAGAAGTCAGTCGAGAGCTGAATTGAGAGCGCCATTATGTGTTTCTGCTTATACTATATTATAGCCTCTGGTCTTTAATTGTTTTTTTTCTGTGTATACAGTAAATTATGGGGATGTTCAAAGATTGTGGTTGTGGGTGCGCCGGCAAGAAGCAGGAGAAGAAGGTTCTGATTTCACTTGTGTCCGCAGCTCTGTTCTATGTTGTCGCCAACCCGCAGACCTTTCTGCTTGTAAGGCGTGTGCTCGGTGATGGCATCTCAACTGCGTCCGGTTGTCCAACCGCGACAGGTCTCCTTATCCACGCCCTTGTATTCTTTCTGATCACTTGGGCTCTTATGAATCGTTAAATATTATTTTAATAACTACTATTATATTAAATGATACTTGCGAATGTATTGGGTATCATAGTTGTTATATTACTGTGTCTCGCTAGTTATTGTTTTATTAAAGAACAGTCAGTTGATGTTATATCATGTATGATTGACAAATTCATACTATTCAAGAAAAAAAAGAAAAGTGTAACACAGCCCAGTGATACACCGAACACCGGTAAAACGTGTGAATTTGAGGGCGAAGATCTGTATAACGGTACGATATTTGCCACCGATGGCACACAAATTAAAGAACAGCCTCAAATGACATGCGCAGACTGTACAAAGTATATATATAAAGACAACGACGGCAAGTGCTACGACTTTATCCACGATGTAAATTATAACGCGGATAATTATTGTACATCAGAGCAGAGCCAGGATTTGAAAACAGATAAGGAAGTTATAAAATGTAACGACATATGTACACCTTCGTTCACACCTAAAGCCTGTCCGTTTTAAAAGTCGTCGTCGAATGTAATAGCTCCCTCGTTTGAAAACTTTGCATAATCTCCGACACGTTTCTCAAAAAAATTTGTTTTTCCATCCATACTTATATTTTCCATGAAATCGAAAGGATTCTCAACCCTCCAAATGGGATCATATCCCAGTTGTTTGAGCATTCGATCGGCGACAAACTCAATATAAGTAGACATCTTCTGAGCATTCATACCTATGAGAGCACACGGTAGCGCGTCTGTAATGAAAGACGTCTCAATGGCAACAGCCTCGGAGACGATAGCGTGGACGGACTGTTGTGACGATTTATGATTAAGCATAGCAAATAACTCAATAGCAAACTCCAAGTGCATAGCTTCATCCCTGCTTATCAGCTCGTTACTAAACGACAACCCGGGCATCAACCCTCTCTTTTTCAGCCAGAAAATTGCACAAAATGACCCCGAAAAGAAGATTCCCTCGACACACGCAAAAGCTATCAGCCGGTCGCCGAAAGGAACGGAAGAATCGAACCACTTGAAAGCCCACTCCGCTTTCTGTTTAATACACGGTATAGTTTCTATAGCCATGAATGTATCACTCTTCTCTTTCGGATCTGTGATATATTTATCTATCAATAGACTGTATGTCTCTCCGTGAACCATCTCATTATGTGACTGGTACGCGTAGAAGCTTCTGGCCTCTGGAACTTGAACCTCATTCGCAAAATTCACGCTGATATTTTCAAAAACAATCCCATCCGAAGATGCAAAAAACGCCAAAATCATCTTGATGAAATGGTGTTCACCTTCAGAAAGAAGGTTCCAGTCGTCCATGTCCTTACTCAGGTCAACCTCCTCAGCGGTCCAATTGGACATCTGGGACTTTTTGTAGAGTTGCCACAGGTTATGATGCTTGATCGGAAAAACTGTAAATCTATTGTTGTTTTGATCTAGAAGTGGTTCGTAGCTTTGATCTAGGTATTCTTCCAGGTCAAAATTGTCTCCGATGTGATTGTTGTCGATCATGATCTGTGGGTACGTAGACACCGACCTACCGCATATTTCTTGGAGTGTTTCCCTGTCTACTATACGCTTGGTGTATGATAGATTCGCATCATTTACAAGCTGTTCGGCAACGTCACACATAGTACACCCTTCCTTGGATAATAGAGTGACCTTCATATTATTATAGATAAATATATTATGTTGGATATTTCTAAATATGATTATTTTCAGAGATATTAGGGTGGGTGATATTGTTAAGATACAGGTTGTATGCGACGAAATAGAAGAAGACCTATACGCTCGTGTCGATGATGTGCTTGCGACGACACTCGACGTCAAGTATTATGTAGCAACCAGCAAGATATACAGAGGAGCATGTCTGTATGGTTTAGATTCTGAAGTAGAAAGTGTACTTCAAGAGTCTCTCACCGAACATTATATAAACGGTACAAGTCCTTTTGAAAGTAAGGAGGACATGGTGTACATCCCTGAAGAAGTTATGAGTGAATACTCCGACTCTGAAGTGGAGGATATGTCCGAATCGGAGTCAGACGACGAAGATGGCTTTGTGGTGCCGGATGACGCTAGCGAGGCGTGGGAACCCCCATTGGGTAGTCAGGCTATAGACGATCAGTGGGACAGTTGGGCTCCACCGACCGCGGGTGCCAGGAATTTCAAATCGGTCGTGGACCGTATAGAACAGTGTGCCCGGCTTCAGGTTGATGAACTTCGATTCTGATTTCACTGGGTGGGCCTGGTGGGGGGTATTTACAAACTAATAAACATTTGCACGGTTTACAAAATCGTTCCATCTTGTGATATTTTCTATAACATGGCTGGGGTTTCTTAAAAACAAAACGCAACAGTCTACTCATGACATTACTAGAAGTAACGCGTTTTGTTTTTAAACCAAAGCAGTCAGTGGCCTGTACACATTGCACATGTGTTAGGTTCGGGAAATTCTAAAAAGATGTTTAAAAACAACTCATGTACGTTTCACCTATATAGTAAGAGCATCAGTCACCATGGTTGACACCGCGTTGTGGGATGACTTCGACGCTATGATGACTGTCATGAAATCGACAGAACCAGTAAAAGCTATAAAAAAGGGTGATCAATATACATGCTCTTGTGGGTGTGCTAAATGTTTCGGCGCGGATCGTATACCCGTCTGTACTGAATGTGGTATCGTTGACCAATCGTATATCGACACTTCACCCGAGTGGAGATCTGGTGTGAGTGAAGATGGTAAAGTTTCAGACCCTTCTCGCTGTGGTATGCCCAAGGACACCGAACTCTTCTCAGATGCATGGGGTGGTGGAACCGTTATTACATCTGGTCGATACGCTTCATATACTCAAAGGAAGATGGCTCTTATCAACTTCCATTCGTCCATGAACCACAGGGACCGTGCACTTTTCCACGCGTACAAGGATATTGACCAGGCTGGCAAGTTAAACCTGGAACTCCCCGAATCTGTGCTCCACGCAACAAAGGTTATGTATCGCAAGTTTAACAGCGAGGTATTGACACGTGGGGCTGTCCGTCTCGGAATCAAAGCCAACTGTTTGTTCTACGCGTGTAAACTTAATAACATCCCCCGTACGACCAAAGAGATTGCGGACGCCTTTGGCATACCTACGAAAGATCTGAGCCGTACCACGCAGATGTTCAAAGATACTATTGTAGGTAAAACTGAAACGGTTAAACCATCCGACCAGATTACCAAACCTAGTCATGTCATTCATCGGATGCTCAACGAATTTGACTTTGGAGAGGGTCGGCGTACAGAGAGGATCAAGTGTTTAAAGTTTGCCGGTGCTCTTGAAAGTTGCGTACCCCTCATGGGCAAAACACCAAATAGTATCGCGGCCGTTGTTATTTACAAAGTCATGGGTGATCGTTTTTCCAAACATGACATAGTTAAGCGGTGTGGTGTAAGTATGCCAACATTGAACAAAATAGAACTAATTGTGAACAAACACTTAGAGGCTACGGTCGTTACACCGGTATAGTATGACTAAACTATTTTTGAGCACCCCCTGTTACGGAGGACTGTGTTTGGAAACATATGCGACCAGTATACTCGGCCTTCAATCGCGGTTGCAAAAGGAGGGCATCCAATTGTTTTTAGACACGACCGAAAACGAAAGTTTGGTTCACCGCGCCAGAAATGTGTCCGTGGGGCGATTCATGCAAAAATCAGATGCCGACTATTTCATGTTCATAGATGCTGATATACATTTTGACGCCCAAGCCGTTGTAGATCTTATCAAGTCTGGGCACGATATTTCTGTAGCCTGTTACCCAAAGAAATACGTTGACTGGCAACAGGCAGCCACGGCAATAAAATCTGGTGACACGGCCAACAAGTCTATGGCCATGTTATCTTCGAGTCTTGTTGTAAACTTTGGTTCGACAGACCTTGCGATTGAAAATGGCTTTATTTCCATATTGGATGGTCCAACTGGATTTATGATGATCAAGAGAGAAGTCTTTGAAAAAATGCAGGTACATTACACAGATCTATGGTGCAAGAATGATCATCAAAACAGAGACTTTGATACATACTGTGCCGTATTTGATTGTATGATCGACCCAGTATCAAAGAGATATCTTTCGGAAGATTATGCATTTTGTAGACGGTGGCAACAGATGGGCGGTAAGATACACGCTCATGTTACTACCACATTGGGGCATGTGGGTAACCTACCATTTTGTGGATCTCTTGAAGAGAGGCTTAAGGTTTTAAATACTTCTAAGTGTACAGATGAAAATAACGACAATCCTTGCAACAAGAAACAAATCAGCGACAGTGAGAACTCTGTACACTCTACTGACACTTAATAATGTGTGCTTAGAAACCAAAAACGACCATGAAATTGTATTTGTAAACGACGATCCATTTGAAATTTCCAAGTGTGTATCAAAATGTTTGAAAACGTGTGATCGCGTGTTCTTCGTCGGTTACAGTGCACACGTTGACCTCGAAACCGTTAAAAAAGTATTTAGTAAGTTCCCCAATGGGTATAATGGATTTGTTGCTCCTGCCGTGGTAGAAGGCATTGATTGGGATATGTTCAAAACTAAGGTTTCTAATGGATGCTCTGAGCCAATTAGCCAGATGGGTTTGCACTTTGATACAGAGGTTGACAGGAAGATAGACAACGAATTTTGGAGTGTTAAAACAACAAGCCCACGCGTATGGGTCATAGATACGAAAAGTACGATCAAGGCTATTAGATCTAAAAAGGGTGAAGGTGTGACGTTTCCGGTTCATCGCGATGAAGTTTTTAAGAAGATAAAGATTTGTGCCTTTGTAAAAGCAAAGGTGACAATCAACTACTCACACGAGTGTGTGTCAAATATATTACAGTCGGCGGGAATTACGGTAAATTATAACAAATGAAAGAATTTCTTGTAAAGGAGGGCGAAAACTGGGTTGTGCGATCCGGTACCCCTCTACACGCTTCAGCTTTACAAGCGTTCCATTCTATGTGGGGGGTTGTCGCCAGGAATGGTCGAATGCCACCGATATTTCCGGGTCCTCAACCAATCTCTATCGAGAGGGCTCACTTTGATAAACTGAAAAACAATCCATATGTTGTTTGTGAAAAAACCGACGGCCTCCGGGTTGCTCTTTTGGCGTTTACCTTCAATTCCAAAAAAGTCACTCTCATGATCAATAGATCTCTTAGGATGGTGTGGACATCTCTGAATCTACCTAAGAGTGCTCACGCGGGTACAGTTATAGATGGTGAACTGGTTGATAAGAAACTCATGATATATGACGCCGTATTTGTATCCGGTGAAGATCTTAAACCAAAACCACTTCTCGACCGTCTTGAACGCGTTGAGCTTTTCATAAAAGGTATCATGAAACTGGCCAACGATCCCGTTGTTGTTAAACTTAAACGGTTCGTACCGTTGTCAGAACTAAAAGATTTTCAACTAAATGTAGTTCCAAAATTACCTTACAAAACGGATGGCCTGGTTTTTACACCAGTTCGCGACCCGATACGGTTGGGTACCCACGAGAATATGT
>Ga0129324_10001964_pt1 | contig 12934 bp, 10 predicted proteins | sample CPBDNA_7_FD_96879 | JGI IMG/M metagenome (GOLD analysis project Ga0129324, IMG submission 96879) | Freshwater to marine salinity gradient microbial communities from Chesapeake Bay, USA - CPBay_Spr_15_0.2_DNA | ecosystem: Environmental > Aquatic > Marine > Coastal | place: USA: Chesapeake Bay... | reverse complement strand
TTTGATTGGAAAAGGCTGAGGCTACAATACCTGTGAGCAAAGCCACTGTGCAGACCCCCATCAATGCCGTCAAAGCACCGATGAATTTACCAATCGGTGTAATAGGGTAAACGTCTCCATAACCCACCGTAGTCAGCGTAATTAATGACCACCACATTGACTCTGGAATCGATTTAAAATGATCAGGCTGAACATCACTTTCGGCTAGGTACATCATTGAACTGGATAAGAATAACGCGATTGCCAATAGGTAAAGCGTGGCGGCAAAAGAGCGGCGTTCTTCATGCACCGCCGAGACTAAATCCTCAAGGGCCGAGGAGTAATGGGACATTTTTAGCAACCTTAGTAGCCGCAACACACGCAGCCAGCGCAGATCTAAGCCACCCATAATGAGGGGCAAAAGACTGGGTAAAAAAGCGGCTAAATCAATGATGCCGGTAAAACTAAAAATATAGGAACTGCGACGGCCCCAAGGGGTTGCACCCCGCGCTGAGTTGTCTGCCGTAATGGACCAAATACGCAGTAGGTATTCAACCAGAAATATAGACACGGAAAACCATTCAAACATCATCAGTTGGCGATGATACTGGAGGTTGATCGAGTCAACAGATTCTAGGCACACAGCCACAAGGTTAAGTAGTATTAGAATGGATAGGAATAAGTCACACACTCGACTCGTCGAGTCGTTAAGGTCACCCTTACTTAAAACCTCCATGACTCGCTGTTTACAAAAGTTCAAAGCCTTAAAACCTCTTATAAAATCAACATCTTCTAATGTATAGTATGTGACCTTTGAAGCTTGCGCAATCTTTGCAGGCAAGGTTAAATCTGAATCGCCGTTTAGAACGGCCTCTGCGCATCAATAAATACCTTTATATCCTTTGCCAGTGTGTTACACACTCAAGCTAACAACTCTTTCAAGCTCTTTACAAGCGCTGCAGAAGCAGCGTCTTCAAGGTTATGACAACCCGCAGCAACCACCTGCTCACCCGCCACAAAGACATCTCTCACTGGGTTGTGATTAATACCAAAAGTCCAGCGATTGATCAATTGTTCTGGCTTAGCTGAGGCTAATAGAGGATGGCTAGTGTCCAAGGTTATAAAGTCAGCGCGGGCACCCACGCGCAGGCCAGTATTAATGTTACAGGCGGCATTACCACCCACTGCGCTGGTTTGGTAAATAAAATCTCCCACACTAGGTTGGTCATTACTATAAACGCGATTGCGTTGCTGGTCTCGCAAACGCTGACCATATTCTAATAACCGTAACTCTTCTGCTACAGAGACACACACATGACTATCGGAACCCACACCAAAGCGGCCACCTTGGGCTATTAAATCAGTGATGGGGAAAATGCCATCACCTAAATTGGCTTCAGTGCTGGGACATAAACCAACAACAGCTTGGCTGTCAGCAATAATTTTTACTTCTTGCTGGCTCACATGGGTGGCATGAATTAAACACCAGCGCGCGTCAAACCCTACTTCATTCGCTAACCACTCTACTGGCCGCTGACCACTCCAAGCAATGCAATCATCGACTTCTTTTGTTTGCTCCGCAATGTGGATATGCACTGGCCAAGTTTGTGGCAGGCTTGATAATGCAGTTTGCATTTGTGATTTCGTCACCGCTCGCAAAGAATGAAAACATAAGCCTTGGTTATGCTTCAAACTTTCCATGTTTTGGCCTAATTGCTCTTGCAGACGCAAGTAACCATCAAGATCATGAATAAAGCGAGTTTGGCCCCCATTGGGAGCCTGACCCCCAAAACCTGAATGGCTATACAGCACCGGCAATAAGGTCTGGCCAATGCCCACATCAACTGCCGCTTGTCGAACTTGTAGGGCCATTTCCGCAGGGTTGTCGTAAGCCTGACCACTTTGTTGATGATGCAAATAATGAAACTCAGCTACTTGGGTGTAACCCGCTTTGAGCATCTCGATATAGAGATAAGTCGCAATTTGCCCGACTTGTTGGGGGTTCAATTTGGCCACTAACCCATACATTAGATCTCGCCAACTCCAAAAACTGTCTTGCGGATCTAAACACACTTCAGCCAAGCCAGCCATGGCCCTTTGGAACGCATGTGAATGAAGATTCACCATACCAGGTAGAACCGGACCTGCTAATATGTGACACCCTTGCTGGCTCTCATGGGTCGTTTGATTAGTTTCAAGGTGACTAATAACGCCGTTAGTGACGATGATTTTTACGTTGTTAGCCCAGCCTGAGGAGATTAAAGCTTGGTTGGCAAAGTAAACTTGGTCCATTATTGGCACTCTCATGGTAGGATGTGTTTAACTTGTATAGACATTACATGAATTGGCATAGTCAAGTCAAGATTGTATACTCCAAGCAGAACCAAAACCTATGGGCCCCTTGCGAATATTCCTCAAGCAGATACCACTCAAAGTTTATTAAATGCGCTTCCTAATACCAATGCACCCATTTATGCTCGACTAAAAAGCGCCATTTTAGAGAACATACAGTCATCCAATTGGATGCCAGAGCAACGCTTGCCATCTGAAGCCCAAATGGTGAACGCTTTAGGCGTGAGCCGCATGACGGTGAATCGGGCGTTAAGAGAACTCGCCGCCGATGGAGTGCTTATTCGCCAGCAAGGCGTGGGCACCTTTGTGGCTCCCCAAAAAGCCCATTCGGCATTATTTGAAGTGCACAATATTGCCCAAGAAATTGCTGACCGAGGTCACAAGCATGAAACAATAGTTGTTGGATTACAATCAGTTAAAGCGAATACAGATCAAGCTTTACGACTTGGGGTGCGTACGGGTGAAATTATTTTTAAGTCAACTTTAATTCATCTTGAAGATCAACAGCCCATTCAATTAGAACAACGTATTGTGAATGCTACCTTGGTGCCAAACTACGGCCAACAAGACTTTACTCAATTAACACCCTTTGCTTATCTAAATAAAGTCGCCCCTATTACTGAAGGTGAGCATTTAGTAGAAGCCGTCATTCCAAACGCTATTGAAGCCCAGCAGCTGGCGATTAATTCAACCCAAGCCTGCCTCCAAATAAAACGTCGAACTTGGTCTGGTAAGACAATTGTCACCAGTGCTAGATTGCTTTCTCCAGGTCATCTTTTTCAATTATTTGGGCATTTTGGACGCATCTAGTGGCTACATTTTACTTGCCAGAGTATTAAAATGGGCGTATCTTTTATTACTTGTATATACATGTAAGGAAAATGCCCATGATTAGTCCTCAGGAACTCACCGCACGCCGCACCCGCCATGGCGATATTAAAGCACCTACGGGCAGTACAATCAGCACTAAAAGCTGGCTAACTGAGGCACCTCTGCGCATGCTAATGAACAACCTCGACCCAGAGGTGGCAGAGAATCCCAACGAACTGGTGGTCTATGGTGGTATCGGTCGGGCGGCTAGAGACTGGGCTAGTTATGATCAAATAGTGGCATCACTGACCGAGCTTGAAGATGACGAGACGCTACTCGTCCAGTCTGGCAAACCTGTTGGGGTGTTCAAAACCCATAGTAATGCTCCGCGAGTGTTAATTGCTAATTCAAATTTGGTTCCACATTGGGCCACCTGGGACCACTTTAATGAGTTGGATGCGAAAGGTTTGGCTATGTTTGGCCAAATGACAGCCGGTAGTTGGATTTATATCGGTAGCCAGGGCATTGTTCAGGGTACTTACGAAACCTTTGTGGAGGCTGGGCGACAGCACTTTGGTGGGAGCCTAAAAGGGCGCTGGATTCTTACAGCGGGGCTTGGCGGTATGGGCGGGGCACAGCCATTAGCAGCAAGCTTGGCGGGTGCTTGCTCCCTTAACATCGAATGTCAACAAAGTCGTATTGACCTGCGCTTACAAACTCGCTACCTAGATGAACAAGCCAAGGATCTTGATGATGCTTTGCAACGGATTGAACACTACACACAAATGGGTGAGGCCAAGTCGATAGGCTTGCTGGGAAATGCGGCAGACATTTTACCAGAGTTAGTAAGACGTGGCGTTAAACCAGATTTAGTCACCGATCAAACCTCTGCCCACGATCCTTTAAATGGTTACTTACCGCAAAATATGGATTGGGAAAGCTATCGTCAAAATGCGACTGATAAACCTGCAGACACAATATTGGCCGCCAAGGCATCTATGGCCACTCATGTTAAAGCCATGCTGGCATTCCATGAGCAAGGTATTCCTACCGTAGATTACGGCAACAATATCCGCCAAGTCGCGCTTGAAGAAGGCGTAGAAAATGCCTTCAACTTCCCAGGCTTTGTGCCTGCCTATATTCGGCCACTCTTTTGCCGTGGTATCGGGCCCTTTCGCTGGGTTGCCTTATCTGGCGATAAGGAAGATATTTATCGCACAGACGCCAAGGTTAAGGAACTTATTCCTGATGATGCCCATTTACATAATTGGCTCACTATGGCTCGTGAACGCATTCAGTTCCAAGGTTTACCAGCCCGTATTTGTTGGGTTGGACTTGGCCAGCGCGCCAAACTTGGCTTGGCCTTTAATGAAATGGTACGCTCTGGCGAAGTCAAAGCCCCCATTGTGATTGGACGCGATCACCTAGATTCGGGTTCTGTGGCTAGTCCTAACCGAGAAACAGAAGGCATGCGCGATGGCTCTGATGCCGTATCTGATTGGCCCTTACTTAATGCCCTGCTCAATACAGCATCAGGGGCTACCTGGGTCTCTTTACACCATGGAGGTGGCGTGGGCATGGGCTTTTCACAACATTCAGGCATGGTGATTGTTTGTGATGGCACTGACGAAGCCGCCGAACGTATTGCCCGTGTGCTCCACAACGATCCAGCCACAGGTGTTATGCGCCATGCAGATGCCGGCTACGACATTGCTATAGAGTGCGCCCAACAGCAGGGCTTAAACCTTCCCATGATTAAGCAGAACTAAATTCACTGAGGCTTCTTATGTACACCTTTGAAATTCAGCCTGGCCTTCTCACACTTGCGCAATTGCGCAAAGTAGCCCGCCATCGGGTTAATGTGTCTATCGCCAGCCATGCTCTGCCTGCTATTCATAAAAGCCAGCAACTGGTCAATCAAATGATTGAGGAAAATAGAACAGTATACGGTATCAATACTGGGTTTGGGCTACTGGCTAACACCCGAATAGAGGTAGACGACCTTGAGGAACTGCAACGTTCTATTGTCTTGTCTCATGCAGCAGGCATTGGGCAATTCATGGACGATGCGACCGTTCGGTTGGTCATGGTACTCAAGATCAATAGTTTAGCGCGTGGATTCTCTGGCATCCGCTTAAGCGTGATTGAAGCATTAATGACCCTCATTAATACGGAAGTTTTTCCCTGCATTCCTGAAAAAGGTTCAGTGGGTGCCTCAGGTGATTTGGCTCCTTTAGCCCATATGAGCGCCGTGTTATTGGGCGAAGGCCAAGCCCGTTACCGAGGCGAAATAATTTCTGGAATAGCGGCATTGAAAATAGCGGGTTTGAAACCGGTGACCTTAGCCCCAAAGGAAGGACTAGCCCTACTCAATGGCACTCAAGTATCTACCGCCTTTGCCCTACAAGGCTTATTCCATAGTGAAGACTTATGGGCCTCAGCTACAGTCTGTGGTGCACTCTCTGTCGAAGCAGCCTTGGGTAGTCGCAGCCCCTTTGATGAACGTATCCACCAAGTGCGGGGGCACAAAGGCCAAATTGATTCTGCTAAGGCCTACCGCCATCTCCTCACTGAAAATAGTGAAGTGGGTCTCTCACATGACCAGTGCCATAAGGTACAAGACCCCTATTCTTTGCGCTGCCAGCCTCAAGTTATGGGCGCTTGTTTAGAGCAGATCCGCCACGCTGCCGGCGTCTTGGAAGTCGAGTCTAATGCGGTATCAGACAACCCATTAGTCTTTGCTGATGAGGGAGACATTATCTCTGGGGGTAATTTTCACGCCGAACCAGTGGCTATGGTGGCTGATAATTTAGCCTTAGCCATTGCCGAAATTGGCAGTTTATCAGAGCGGCGTATGGCCTTACTAATTGATTCAGCCCTTAGCCAATTACCCCCTTTTTTAGTCGATAATGGGGGTGTGAATTCAGGCTTTATGATTGCTCAGGTGACTGCTGCCGCCTTGGCAAGTGAAAACAAAACTTTTGCTCACCCCGCTAGTGTGGACAGCATACCTACTTCAGCTAATCAAGAGGATCATGTGTCTATGGCCACTTTTGCAGCGCGCCGTTTGCGAGATATGAGCGAAAATACCCGCGGTATTTTAGCAGTAGAACTCTTAGCTTCGGTGCAAGGCTTAGATTTTCGCACCGGCTTAAATTCCAGTCCGTTGCTCGAACAGGCTCGCTCTGGTTTACGGGCACGTGTGCCTTTCTATGACAAAGACCGTTACTTTGCCACAGACATTGCAGCTGCTAATGAACTGTTAGCTACCGCTTGCCATAATGACATGATGCCAAGTGGCACACTATCCAGCGCTAATTAGTGGGTGATAGATTACCCACACAGGATACAAAAATGCCTTCCTTTGATACGATTTACGTTGGTTTTCATGCTGCTACCATGGTGTCTACCAAGGATTATGGCGCCATTGAAAATGCCTCTATCGGGGTTAATATTGGCCAAATTACTTGGTTAGGCCCAGTTTCTGAATTACCTCACCACGAGGCAACAATAATAGACTTGGGTGGTGGTTGGGTTACGCCTGGTTTGGTTGCTTGTCATACTCACTTAGTATTTGGTAGTGATCGCAGCGCCGAATATGAGATGCGTCTACAAGGGGCAAGTTATCAAGCCATTGCTAAGGCTGGTGGCGGCATTGTTTCCACTGTGACTGATACCAGAAATGCTAGCGCAGAAGCCTTATTCACTGCTGCAGAAAAGCGCCTCTGCGCCCTTATGGCTGACGGGGTGACTTGTGTCGAAGTGAAATCGGGTTATGGCTTAGACCTAGTCACAGAAGAAAAAATGTTGCGCGTCGCTCGCTCCCTTGGTGAAAAACTATCGGTGACCTTGCAGACCACATGTTTGGCGGCCCATGCCATACCCCCCGAATTTCAGGGTCAAGCTGATGCTTACATTGATTTGGTGTGTGAAGAAATCATACCCACCATAGCCAAAGCTGGCCTGGCCGACGCAGTTGACGGTTTCTGTGAAGGCATTGCCTTTTCTGTGGCCCAAATTGAACGGGTATTTGACACGGCCCTCGCCTTTGACTTACCCGTAAAGCTTCATGCTGAACAACTTTCTAACCTAGGAGGCTCTGGCTTAGCGGCTCGCTATAAGGCGTTGTCCAGTGATCATCTAGAATATCTTAGTGATGCAGACGCCAAAGCCATGGCCATTGCGGGTACTGTTGCCGTGATTCTGCCAGGGGCATTTTTTTGCCTCAAAGAAACCAAACAACCACCCATACAGCGCCTCCGTGAACTAGGTGTACCTATGGCCATCGCCAGTGATTGTAATCCAGGGTCAGCGCCAGTTTTGTCCTTGCGTTTAATGATGAACATGGCCTGCACCTTATTTGGCTTTACACCACTAGAAGCATTGCAAGGAGCCACCCGTCATGGTGCTCAGGCTCTTGGTTTAGGCCATAGCCATGGCCAGCTTAAAGTCGGTTATGCTGCTGATTTTGTGTGTTGGGATATTCAAAAACCTGCAGAATTGAGTTACTGGCTGGGTGGCCAATTAGTAAAGCACCGCATTGTTGCGGGCCAAATCACATGACTGAATTCAATATAACTAAACCAGAAGACTTTATTACTATGCCGTGGCGCAATGGTTTAGGCTCAACGATTGAATTAGTAAAACACTGGTCTGGTGACTCTTTTCAGTGGCGCCTTAGCATGGCTGAGGTAACACAGGATGGCGCCTTTTCAGACTTTTCTGGCTATGACCGCTGTTTGCTTCTAATGCATGGCAAAGGGATGACACTCACAGACCAAGTAGGTCAGCAATGGCGTCTCTCAGAAACTCTAGATGCTGCCCACTTTAAAGGCGAAGACCTCATCGATGCGTGTCTCCATGATGGGCCAATTCTTGATTTCAACTTAATGACTAGACGCAAAGATTGTCGCGCCAAAGTCTTCACCAGCCAGCAGGAAAAGAGCCAAAAAATAGATTTAAACGGTGACTTATTTTTGCTTTTCAGTATTCAAGGCAACACCCATTTTCAGCTCAACAACACGCAGCAAACACAAGTACAAGAACAACATATACTGCAGCTAGGCTCCAGTACTGCCGATACCTGTCATTGCCATGGTGAGGCGTGGGTAGGTATACTTATTAGCAACCCATAGCCCATAATGGTGTTTAGTTAAAGGCCTTGTGGTGGGTGAGACTCATCACTCAAACTCGCGACCTAGCCCCGCAACCTAACCCGCTATTTAAGCCCACTAATTTACCCCTTTTTTAGGTTAACTCAGGAGTCATGCATGCAACTGGAGCACGTGGTTAATTTCGCTACCCACCCTATTTCCGATCCCCAGTATGAGCAGGCCTGTAAAGAACAGCTTGATCAAGAAGGGGTATTAATTCTCAAAAACTTTCTCAGCCCCACTGCGCGGGCTGCCATTATCACTGAAGGCGAGCACAAAAAAACGTCTGCTTTTTATACCAATTCTGGTCACAATGTATACCTTACCCAAAAAGATACAGCCTTGGCTGATGACCACCCCCGTAATAAATGGGTGCACTCTTCCAAGGGCTGCATTACGGACGATCAGATTGGGCTAGATTCGCCCTTGCGTGTGCTCTATGATGCGCAGCAACTACGCTCATTTTTAGCCGTTGTATTAGGCGAAGATACACTGTATCCATACGCTGATAGGCTGTCTTCAATTAACTTACATTATGCCAGCGAAGGTCAGGAGTTAGGCTGGCATTTTGATAACTCGTCTTTTGCCATCACCTTATTACTGCAAAGCCCAAAAGCTGGCGGCCAATTCGAATATGTGCCAAAACTTAGAAATGCTAGCCAAGGCGACATGAATTATGCAGGTGTGGATCGGGTACTCAAGGGAGAAGTAGAGGCGCAGGCCATTCCTATGGGTGCAGGTGATCTAATGCTGTTTAGGGGCAGAGATGCACTGCATCGTGTCACACCAAGCCAGGGAGAAATCACGCGCATGCTAGTGGTACTGGCCTATAATGCCGAACCTAATGTATCACTGTCTGAATCTGCTCGCATGACCTTCTATGGTCGTTTAACATAGCAACAGCATTGGTTTGCGCAGTTGTGGGGCAATCCCATGTTGGCGAGATTTAATGGGCTAAGCCAATCATAATGGTGCCAAATGCGACGATCACCCCAGCTAAAAGGCGACGGGTCTTTGGCCCCTCGCCAAACCAAAAGACACCGATTAGGGCGGCGAAAATCACCGATGTCTCGCGCAAAGCAGAGACCACGCCTAAAGGAGCTTCAGTCTTGGCATAAAGCACCAGCGCATAGGCAGTGGCTGACAGGATGCCACCCAAAAAGCCAAGTAGGCAGGGTTTTAACGGCATCATCCGCAGTCGCTGCCATTGAGTTTTAAAGATAAACAGTGCAACAAAGGCTTCGGCTATGAACAACCAGGCAATATAGCCCATGATGCTGTCAGACAAACGCACTCCGACACCATCCACTAGCGAATAAGCCGCCACAATGGCCGCCACAATGACTGCTGCAACCATTGATAATTTTGGCACCTCTGTTTTGAAAATACCTTGCGACAGCACCATCACCCCAGCCGAGACTGAAAAGATGCCTAACCAAGCCAAGCCAGGAAGGCTCTCACCAATCCATATTTGTGCCCCCAATGCCACTAAGACTGGCGCTAAACCGCGGGTGATGGGGTAGACAAGGCTCAGGTCTCCAATGCGATAGGCGAGATTTAAAAAATAATAATATCCCCAGTGGATGAGGGTTGAGGCAATGATATAGGGTACGGCGGCCCATCCAGGCAGTGGCGCCTGCGTTGCAATGATAATACCAGGTACCACATGTCCCAAGGCAATCAGACCCAGTACAATCGTCTTGTCGGCAGAGCCTTTGACCAAAGCGTTCCAGAACGCATGTAAAAAGGCAGAGGCCAAAACAATTAAAACCAGCGATAAACTCATAACGTCTCACAGAGTGCAATTGCTGCGGGTAGATCGTCTAAAAAAACTGCATACACAGTAATCGGCCCCGCCAGAAGGATGTCGTGCGCACTATCGTAGTTAACCTGGCCAAGGTGTTAAACCCCTCAAAGGTACTAATGGCACGTTAAATAATGCACATAAAAAGGCAAGTCCAAAGGACTATTTAGACCCATAAGTTAAAACGGGCCTGCACTTTTAAGTAAAAGTGCAGGCCCGTTTGTTAAGGTCAGTGGGCGTTAAGCAAACCACCAACGCTCAGCTGCCTTACCACCATCTAGTTCCCAGTTAGCTGCAACATCAGGGCCATGAGCTAATTTTTTACTCAAGGCATGCACGTTATTAGCGAACATGGGCACCAACGCTCCACCGTCGTCGTTAACCAAGGCTTGGCATTCATAATAGATTTCACGGCGCTTAGCCAAATCTAATTCTGAACTTCCCATTTGTACCAGTTTGTTAAAGCGTTCAACAGAGGCACCCGTGCGCCATGCGGTATCGTTCCATTTGCCGTCTGCCATGTAGGCGGCTTTGAACATCCAATCTTCCGTCGGACGGCCGCCCCAATAGCATGCAGTCCATGGCTTCTTATTCCACACATTAGACCAATAACCATCTTTAGGCTCACGCACTACTTCAATATTAAGTCCCGACTTAGCCGCCGATTCTTTAATCAAAAGAGCGGCGTCAACGGCACCAGCAAAGGCTGCATCGGAGGCAGATAACTGCACATTAGAACCATCATAACCGGCTTTTTTCAGATGAAAAGCCGCCTTGTCTGGATCATAAGCTCGCTGAGCTAGTTCACTATTGTGGAACGGGTTAGCCGTAGAAATAGGGGTATCGTTACCAATGGCCCCATGGCCTGAAAGAATCTTAGTGACTAATTCTTCGCGGTCTACTGACAATTTACAGGCCATGCGGAAATCATAGTTATCAAAGGGAGCAGCATCACAACGCATTGGGAAGGTGTAATGCAAGGTGCCCGTGGTTTCTAAAATCTCCAGAGAAGGATTACGCGCTAACAAGTGAACCGTTTTAGGGTCTACTCGGCCAATCGCATCTACGTCGCCATTCATCATGGCATTCTGTCTGGCTGTTACGTCAAGTATGACCAATAGTTCCACTTCATCGAAGTGAGCAGCATCTTGCTTCCAGTAGTTCGGATTGCGATAGAACTTAGCCCGCACGCCTGGCTCATAATTTTCCATGATATAGCCACCAGTGCCAATACCAGAAGCCCAGTCTAGCTGACCATCACGCACAGGTAGAATGGGGAAGTGGTAGTCACTTACGATAAAGGCAAAGTCAGCACTGCCATTAGACAAGGTGAACACGACATCATCTCCATTAATGGCGATGTTAGTGACATCTGCTAATAATGCCTTACCTGCAGACTTGGTATCTTCGCCCATGTGGAACTGAAATGAAGCCATTACATCAGCGGGTGTCAGTGCTTTGCCATCGTGGAAGGTGACGCCTGAGCGAATCTTAAAGGTCCAAACTTTTGCATCTGCAGAAGCCCCATATTCGGATGCGAGTTCAGGAATTAGCTGTCCTTTCTTACTCACTTCTGTAAGGTGATTACAATAAGCAAAAATGACATTTTGTGACATGCCGTTTTCTGATGTGCCTGGATCTAATGAATCAGTGGTTGATCCGTGGCCCATGCCCAATCTAAATTTACCACCGGCCTTGTGAGATCCAGCTGAAGCGTTTCCAGCTGCAGCCAATGCAGTCGGCAAGATAATACCTGCAGCTAGACTGCTGGTGACAAATTGACGACGGTTTAGGTCCATAGTGAATGGATTTTTTAGTTGATCTATTTGGTCTTTAGACATTATTTTTATTCTCCAATTATATAACTAACTAATATAGATTACGTTGAGTTCGAAGGCTAATACTTGGGTTCCAAAAGAGCTAAGGCTTGGGGCTCGAGCTCGACATAAAATTTGTTAGGTAAAAGAAGGTAACACAAAAAAAAGCGCCTGTTAATTATATTTATTTATACTTGAACGATTATTCGAACAAAAATAGTTTAAAAATAATTCCGTAAGCCAATCAACCTTAACTGGCTGTTACTGTTTTAAAACAATTGCCGGCATGAGCTTAGTTTAAGGAGCAACGGTGCACATAGACCTTATTTTTCCTAACTATACTCCGCTGGGAGAACTGGCATGAATGGCCCTATATTATTTATACAAAAAGTTAAAGGAGCTTTAGCCCATCAAAAACCTCGATACTTTCTGACAAAAAGATACAAGGTCTTGAACGAAATAAATGCGAAAGCATGGCCATAACATAATTATCATAATCAGCAGGTTACCCCTATCTATAGCGTCATTTCATCATTAATCTTAGCTGCTTTAACAACTTCAGATGTTTGTGAACCTAGACTAATTAGGTCATTATTTTTTTTTGCTTCCGATAGGCATAACTCAGATTTTAGTATACAGTTATGTTACAAACAAAAATAAATCATCGAGTATTCATTCACGTGCATCCCGTTTTAACGACTATTATTCAGCGCTTAGGGCTAGGGTTTCTCACCCTTTTTGTAGTGACCGTTATCATTTTCAGTTCCATCGAATTTTTACCCGGTGACTTTGGTCAAGCGGTATTAGGACAAGCCGCGCTGCCAGAGACAGTTGAGGCTTTTCGACGAGAACTTGGCTTAGATAGGCCGCCTGTAGAACGTTACTTTATGTGGGCTGGTAACGTGCTAACCGGTGATTTGGGTAATTCTTTTTCAGGGCGCAATTCCTCTGGTGTAGACCGTTCAAGGGATGTATGGAACCTCATTCAACCTCGCTTAGCCAATACCTTATTTTTAGCT
>Ga0129324_10001963_pt1 | contig 12936 bp, 9 predicted proteins | sample CPBDNA_7_FD_96879 | JGI IMG/M metagenome (GOLD analysis project Ga0129324, IMG submission 96879) | Freshwater to marine salinity gradient microbial communities from Chesapeake Bay, USA - CPBay_Spr_15_0.2_DNA | ecosystem: Environmental > Aquatic > Marine > Coastal | place: USA: Chesapeake Bay... | reverse complement strand
CGAAGGTCTTACGGCGCTCAGAGCGCCAGCAGATCGTTAAAGTGAGGCTCACACATTTCTTTGCCAGACTCTACGGTTTCCATTACATCCTTTATTTGCAGCATGCTTAACCCTATCACTGATATTGCTGTCACGGCTGCCGTTAAGCATTTCCGACGTGTCATCAACAGCGCCATTAACGGCTACTGGGCGTTTTTTTGCAATTGGCTACCTTTAAATATTGTTAGCACCGCCAACCGATCTTAGGTTGTGGCTGTGCTCTTGTTATAAATCTACAGGTTTAAAAACTATAGCTCTTAAAATCGGTGCGCCTGACAGTTCTGCAATGCACCGTTTTTGGCGACGAAATGGCAGGTTAAGGGGTAATTTTGACACTGTCAAGATACGTTGATACATTGCCGGTATGAGAGCATCAACGTCCATCGAAACTTCACGCTCAAGTTACCACCACGGCGACTTGCGCGCCGCACTGTTGGCTGCCGCGCGGGATATGATCGCGGAGGCGGGGATTGAGGGTTTGTCGCTGCGCAAGCTCGCCGAGCGCGCGGGTGTCTCGCGCACAGCGCCATACCATCACTTTCAGGACAAGAATGATTTGCTCTGCGCCATTGCTGCCGAGGGGTTTCAGCGCAGACACCGAGAGGCGATTGCCTCGTTCAATGATCCCAGTAAGACGCAAAGGGAAAAATTTGAAGCCTATATCTGCGATTACATTCGCTTTGCTGTTGAGAGCCCAGAACAGTATGAGTTGATGTTTGGGCGCAGTATATGGAAGCAGAAAAACAGCACTCAAGAGCTGCGTGACGTGGCGTATCCCTGTTTTCAGCACAGCGTCGACATGATCCGCTGTTGGCAGGAGTGCGGGCTGCTGTCGAAAGACGACAACCCTCTGCGTACATCCCAAGTGATTTGGGGCGCTGTGCATGGAATAGCTAAGTTGTGGATAGATGGTATCTACACAGATGACGGCCAAATTGAGGCCGTGGCGCTCTGCGCAGTTAATATTTTTATTAATAAAGCGCCATAACTAACTGTTTTTCAATGTGTTATTTTTTCTGCTTTCCCTTAATATTTTTGACTCCCTCCCGCCGCTAGGTAACTTGTTGATTTCTTGCGAAAAATCAAGTTTTTAACCCCGCTTATTTTTTGACAATTCCAAAAATGAGAACTACGTTTAGTTGGCCTGTTAAGCAGTTATGTTTTTAAGTTCCAAAATTTGGATTTGGTCGCATTTACTTGTGTTCTGGGTACCTAGATTGTAGGTACGGGAATCTTCAGGTAGTCATGCGGAATATTAGTTTCAGGAGTTTGAGGAGTACGTTATGAAAATGAGTTATCGAAAATTACTGCAGTCATTCGCAGGCTTAGTGTTGTTGTCATCAGCCAGTTTTTCAATGGCTGCCACCTACGATTATGATTTTGATGCAGACGAAGCTGAGCGCGGCGCACAGCCATTGAACTTTGGCGATTTAAACGTCTACGGCTATAAAAATGGCGTTGAGGCAAATGCCTATTTAGATAGCGGTGTCAAAGCAGGTATCGGCGTTTGTGGAAAGTTGCTCAGCGAACAGCAGGGCACCAACTGGTGTAATCCTGCCAGCGATGACAACCTACAGGCAAACGAAGTTCTGAAGTTTGTCTTTGATGCAGCTAAAAAAGTGTCTGTGGTTGGCATCAATGGTCCGCACATTTCTGCCAATGGTCAGTGGGTGCGAATTTGGACTGACACCCAGGGTTGGGATCTGCTTCAAGTAGCGTCAGACAAAATCACACTGGGTTTTTACCTGACCACGCTAAAAGTATTTGGAACCATGACTGGTGCTATGGCTGAGAAGTATGGCAGAGGAACAACGACTGATCTTTACGTTGCCGGAATTAACGAAGTGCCTATTCCTGCCGCTGTTTGGTTGTTCGGTTCTGCGTTGCTAGGTCTTGCAGGTCTGCGTCGTCGCAAAATCGCAGCCTAACGCATTCTGAGCGGTCGGCAAGGAGCCTTTCCGCGAGGAATAAAAAACCTCAGCTTTTGGCTGGGGTTTTTTTGTCTTACGTTTTTTTCGAGCTTTATTCTTCTAGCATTTCGTCAATTGCGTCAGACGTTTCTTCAACAGCGCCCTCTGCAGCTTCTTGCGCGCTATCGATCGCGTCGCCAGCAGCTTCTTCTACAGTCTCCATCACTTCGCCTACAGCTTCTTGTGCGTCGCTAGCGGCTTGCTCAACAGCGTCGCTCATCGTTGCTTCTTCAACAGCAGGTGCGGTGGACTCTGCGGCATCGCGATCGCAAGCACTCAGTCCAATAGTTGCCAGCATGGCGATTAATAAAGCGTTGTACTTCTTCATATGTCTACTCCTTTCCAGATTTTGTAATTGATTGCCAAATTTTTTGAACCAAGCATCACGGTTAGCTAAAGCTCAGCTAAAGCATAGTCTAACGCGTTACCAGCGTGAAGCCCATTTCAGAAAAATAACTGGCGCAGCTGCAGCGTGAAGTCCGATTTAAAGGGTTAATTTAATTGATGGCGTTATTCTGGTTGGAATTAGTTGCCGATCCAGATGCGCTGTGGCAAACTTCACGCCGCTTTTAAAGGGGGTCTCGATCATCTGAGATGCCGTGCTAAAAGAAGCTTTAAAAGCCCGTTTTATGCGAAAGTGGCGGAATTGGTAGACGCACTGGATTTAGGTTCCAGCGCCGCAAGGTGTGGGGGTTCGAGTCCCCCCTTTCGCACCATTTATTAAGTGATATCAAGAGGCAAATCCATGCAGGTTTCCATTGAGTCAAGTACAGGTCTTGAGCGTCAGCTGAAGATTGGTGTGCCTGCCGAACGTGTTGAAAAAGAAGTTACCGAACGTCTTGAGAAGGCGACTAAAACAGTCAAAATCAAAGGCTTTCGCAAAGGAAAGGTCCCCTTAAAGGTTGTTAAACAGCAATTCGGCAAGGGCGTTCGCCAAGAAGTTGTTGGTGAGATTATCAATTCAACCTTCTATGAAGCGATCCGACAGGAAGACCTTCGTCCAGTAGGGCAGCCTCGTATCGATGAGTTGAAAGACACTGAAGGCGCCGATCTCGAATATTTAGCGATTTTCGAAGTCTACCCCGAGCTAACATTGGCTGACCTAAGCAAAGTGAAAATCACTCGCCCGGTCACCGACCTTACGGACGCAGATGTCGAGACCATGATTGACGTGTTGCGCAAGCAGCAGGCCAAGTTTGAAGCGGTAGATACGCCTGCTGAAGACGGCTCACGTGTAAATATCGACTACGTTGGCACCAAGGGTGGAGAAGAGTTTGCCGGCGGCAAGGCAGCGGGCCAGACCTTGGTCTTGGGCTCGAACAGCATGATTCCTGGCTTCGAAGACGGATTAATTGGTCTGAAAGCTGGCGACACTAAGACGCTAAAGCTTAAGTTTCCGAAAGATTATCACGCCGAAGAACTCAAGGGCGCGAAAGTAGAGTTTGCCGTGACTGTCAATGCAGTTGAAGTGCAGACGCTACCTGAGATGAACGACGATTTCTTCAAGCTTTATGGCGTTAATGAAGGCGGCGAAGAAAAATTCCGTGAAGACGTCAAAAACAACATGGAACGCGAGCTGCGCAATGCAATCCGTAACAAAGTCAAAAACCGCGTAATGAATCAGTTGTTTGACCTCAATAAGGTTGAGTTGCCAAGTGCCTTGGTTGCCAATGAAATAATCCAGCTCAAGCAGCAGATGGTTCAGCAGTTTGGCGGTGGTCGTCAGATTGATCTGAGCATGTTGCCGGACGATATGTTCAGGGACAAGGCCAAGCGCCGTGCAGCCCTGGGTGTTATTGTGTCTGAAATCATTAAAGTTGAAGCGCTTACGCCCGATGAAGATCGTGTGCGTGAGCGAATTAATGAAATAGCATCCACATATGAGCAGCCAAAAGAAGTGGTTGACTACTACTACAGCCAGCAGGAACTGTTAAGCTCCGTCGAGGCTGTGGTCTTAGAAGATCAGGTCACTGAACTGGTGCTGTCAAAAGCGAAGGTCAAGCAGGAAGAGCTGTCCTATGAAGACGCAGTAAAGCCAGATCCTGAGCCGGGCATAGAGGCCGAGTAATTTCCTCTAGAACGAGTGTCAGTGACTTTATGGTGGATCCAAAAAGTCACTGACAAGCGTATACCGGCCTGTATTGTCATGCATTAAGTGCATTAATAGAGAAAATAGCGAGGAAGCGATGAATTTTCAGCAATCAAGTGCCGGTCTTATTCAGGATCCACAGGCCAGCGGTTTAGTGCCAATGGTGGTAGAGCAGACGTCGCGCGGAGAAAGAGCCTACGATATCTACTCGCGCCTTCTCAAAGAGCGCGTTATCTTTATGGTCGGTCAAGTGGAAGATCATATGGCCAATCTTATCGTGGCGCAGATGCTCTTCTTAGAATCCGAAAATCCAGACAAAGATATACATCTTTATATCAATTCTCCCGGCGGCTCTGTCACTGCTGGCCTCTCGATATACGATACCATGCAGTTTATCAAACCTGATGTGAGCACTATTTGTATCGGTCAGGCCGCGAGCATGGGCGCCTTTTTGTTAGCGGCTGGCGCGAAGGGCAAGCGCTACGCACTGCCCAACTCACGCACCATGATTCACCAGCCAAGTGGCGGTGCGCAGGGTCAAGCGACGGATATTCACATCCAATCGCAAGAAATTCTTAAAGTTAAAGCGCGTTTGAACGATATTATGGCTAAGCACACTGGCCAGACCGTTAAAAAGATCGCCGAAGACACAGAGCGCGATAATTTTATGAGTGCAGAAGAGTCAAAGGCCTACGGTTTGGTTGATGAGGTTCTGGACAAGCGCTAGTCTAGCCATTAGGCTTTAACGCAAACACTTTAAAGTTCTAGCCATACGGATTGTTTTAGAGCGGGTTAATGGATTTTCTGGAGAGAGACTATGAGCGACAGTGACACGTTAGGAGAAGGCGGAAAGCTCCTCTTCTGTTCATTCTGTGGGAAAAACCAGAATGAAGTACGGCGCTTGATTGCAGGACCTTCGGTATACATCTGCGACGAGTGCGTCGATCTTTGCAATGACATCATTACAGAGGAAACGGTTGTCGCTGACGCCAAAGAGGGCAGTGATCGGTTACCTGTCCCCTCCGACATCAAAGGCAATCTCGACGAATACGTTGTCGGTCAAGAGCGCGCCAAACGAATACTTTCTGTTGCCGTTTACAACCACTACAAGCGACTACAGGTAAGTCAGTCTGGCAAAAATAATACTGGCGTGGAACTCGGCAAAAGCAATATTCTGCTGATAGGCCCCACCGGTAGTGGTAAAACACTGCTCGCCGAAACCCTCGCTAGAATGCTCGATGTTCCCTTTACTATTGCCGACGCGACAACGCTGACCGAAGCCGGCTATGTGGGCGAAGACGTCGAAAATATTATCCAAAAGTTGTTGCAGAAGTGCGACTACGACGTAGAAAAAGCCCAGCGTGGTATCGTTTATATCGACGAGATTGACAAGATCTCGCGCAAGTCAGACAACCCCTCGATTACCCGCGACGTGTCTGGTGAAGGCGTGCAGCAGGCTCTTCTCAAATTAATTGAGGGCACTGTAGCGTCGGTTCCGCCTCAGGGTGGGCGCAAGCACCCGCAGCAAGAGTTTCTTCAAGTAGACACCTCCAATATTCTGTTTATTTGTGGTGGCGCCTTTGCAGGTTTGGAAAAAGTTATTCGCGATCGCTCTGAAAAGGGTGGGATTGGCTTTAAGGCTGAGGTGAATAGCAAATCCTCACAAAAATCTATTGGTGAAACGCTGTTAGATGTCCAGCCGAGTGATCTGATTGGCTATGGATTAATCCCCGAATTCATAGGCCGTCTCCCAGTGGTAGCCACGTTGCAAGAATTGGACCGTGAAGCATTGGTTAATATTCTGATTGAGCCCAAAAATGCTCTAGTTAAGCAGTATCAGGCGCTGTTCGGGATGGAAGGAGTGGAGCTGGATCTACGCAAAGATGCGCTGGATGCGGTTGCTGACAAAGCCATAGAGCGCAAAACTGGTGCTCGAGGCCTGCGCTCAATTCTCGAGACAGTTCTGCTCGATACGATGTACATGATCCCCTCTGATCCCAGCGTGGTGAAAGTGGTGGTTGATGCTGCCGTGATCAATGGCGAAAACGAGCCTCTGTTGGTTCACGAGCAGACTGATCAGAAACTGGTGGGTGATGAAGGCTAAGCTTCCCCATCTTTAAGCGTTCAAGGGCGACGAGAGTCGCCTTTTTATTGTCTGCTATTTATTGCCTGTTATTTATCGCCTGCTATCTTTTTATTGTCGGTTAACTCCGCATGCCGGTCACCGCGCGGCACAGTCTCATTTTGAGAATTAAGTAACGTTTACGCTTGTTTTTATTTTGTGCGTCCCAATATACAAGAGTAGTGTATTCATTGGCGCTAATGTTTGTCGGAGTGAATCAATTGACGACTCACACCGTACTTGTGTTGAAACACAGTTGTTCAGAAACATTACCGCCCACGATCCAGACTTAACCAGAGGTAATCATGGCAGCAAAACCAATTGATCCAGGCTCGGCAACCTATCCGCTGTTACCTTTGCGCGATGTCGTTGTTTATCCACACATGGTGGTACCGCTGTTTGTCGGTCGCGAAAAGTCCATATTGGCACTGGAAGAGGCCATGGCGACAAATAAAGAAATCGTTCTAGTGGCTCAGAAGCATCCCTCCGAAGATAACCCAACCCTTGATGATCTCTACGCTGTAGGCACATTAGCGACGATTTTACAGCTTTTGAAACTGCCTGATGGCACGCTAAAAGTATTGGTTGAAGGTATCGGTCGAGTGAGCCTCACCAACGTGCGTGAAGGCGATGATTTTATTCAAACCCAAGTGGAGGAGCTCTCTACCGGCGCGATAGAACCACGTGAGTCAGATGTGATTACCCGTGCAGCCGTCTCTCTGTTTGAGCAGTATGTCAATTTAAGCAAAAAAATACCGGCAGAGGTGATTGCCACTGTGTCGGGTATTGACGACCCAAATCGGCTCGCCGACACCATTGCTGCCCACATGACCCTGAGTTTGGCGCAAAAGCAAGATGTGTTGGAAGTGGCGAATCTCACCGAGCGATTCGAACATCTCATGGGTTTGATGGAATCCGAGATTGATCTCTTTCAAATCGAGCAGAGAATTCGCGGGCGCGTGAAAAAGCAAATGGAGAAGAGCCAGCGCGAGTATTATTTGAATGAACAGATAAAAGCGATTCAAAAAGAGCTGGGCGACAATGACGAAGCAGGCTCAGAGCTCGACCAACTCGAGAAAAAAATCGAAGACGTGAAAATGCCCAAAGCAGCGCTGGAAAAGGCGCGTGCTGAGCTGGCCAAATTAAAGTTGATGTCGCCAATGTCAGCCGAGGCGTCAGTTTTGCGCACCTATATCGACTGGATGGTTGGTATGCCGTGGAGTAAGCGCAGTCGTGTCAAACACAACTTGATTGAAGCGCAGACCACCCTTGACCAAGACCATTATGGCCTTGAAGAGGTGAAAGAGCGGATTTTAGAGTTTCTTGCGGTGCAGCAGCGAGTCAAGAAACTAAAAGGCCCCGTGCTGTGTTTGGTTGGCCCACCCGGCGTCGGCAAAACATCCTTGGGCGAATCCATTGCCCGCGCAACAGGGCGTGAGTTTGTCCGTATGAGCTTAGGCGGCGTTCGCGATGAGGCAGAGATTCGTGGTCATCGCAGAACCTATATTGGCTCTCTACCCGGCAAAATCGTACAAAAACTCTCCAAAGTGAAGGTCAAGAATCCACTCTTTTTGTTGGACGAAATCGACAAGATGGGCATGGATCAGCGTGGCGATCCTGCGTCCGCATTGCTTGAGGTCTTGGATCCAGAACAAAATCACACCTTCAATGATCACTATCTTGAGGTTGACTTCGATCTCTCTGAGGTAATGTTTATCTGTACTGCCAACTCGATGAATATTCCAGGGCCGCTGCTCGACCGCATGGAAGTCATTCGAATTCCTGGGTACACAGAGGGTGAAAAAGTCGCGATTGCCGAAAAGTATTTGGTGAAAAAGCAATGCAAGGCCAACGGGCTCAAAGAAGGCGAGCTAGAAATAAGCCAAGACGCGCTGCGCGATACTATTCGCTATTACACCCGCGAGGCTGGCGTGCGCGGACTAGATCGCGATATTGCTAAAATATGCCGCAAAACGGTTACGCAGCACATTCGCAACAATACCTCGAGCACAGAAAAAGTAGGGTCTGAACATTTAGAAGATATGCTTGGCGTGCGACGTTTTGATTATGGCCGCGCAGAGGCTGAAAATCAGGTAGGGCAGGTCACAGGGCTAGCATGGACACAGGTTGGCGGCGAATTGTTGACCATCGAGTCTGCCGCCATGCCCGGTAAAGGGCGCATCATTAAAACCGGTTCTCTGGGTGATGTGATGCAGGAATCGATTCAGGCTGCCTTAACCGTGGTCAGAAGTCGTGCAAAATCCCTCGGTATTCGCAAAGACATCTTCCAAGAGCGCGATCTACACATTCACGTTCCTGAAGGTGCGACGCCCAAAGACGGCCCTTCAGCCGGTGTGGGGATGTGTACTGCCTTAGTCTCGGTTTTGACCGGCATACCCGTCCGGGCGAACGTCGCCATGACCGGCGAGATCACCCTGCGAGGGCAAGTCTTGAAGATAGGGGGGTTGAAGGAAAAACTCCTCGCCGCCCACCGCGGAGGTATCACCACTGTTATCATTCCAGACGATAATGGTAGTGATTTGAAGGAGATACCAGACAATATTAAAGCGGACCTCAACATCTGTCGCGTCAAATGGATTGACGAGGTGTTGGCGATCGCGTTGGAGAGCACACCTGAATCGCTGAGTGAAGAAGAATTTAATCGCAGTAGTGTGTCCAACAATAGTGATCTTTCTGCCGCTAGGCCAAGTACTCACTAGCATTAAAGAAATTAGCCATTTAGTTAATCGAAGCTTGACCCGCTAAATGGCTATTGGTATAACGTACGCACGATTGTGCTGAAGACCGCTTGTTTAGGCTGTTTGGACTCTTCAAAGCCTTTCTATTTGACTAGGAATAACTAACTCCAAAAAAGGGGAATACCGTGAATAAATCTGAACTAATTGACGCAATCGCTGCTGGCGCAGACATCTCTAAAGCTTCTGCAGGACGTGCACTTGATTCTGCTCTGTCTGCAGTAGCAGGTTCTTTGAAGAATGGTGACCAAGTTTCATTGGTTGGCTTTGGTACTTTCGCTGTTAAGCACCGCGCAGCGCGCACTGGTCGCAATCCACAGACTGGCGCAGAAATCCAGATCAAAGCTGCCAACGTGCCCAGCTTCAAAGCTGGCAAGGCACTGAAGGATGCAGTGAATTAATTTGTTATTGAATTAATATCGCTTAGAAGGCGCATCGGTGATGCGCCTTTTTTAATTAGAGTCACTACTGTATTAGGGAACGGATAATGTTAGACAGCTTTAGACATAATATGAAAGGTATAGCGTTTGGTATCGTTATTTTAATCGCTATAGTTTTTGCGTTTTCTGGGATCGGTTCTTTAAACGTCTCTGGAACTGCTGTCGAAACGGCCGTAGAAGTAAATGGTGAGCCTGTGTCAGAGTTTGCGATTCAGCAGGCGATAAATACCGAAAAACAACGAATTCTCAATCAAAACGAAGGGCTTGACCCCGCGTTGCTGGAAGATGATCTTATCCGACCTCAGGTTGTAGAGCAGATTATCGGGCGCAAGCTCCTAGCGCAGGCTGCCCAAAATGGCGGCATGGCAATCTCCTCGCGAGCGACCAGCAAGTTATTGTTGGCCACGCCGGCTTTCCTAACAGATGGCCGTTTTGATCAAGAGCTGTATCTCTACAAAATTCGCAATCAAGGCTACACCAATGGCACGTTTCTCGAGATGATCAAAGAAGACATGGTCATCGAGCAATACGTGCGTGGTTTTGCAACGTCCAGTTTTATTACGCCAAACGAGTTTGTGCAACTCGCGGCGCTTACTGAACAGCAGCGTGATTATTATTATCTGACGCTGCCAATTCAGCCGATTGAAGGTGCTGTGGTTCTGACTGACGAGCAAGTTCAGAGTTACTACGACGCCAATAAAGATCGTTTCCAAGCGGAAGAGCAAGTGGTTGTGGAGTACATCGAGCTCGATCGTGGTCTATTTATTCAAACCAATGAGGTTAGTGAAGAGCAGATCAAAGCGCGTTTTGACGAGCAAGTGGACGCCCTCGAGTCGACCATTTCACGTCAAGCGGCGCACATCTTGCTGACTGAGCCATCAGATGCGTTACTTGCTGAGATTAAATCCAAGTTAGACGCGGGCGACGATTTTTCAGCCCTCGCCAAGACCTACTCTGAAGACGTTGGCTCTGCTGACTTTGGTGGCGATCTAGGCTACACCAGCGGCGATACCTTCCCTGAAGCGTTTGAAGACGCTCTCGCCGCTCTGGCCTTGGGTCAAGTATCCGCGCCAGTGAAGACGGATAGCGGCACCCATTTAATCAAATTGCTCGATATTCAAGAGCAAAAAGTGGATTTCGAGAGCGAGCGTCAACGCATTCGCGATCAACTGCTTGCGGAGCAGAGTGGTGAGTGGATGGCAGAAAAATTGGCCAAGCTCAAAGAACTTAGCTTTAACGCGGAGAACCTGACCGAAGTAGCAACGGATTTAGGCTTGACTGCCCAAGTCTCCGAACCCTTTACCCGCGACGGTGGCAACGGCATTGCTGCCTATCCATCGGTGGTAGAGGCGGCCTTTGGTGGCGATGTGTTAAAAGATAATTATGCCAGCAATGTTTTAGACTTAGGCGATGATCGCTATCTTGTCTTAAAAATGAAGAACTACATTCCAGCGCGCCAGAAAGAGCTTCAGGAAGTAAAATCGCTGATCACGGATACCTTGAAAGGCGAAACAGCGCGCGCCGAAATAGCCGCCCAGGGCGCAGCTCTGGTTGCCCGTATCAAGGCCGGTGAGAGCGTTGAAGCTGTTGCGAAAAGCCAAAAGTTAGATTGGCAGGTCGTGATGGATGCTACCCGCTCTGCAGGTGGCAACAATCCAGAAGTGGCACGTTTTGTGTTCACACTGTCGGCCAGTTCTGCTGGCGGAGTAGAGAGCTTTTATACTCGCAGTGGTGATTTTGTTGCGGTGCGCTTAACCGAGGTAACGCTGGGTGATGCGACCAAGTTAAACAGTGAGCAGCAAGCCAGCTTAGCCTATCTGGGTGCTTCATCGAGCACCAGCCGTGAGCTACAAGGCTTGCAATCGTCATTGCAGGCCAATGCGGATATCGTTCGTTAAAGCAGTTGGGGCTGGTCCAGAGCGGGCCAGCCTATTCTTTCCCTCCGTGTTTCCCTCCCTGTTTCCCTCTCTGTTTCCCTCTCTGTTTCGCTCTCTGTGGTTCTCTCTCTTTTTAGCTTCTTATGGCGCTGCACAAATGTTCGGTAGCTTTTGTGCTGGACAGCTTTTGCTAGATTTTCAGGCCATCAATAAAAAGCGTTAGCCGCTGCCCAGGTTGCAAGAGAGCAGTTTGACTTAATTTGTTCCAGCGCCTGATGTCGCGAATAGCAATATCAAATCTACTCGCTATACGCGACAACGAGTCGCCACGTTTGACGCGATAGGAGAGCCGTCGCAGGTTATCGGATTCTGTATCGCCTGCAGTGTTGGTGGCCTTGTCGAGTTTGCCTTCAACCAGCAGCCGGTCGCCAACCCGCAGTGTATCGCTACTGAGTTTATTTATTTCTCGCAGCCTCTTAATGCTGGTCTCACTTGCCTTTGCGATGCTCCAGAGCGAATCCCCTTGGCGCACATGATAGTAGTTGGGCACCTTGCTGCGGCTGGTCGAAGCAAAACTGCTATCATCGCCGGCGTGAGGGATTAGCAGTAACTGTCCAATTTTCAGCTGATCTGAGGTTAAATCATTGCGTGTGCGCAACCACTGCGTGGGAACTTTAAAGCGACTGGCTATCTGAGACAGCGTGTCACCTTTTGTAACAGTGTACTCCGTGTGAGGAATCCACGTTTTAGGGTCTGTGGACGCTAAAAATTCGCGTAATGGGTCTGCATTGCCAACGGGTAGAAGCACTCTGTGAGAGCCTGTTGGAGGCGTTAACGCGCTGCGATAGGCGGGATTTAGCCGGGTGAACTCAGCAACATCAGTGTCAGTTAGCTTGATCACGCTACCTAGATCAATTTGCGAATCAATTTCGACGACTTCGAAGTAGGGCTGGTTGAGCATCTCTGGCAGCTGCAGCTCATATTTTTCAGGATTGCCAATAAGCTCCGCTAAGGCAAGTAACTGCGGCACGTAGTTGCGTGTTTCTCGCGGCAGATCGATTGACCAAAAGTCGGTTTCCTTGCCCGACGCTCGGTTGCGCGCCATCGACCGGCCGACATAACCTTGTCCCGAATTATAAGCGGCCAATGCCAAAAGCCAGTCATCGTCAAAAATACCATTGAGATTACTTAAATAGGTGATCGCCGCTTGCGTCGATGAGATAACGTCACGCCTGCCGTCGTACCAGCGGTCTCGGCGCAAACCGAGAGACTTGGCGGTCGAGGGAATAAACTGCCACAGGCCCACTGCGTGGCTGTGTGAGTATGCCAGCGGGTCGTAGGTGCTCTCGACAATCGGCAGCAGTGCTAACTCAAGTGGCAGGCCGGCTTTGTCGAGTTCGGCGGTGACATAAAATATATAGGGTTGTGCTCGCGCAAAAACCGTCTCTAGGTAACTGGGGTTTTCAAGGTACCAGTCGCGCTGAGCTTCAACGCTTGGGTGGAGTGTCGTGGGCGCTATTGCGAATCCCTCACGCAGCCGCTGCCAAAGGTCCATATCTGTTGGGGTGAGAATTGCTCGATTAGGCTCGTCATTCTGCGCAGAACTGCCACTGCCGTCTGACGTTATAGTTGGCCGTTGATTT
>Ga0129324_10001960_pt1 | contig 12946 bp, 14 predicted proteins | sample CPBDNA_7_FD_96879 | JGI IMG/M metagenome (GOLD analysis project Ga0129324, IMG submission 96879) | Freshwater to marine salinity gradient microbial communities from Chesapeake Bay, USA - CPBay_Spr_15_0.2_DNA | ecosystem: Environmental > Aquatic > Marine > Coastal | place: USA: Chesapeake Bay... | reverse complement strand
TTATTTCTTACTTTTACGCGAACGTTTTCCACGTGATTTCTTTCCACGTGATTTCTTTCCACGTGATTTCTTTCCACGTGATTTCTTTTCCTTCTTTTCCTTCTTTCCAAATACTTTGCGAGTGCTATCAAGGACAACATTACTTGCAACTTTGGCTTTCTTGTACAATACGCCAGCGGTTTTTGCGGCTTCAGTAACAGACATGTTCGGATTCAATGCACGATGTTTCTGGAGGAATACGAGCCAAGGATTTCTTCCAGCTTTTCTAGATTTGCCACCCATGTTTTATCTAAATGAGACAATAAGAAAAAACAAAAGAAAAATATGTAATATATTGTACAGAACGAAAAAAATCTGTATAAACCGATTGGTCGTATATAGAATATCCGAATCCAAATTCGACCCCCCCCCTGAATTCGACACCGAGTCCTAATTCCAAGATGGATAATCAGAATCATCATGATAATCATGATAATCATGATAATATGAGCGAAATGACCGAAATGATGGAAGATACATTCCATATGGATGATGAAAACCAGCAAGAACAGCAGCAGCAACAACAGTTATCATACGTAAATGACCAATTAATCAAGCAAACGAATCATCATATTCAAGAATTGTATAGTAAATACGAAAATGACGAATTCATGACATCGAAAATATATCATTATGTAAGTCAACAATTACCAGCTCTTTTACAGAATACATTCGAGACAAAACAGAAATGTGATGCAAAGAAACAACGGAATTATTATGAACAGGACAAATTCATGAATATGTTCCTAAACCAAGGTAATTATATGTATCATCCACAAACCGAGACATATTATCAGTATAATGGAGATACATATGAGGAGAAAGAAGAAGCGGCAATTATACATCGGATTGTTACCAGTATTACACGTACGGAGAACCCTGAATTGTTGAGTTGGAAGCATAGAACGAAAGTATCTATTCTAAAGCAAATCAAAGACCATCATTTACTAAAAGGCATTCCAGATTCAAATACGATTCAACGGATTCTCTCATCATTTTATCCAGTAATATTCCGTAATAAACTCCATGCGAAATATTTTTTAACAATTTTAGGAGACAATATCTTGAAAAAGGAACCATCTCTTGTGCATTTTATCCATCATTCCGCTACATCACTGTTGAAACAAATCAACCAAGCTTGTACACTAAAACTGAATTTGAACTGTACACAAACATTCAAATTGAAATGCCATGAAAAACATTATGAATTAGAAAACAAATTATGCAGAATGGTACCAATTGATAAATGTGTACAAACCGAGACAACTTGGCGTGAATTCTTGACAAAATATCCAATTGAATTATTCGGAGTTGCATCTTACTATTCACAGCGGTATGGTAACTCGGATACATTTTTACTACAACACTGTAATGACCATGACATGGTAATGCATGTATTCAAAATCAAACATAATCCTTTACCAGTATTATTCTCTCAATTCTGTACAGAATATTTGACAATTACCCCATTAGATGAACCTGTACAGAATACGGACAAGGAAGCCACCCAGGTAGGACCAGCACACCCTTTTTCATGGGAGTGTTCACCACAAGATAGCTATTTGTCTAAAGTAATCGAAATAGAACAAAAAGGAGACAATACATCTTCATCTCTTAAAACGCAAATTTCAATTTCGTGGAGAAACCTGCTATATTTATGGCGGGATTTCTTACAGGTACATCAATATCCTCTCAACCTATATCTAGTGCAATTCCGTAATTATGTATTACAGCATTTCCCAGACAGATGTATTGTTGATACACAAGAAGACGATATAACCATCATTGGAATCGGTAGTTCACATTTGCCAGTAATACATAAATTTCTGCGGTTTTGGACAGATACCATGATAGAAGATGAACGTGATGATTGTGTACTGGAAATCGAAGAAATATGTTCATTATTCCGTAAATGGTTGGAAGCACGTCAACCACCATATGCAACTTATACTGGAAAAGGACCATACAAAAAAGAGAAGTTTCTTCTAAATGAAGGAAAAATCCTCGACATTTTACATTATTATCAACCAAATCTAGAAATCGAAGAACAAAAATTCGTCTATCGATATAAAAATCGTCTTTGGGATAAAGAATTAGATGTACAACAAGCCATGGAATTAATACAACAAGCGAGACAATACAACAATATCAATGGATTACGTACTATCAAACAGGCATATTCTTTTTACTGTAATAACTATAAAAAACTGCCAGGGAAAAAAGAATTCGTTGTGAGCAAATTGTTTTTTGAAAATTATGTCAAAAACAATTATGCGGACCTTTTTATCCGATGATAATTCGTACAATTCTTATTTACTTCTTTCCTTTTCCACGAGACTTGCGAGACTTACGAGATTTACTCTTTCCATCTGTACGTTGCGCACCGAATTTTCCCTTTGATGCCAATTTCCATCCACTTTTCACAAGATTATTATTTGTCTTCGCCTGTTCATGCTTTTTACGGGAAACAATGCGTCCATTCTTCTTTGGTTGCATCAATTCGTCACGAGTCAGCAATCCTTGTGTTCGGTAAGATGTACCATTCCATACTTCGCGTCTGGTTCCTCTCAACTTCTTGTATGTTTTACCGTGAATGTGGTAACGTCCATCACCTTGTCTTTGTGGTCTTTTCATGTTGATATTAAATATGCAAACGAAGGGAAATGTCAATGAATTGTACCTAAAGTAATATATGCTATATTTACAAAAAAATATAATGTCGCCGTTTTTTGTAAATCTCTGTATTCCGAACATGTATTACTGAAATCTCAATCGCAATCTCAATGTCTTATATGCGAACATATACGAATTTTACCGCATCTGTATAATATTCTTCTGATAATGGCTTTTTTATTTTCGTTTTTGTCATCCATGTGTTGTCCGTACGAGAGAATTTCCATCTACTAATCACCGATTCGTCACTATGCAACAGAATCGATGATGTAGATTGTACAGCTTCGACCGTTGGTGTAACTGTACGAGTATTCTCTTCTGATTCTTCTTTCGATTCTTCTGAACTTTCATTATCTGATTCTTCTTGGGATTCTTCTTCTTCAGATTCTTCTTCTTCTTCAGATTCAGATTCTTCTTCTTCTTCTTCAGATTCAGATTCTTCTTCTTCTTCTTCAGATTCAGATTCTTCTTCTTCTTCTTCTGATTCAGATTCTTCTTCTTCTTCTTCTTCTTCTGATTCAGATTCTTCTTCTTCTTCTTCTAATATTTCGCCTTGTTCTTCATCGTCATCGTCATCATATTCACGTGTGGTATGAATAGTAGGTGATTGTGCCTGCATATTTACAGCATTGGAATCACCGGATAGTATATGTCGTAATACATGAATCATAGTAGTATTATCTGCGTCTTCTTCGGGGAATATAGGAAAAGGAACAAATGGTTGTGTGGTGGCTGTGGTATGTGTGGTGGCTGTGGTATGTGTGGTCGGTATGGTGGGTTTGATGGGTTTGGTGGGTTTGGCGGGTTGTTTTTTACTACCATATAATGGGTTATACCGTACAAAACGTGTAAGTGATTCGCAGAGTGCAGTTTCGCATTTGGTGTAAGTGATACTATCTAAATTACCATAATACTGTAAATAATATAGTTGTGTGTATGGACGGAAGGTATGGATTAATTCGGTTTTTGGGAAATCAGGATGAATATTTAATAGGCGATTACATAATCGATGTTCTTTCAGCATATCACGAAGATGTTCTAAATAATATTTATCTGTTACATCGACTTTCGAAATATAATTGTCTACAGCAAATTTCCGTAAAAATGGTTCTTCTTCTAAAGATAATCGGCGCACGCAAAACTCGGTTAAAAACCATTTATGAAATAATTCAGGCATAACAAGGGAAGTATTGAGTTTAATGTGAAAGTATAGTTGGTACATATGATGTTGCTTGAATGCGGTTTTTGTGTATGGATTTTTCGGGGTGGCGACTGTAATATCAAAATCACGGTCATAGCTACAGATGGACCGATTGATAATGGATAACATATCTTTTACAGTAAACATGAATTTGCTATTATTATGCAAAAAAGTTATAACATATGGTTTGGTGGATTCTAGTGCATTTAAATATAAATCATATTCGCTTGCAATGGATGCATGTTTCCATTTCCATCTTATTACAAATCGATTCAAAACCGAATATAATCGTTGTACATTAGAAAAACGCGAAAGCCATTTCTCCTTTGATGTAGATGAAATCCAAGGGTTTGTCCATATATGTTGGTAAAAGTATTTGAAACGTTGTCGATGAATGAGAGCGGGTTTTTTACGGAATTTTTTGGATGTCCATGATATTTCTAATCCACCTCTACGTGTAAATTCGCCTAATTCGCGTAAATATTGGTATATTATTTTATTGCATGTGAGAGAACTGTGTTGGAAAATCGAAGTTAAGTATCCACTATGTGTCGTTTCGCATGAGTTTTCAGAGAAGCTAATCGTACTTGGTGTAGATTTCCAATATTTACGTTGTTTGTCGCATGTTCGGCACGCATAATGGAAAGAATGTGCATATTTATTGTAAAATACATTGGGAGTTGTACGTTGTATATATCGGCAGTCGTGTATGAAATCCGTATATGTAACTTGTTTGTATGATTCTTGTAGTTGTTGATGTTCTATTTTACGTTTTTTCATTGTTGTTCCGGTAGTAAGATTGCATGATATATTCTCATGGCAATCGCGTAAAAACCACAAATAAAAGAATGTATTGATTCGTTCATGTGTGAATGCTTGACATGCACAATTGAATGATTCTGATACGTGTGTCATAGATGTATGGTTACCTTACTATGTACATAATATATTTCTATCTATATGTGTTTTATTGCATATTATTCATTGCCATAATCCGAAAGTCCATGTCCGTCGTGTTTTGTACAGGAATTTCCCGAACCAAAAGAATAGGAATATATATGCAATGATGATGAAAATAGATAATCCAATGAATACTAAAAACAATAATCCGTCTTGTAATAGCCATGCGAGAGATAATAGAGTAATACATTGTGATGGTGGTCCATTTGTGAATACAATAGGTAATAGCATGAGAAGGGCATGTGGAATCACTAATAGATATAATAGTCTTTCTGTAAATACATTGAATGCATATTGATGACGATTGGGTTCCATATATTTGTCAATGAATCCAAACATAGATTGTACAGTTTCCGATTTCTGTACAAATGAAATATCGATTTCTAATTCTTGAATAAAATCGGGGACATATACGGAAGTTAATCCTAAAATCCCTTGAATTGCCAGAATAATACACACTAAACCACCGGGAATTGTCTCGAACCCAGCACCCCATGGTGGTAATGGTATGCTTGTAATGAATGTCAGTAAAAAGAATGAGACAATGATACTATCTTTACCGAAAAATGCAAGCAGTTCTCTCATTGTGAATTTCGAACGATGATGTTCTACTAGTTCTTTTATCTTTGAGAGAAATCCGGTTTGGTCATTTGAGTATGAATTTGTTACAGACGTCATTGTATTATATGTATACAGTAGTATCGTATTTTGTTTTTTGTACGGGATATTACTGTAATAAATATTCTTTAAGTTTCACAACAACGGATTTGGCGATTTTTCGTTGTTTGGTGGGATCACATCCGATTTTCAATGATTCTATTTGTACTGGGTCTGTAGATAATAATTCGATTAATGTTTTGAGAGAACCATTGCATTTTGTCATAATGGCGATGGCAGTGGTAGAGCTGATTCCGGGGATTTGAGATAATAATATTTCGCCAATATTGGTGGAAGTGATATTCTCTTTTTTTACTTTTTTCACAACTGTAGAATATGATTGCATGTGTAACAGGGGTGCCGAAGGCGCCCCACCAGTATATTCTTCTACTGGATTCCCTATGGGATTCCCTATGGGATTGTCTTCGGGTTGTGTTTGTGTTTGTGTTTGTGTTTGTTGTTGTGCTGGCGGTGGTGGTGGTGGTGTTTGTGGGAAGGGGCTAACTCCACACATTTCTGTACGTTCAGCATCCCATTTATACACATATGGTAATACTCCACGTTGGAATTTCCGGTCAATCTTATCCGCCATGTAAACCAACAATTCTGCGGTTTCTTGTGTGGTATTTGTACGGAAAACCGAAAATCCTTTAAAATAAGAGAGAGATGCGATTGTAGATAATATCACTCGTTTCTGTTTTGGATTTGATAATTGAGAGTATAAACCTTCAATAATATATACTACATTATGTCTCGAATGGTCTGCATCATTCTGTAAGCGATACGATTGTTCTACATAACGTCCATCTTGTATACTGGCTAATAAATCCGAGAGAGATTTTCTCTCGACTATCCAAATCGGGCGTCCTTCGTCACTTTCCAGTAAAATATCTCCTAAAGGCAATTGCCGCTTTTCAATTTCACAGAATGAGTTCTGTAAAGAATTGTTGACTAACCAACATTTGTCATATACGGATGTCTCTCGTACGTCAATCACGATTTTCATTTTATTTACGTATGCTGTATGAGAGTAACTCCTTTCAAGTCATTTCTCTCATAAACTAAAACATGTACGGTTCGTGTCATTTTCATCATCAATATATATATCTTGATTTGCGGCATCTTGTACTAATATAGATAACATAAAACCATACACTACACTGTATAACGATATGATTGACAATGCAGTTTCGAACACAATCGTCATCGTTTACCGTATATGCGTCGGCAAATGTTGACAAACCACAGTATACTCTATATACTGTATATAAACCATATTATTTTACATAATGAACCGTATTGCGAAAATACTGCATAATACCAATTCGGAATACATCAAACTGAACGACTGTGAAGAAAAGCAAGTAAATGACGTTCGTTTACGTGTTGCATGTATATCTTACATGATGTCTCGTAATGATGTGTCTGTAACTACAACAACCGAGACAATTCGCAAAGAATGCACTAAACTGTATGACACATTTGATATGTACCGTAATGGAACCAATAAACATAACCATTGGCGTAATAAGATTTATTCTTTACATGAATACTACAATATGAATGCACCCTCTAAAAAAAATGCAATCGATAAACTAATTGTTTTACTACAACATCAAATACGAGTTCCCACTGGCATTTTTGATAATAGTGATGAAGAAGAACAATATCACCAGTTACACTCCGATGAATTAGCGAATACTTATCACGATGAAGAAGAACAAGAACAAGAACAAGAACAAGCAGAAGATGAAGATACATTACAGGAAATAAAAACACTTCCACCACCAACAATCACCGTACATATGCCGAGTGTTTACAGACGACAACGACCATAAAATATATGTATAGACAGATGCATCACATCACATCACATCAAATGTAGAAATATTTATCGATTTAGCCATTCATGTATTGCACTTTGTTCATATGAGCCATCATACATTTCCAATATACCAGTTTTAATGTTCATTTTATAGTAAGTAGGATATGCGCTAGCTGCCGCCAATGGTGGTGTTGGTCTTAATTTACGATTAAATTTAGGTATTTTTACAGCAACATCACTTTCTTCAATATCATAGTTCTTCTTATCTTTATTCATTTTGATTGTCTTCTTCCATTCTGCATGTGAATTCTTACATGCCCCACACCAACTTGCGAATAACCGTCCAAACACAATGGTCGGTTTTTTCCCACGTTTCTTATGGTCTCGGCTACGACTACTACGACTACCTTTTGGTGTCTTACATTTTTTCCCATGTGTACTACCCAAATTGGGCATTAAATGATATGGTAATGGATTGGGCGCAAATAAACCATTGTTATTCCGTACAGAATAATTATGTTTGCTCCGTGTGTTTTTAGGTCGACGGGTTTGACGCTTTGATGCAGAAGAAGATGACGACGATGAACGACTACGTTTTCCTTTTGTTTTTGGCATGAAATAAAATGAGAATGGGCTATATAATTCTCACACATTTTTATCATCACATATAACATATAACATATAGTATTCATGAAAGTAAAATCATTTAAATTGCCAAGTTTTCAATTCAGTAAAGATATACGCGTTTGGGTACTAATCATATTCGTATTTTTTACGTTTTGTCTCGGAATCGGAGTATGCCTTTCCCCACAATGTACTCGAGAGAACTTTATGAAATATTTGGAAAGTGAACACGACCAATCCAAAGAATCTTTTACAGATGCAGAAAATTCAGAAGAATCCGCGAATCCAGAATGCCCAGATTTACTTATCAAACAAGGTGAACAAATATTGTTAATACATTCAAAATTGCCTAAAAGCGAGACAAATCCTCAAGTATTTACTTCCCTCCATGAATATATCGATTACGTAGAAACACAACGCGAATCCGGATTACGTTGCCCAGTATTATTTTTACAGCAAGAAGAAACCACACAAGGGGAAACCGTATATAGAATGAGAGAAGACCCCGTAAATCAACAAGGTGGATTGCCAGTTATACCTGTACAGACACCATCACCTACTGAACCTGCGAAAGTACTAGATTCTTCTCGTGTAGGAAATAAATTCAATAATGATATGTATCCGGGTTTCGATGCACATGGCACCCAAATTGGTGTATATAATATACTGGACCAAATCCATGACAAAACATCTACTGGAAATGTTAGTGATAATCCAATGGATACCAATTGGGGTGGAGTTATACATAGTCAATCTGCTGTAGAATCTGGTAAATACGAAGACCGGATTGTTGGTCGTCCCACTGGACTTCCAAAAGTGTTTCCGTAAAAAAATATGTATAAATAGTCTACGAGAGAAAATGGAATATTTATACACGCATACATACACATACACATATACACATATACACATATACATTGTTATGAGTTCCGCAAGTGTTCTACCAGACCAATCCAGTGATGCTGTATTATTGGAATACGTATCAACATATAAGCCAAGTATTCAAATCTTAACTTATTGTCCAAATAGTATGTGTACTGCACAATATACCGTATCTCTCGTTCGAACCATGGAACTCTGTACAAAATACAAAATAAATGTGATTATTGATATTGAGAGAAATGCAGAATCCGCAGGAATAGCTATGAATAATATGATTGCTCGTTCTCTCGTACATCCTGATATGACGCATTTAATGTTTATTGATTCTACTGTTTCATGGGAAGCACATGATGTTTTACGATTATTATTAGGAGATAAACCTATTGTTGCGGGCGTTCCTTCCCTGGTTGGATATAAATGGGACAAGTTGTTTTCAAATACACAATCACAATCACAATCACCTGGAAATAAATTGGATTCTATTTTACAGAAAATAAATCATCCATTATTTCAGAATGGTAATCCAATACATCCAATCGATATGTTACAGTACAATTTAGTCAATTATGATGTGAAATTCAATTCCAATGAACTCAAAGTCGAAGATAATCTAACTACAGTAGATTCAGTTTCTGGTAAATTCATGATGGTAAAACGAATGGTATTCGAGAGAATGTCTCGTGCATTCCCTTCTATCAAATACAAATATAATTATCTTACAGATATGATGCGGGCTGCTGCTGCATTATCCAACAAAGCACATGATATTCCCGACCAGTATGGATATAATTTCTTTGAATCCACCGTAGAAAATGAAGAATATATTGATGAACATAATACATTTTTACGAAGATGGAAAAATATGAATGGCTCTGTACATATCCACTTGGGTGTTCTATTAACAATTGTTACATCTGAACATCAAAAAGGAAATTGTCTTGCAGCCTGTATCTCATAAAAAATATGGAGATTATAATTCCGTTCCGCATATAACATTGCTTCATATAATTGTTTCTTAATTTCCTTTTCCGTTATATATCCCTGACGAAAGTTCATACGTAGTTTGTCTCGTTTCATAATTAACCAATTGCGTGTATCCAATATAATTGATTCTGGATAATATGAACTCGCATAGCATTGTACATGACATACTTGATATAATGACATGAATGTGGATGGTATCTTTACAATACCTGCGAATGCACACTGTAATACATCATCGCCATATACCATTCGAAATGAATCCAATAATACTGGATGATGTCTTTTCATTGTATGCACTTGTGTTTTTGTACGGAATTCTGGTCCAAATGAATATATGTACTCATATATTGTGTTTGGGATACAATTTTCCCATAACGCCTTCTCTGTTCGACTGATTAAGACATCAATTGGCATATATATATATATTCGGTATACATTACAATACTTTGTAAATGATTTTCCCAGTAAAAAACAACACAAATGTAAAAAAACATATCCGTACACATTATACACAGACACGTTTTTTGCCGTGAATTCTCTCATTCATATCTATCTGTTATGGAATCTGATTTACAACTTGATATTGCCAGTACAGATATACCGAATAATAATAATAATAATAATAATAATAATAATGCAGGCATAACCCCAACTTCACGCAATGATACTGTACAATACATATGTAATATGCATCCATCCCCATTTGACATTTTAGATTGGTCTGCCGATTCGATTCTTTCAGAATCGAAACTAGTCCTACCTAAATTGGATTTGAGACATGGAATCCCACATATCAAACAACAGAATACATCTCTCAATATATCTGGTGCACATGCGGCTGCTGCCATGAAAGAATGGCAAGAATACCATAATATCCAATATACCGGTGATATGTCTACCTCATTCATTTACAATAATCGTACAGACCAAGACACAACACAAATGTGTGGACGTGAAATCATGAAAATATTGAAACATCATGGATGTCCGCGAGAGAACGAATATCCGAATACAAAAGTCGAAGGAATTCAAGATATTGATTCATACGTTTACAAAGAAGCCAACAATTTTAGAATCAAGGCATATGCCCGTATATATACCATAAAAACTCTGAAACTATCTCTCATGCAAAATGGTCCATGTGTAATTATTTATCCTATTTTTAATGGTTCTGAACGTCCTTGGAAAGCACGTCGTGCCGAGAGACAAAAAGGCGCATCTGCGATGCTTATTGTCGGATATGACGACAAAGGGTTTATTGTACGGAACAGTTGGGGAACCGATTGGGGGAAACAAGGTTATTCTACCTATACTTATCAAGATTGGGGCTCTCATTTCGAAATATGGACTTCTTTAGATGATATGACTTCACAACCAATTATCGAATTAGCGAAAAAAAAACGTATGTTCCATATACGACAACCACAATGGCTTAAAGAAATTAAACAGAAATATAAACTAACTACACCTTTCTCTTCTTCTTATCATCCTTCTTCGTATTCTCGATAAATATAAATCCTTCTTTTTCTATCAACATTTTCTGTAATTCTGCATATGCATCTCCAGACGGTTTTTTCCATGGTTTCAACATATCCAAATATGTTGATACGGTTGACATGAATTCACTTGCCACATTATATTGTGTACCAAACAGACGATGCAAATCCCACAATTCAGTTTCTTTTTCTCTAGTGATACATTTTTGCTGTACCAACCATGGATAAAACCATATATGTGATGATTGTGCGACCGGGTCTTTTTCGTATTTTCTGTACCAATCCAACACAATATCAAACGAATGTATTTTTACAGTTTCAGTTGTTGCTTGTGTGTCTGATTCTTCCGATACAGATGATGATGATGCATGTGATGCCGATGATGTATAATCTGTACCTAATAACAATAACAGTAAAATACACACATCTTCTGGAATATGCAATTCCTGTAGAATCACATCTGTACTATACATTAATACATCTTGATTCAATAGATTCGGTTCTCTCAACACTCTTTTACAGTTGTATGTGAACATATCCATATCATCACTCATACATGCCCATGCCATGTTACTATTCACCAAATATGCACACAATTGGTCTGCTTCTTCTGGTGCCTCAATATAAGGAATACCGTACAATGTCATCAAATGTTTTACATCATCCATATCTTTACGTGTAATTCTCATGGAATCTTTTTCTAATTGCATGATTTTTTCTTTCATTGTATCAATATCTATTTCTACTTGGTCTTCTACCGAATCTTCTATAACATCTACTTGGTCTTTTGTCAATTCTTGTAATTGCTGTTTTAATATCCACATTTCTTCTCTCGCAATTCTTTTTTTTTCTATTCTCTGTAATAATAATTCTCGTTTTGCTTCTGGAGGATGCCCATCAAATATGAAAATGGGTTTCACACCATAATATACCAGTAATGACATCAACATATACATGTTTTCCAATAGCGCATGTTTTTTCTTATACCTGTACAGAAATATACTGGTGTCAATCACAATCGTTTTCCCACGGAATTGTTTGAAATCCATACGCCGAATCGCCCTTCTCGAACAATTGTCTCGCAAATAACGATTGAAATATTTTATTCCCATATTTGCCGTGTGTGTATATGAGTGTATATAGGTATATATGTGTGTATGTGTGTGATTATTATTCGTTTGTACAGTAGCAGTAAACTCTTTTTTCTTACTGTACAAATAATGATTGTTATCTATATGTCATATCAATTTTTGGGGGTTTTACCACATCTATTACGGTGTTATATATGCAGTACCTTGATTATTAAAATATTCTTCATATTCTACTAGAGGATTATCAATGACATAAAATTTCATTGGCTGAATTACATTTTTTCTCTCAAAATGAGCATTTGCATATTCATTTGTTGGGTCATTTAATTCTGGCATTTTTACTGTAAAAATAGTTGGGTTGTTTCCTGTTGGTTGTTTGACTACTTCATATGGCTTTTGATGCATATATTCATCATCATTTGTGAGATGGGTATGCAATACATGTTTATTTGTGTTTCGATTGTCAGAATTGCCATTATAGAACTCGGAACGTTTGCATATTTCTTCCATTTTT
>Ga0129324_10001959_pt1 | contig 12947 bp, 17 predicted proteins | sample CPBDNA_7_FD_96879 | JGI IMG/M metagenome (GOLD analysis project Ga0129324, IMG submission 96879) | Freshwater to marine salinity gradient microbial communities from Chesapeake Bay, USA - CPBay_Spr_15_0.2_DNA | ecosystem: Environmental > Aquatic > Marine > Coastal | place: USA: Chesapeake Bay... | reverse complement strand
TTCTATTATAAGTTATACAAAGAAATATACATTTTAAAACTTAACAAATAGTTAAAATAAATCCCCAAACCCAAAAGACAATATTGAGTTTTAATATTATTAATAACCTCTTTAGTACAAGATCTAAAAATAAAAATATAGCTCATATTTAATAGATTATCTATAAACTTCTAGACAATCAGCTCATATAGCATTATAAAATAAGATAGGAAATTTATTATTTAGTTAAGTATTATGTATAATATTGTAGAAGAAAATATAGTTCACTATTTACCTATCATAATTTTTTTATGTGTTTCAACAGCTTTAGCTACAGTAATAATTATTATACCAAGATTATTTGCTAGCTATAAGCCCGACCCTGCAAAAAACTCACAATATGAATGTGGATTTGATCCTATTAGTGATTCACGTGCTGAATTTGATATAAGATTTTATTTAGTTGCAATTTTATTTATTATATTTGATTTAGAAATTATGTTTCTCTTTCCTTGGGCTGTAACATTGGAAAAGATTGGAGCATTAGGTTTTTGGTCAATGATGGTTTTCTTAGGAATATTAACTATTGGATTCATCTATGAATGGAAAAAAGGAGCCCTAGAATGGGAGTAGAACTTTTAAGAGATGATTTAAACAACAAGGGCTATATTTTAGCAAAAATGGATGATCTAGTAAGCTGGGCCAGAAGTGGCTCTCTATGGCCTATGACTTTTGGTTTAGCATGTTGCGCCGTGGAAATGATGCAAGCAGCAGCAAGCCGATATGATCTAGATAGATTAGGGTTAGTTTTTAGACCAAGCCCTAGGCAATCAGATGTTATGATTGTAGCCGGAACTTTAACAAATAAAATGGCCCCTGCACTTAGAAAAGTTTATGATCAAATGGCAGAGCCACGTTATGTTATTTCAATGGGAAGCTGCGCTAATGGCGGAGGATATTATCATTATTCTTATTCAGTGGTTAGGGGATGTGATAGAATAGTTCCAGTTGATGTATATGTTCCTGGTTGTCCTCCTACAGCTGAAGCATTATTATACGGAATTATGAAACTACAAAAGAAGATAAAACGTGAGGGAGTAATTAAACGATAATGCTTAAAAAAATCCTCAAAGATCAGAGTGCTAAGATAAAATCTTCAAGCCAACTTGACTATATAATAACATTAGTTGTTGCATCAGAAAATGCAAAAGAAATTATAAATTATCTTAAAGAATTAAAGTTCAATATTCTTGCCGATTTAACTGCAGTAGACTACCCAGAAAAAACAGAAAGATTTGAATTAATATATAACCTACTGAACATATTCGACAATCAAAGAATTATATTAAAATTCTCAGTTAAAGATAAAGTTGACGTTGAAACAGTTACAGATTTATTTAATGCAGCAGCATGGTATGAACGTGAAGTTTGGGACATGTTTGGCATAAACTTCACTAACAACAAAGATATGCGTAGAATTCTAACTGATTATGGATTTGAAGGCCATCCATTACGCAAAGACTTCCCTCTTACAGGCTATAAAGAGGTAAGATATGATGATAAGCAGAAAAAGGTAATTTATGAACCTGTAAAACTCCAGCAAGATTTTCGTGAGTTTGATTTCACAAGTCCATGGGAAGGCCCTAAATATGACAAATAGCACTAAAAAAAATATGACTCTAAATTTTGGCCCTCAACATCCTGCAGCCCATGGTGTATTAAGGCTAATATTAGAAATGGATGGTGAGGTTATAACCCGCGCAGATCCACATATAGGATTGCTCCATAGAGGAACTGAGAAACTTATAGAACATAAGACTTATCTTCAAGCCGTACCTTACTTTGATAGACTAGATTATGTATCTCCAATGTGCCAAGAACATGCTTTTGCCCTTGGAGTAGAAAAGCTACTTAAATGTAAAGTTCCAAAAAGAGGTCAATATATAAGAGTATTATTCTCTGAACTAACCAGAATATTAAATCACAGCCTCAATATCGCTACTTTAGCATTAGATGTTGGAGCAACGACTCCTCTTTTATGGTTATTTGAAGAAAGAGAAAAAATAATGGCCTTCTATGAAGAAGTATCAGGATCTAGAATGCACGCAGCTTATGTACGCCCGGGTGGAGTTGCACAAGATTTACCAGATGGACTTTTAGAAAAAATATCTAAATTCACAGATAGTTTTCCTAAAATATTACGAGATATAGAAAATTTACTTACAGAAAACAGAATATTTAAGCAACGCACCGTTGATATTGGCGTAGTTAGCAAGAAAGAAGCCCTTGATTGGGGATTTAGTGGAGTTATGCTACGCAGCACTGGATATGCTTGGGATTTACGCAAATCACAACCTTATGATTCTTATGAAGAGTTTGATTTTGACATTCCAGTTGGCAAAAATGGCGATGGATATGATAGATACTTACAAAGAGTTGAAGAAATGCGTCAATCTCTTCGTATTATAAAACAATGCATAAAGAAAATGCCCAAAGGAGAAGTAAAAACTCTAGACCGCAAAATTTCCCCTCCTCCAAGAGCAGAAATGAAGCAATCAATGGAAGCCATGATTCATCACTTTAAATTATATACTGAAGGATATCATGTCCCGAAAGGAGAAGTTTATGCGGCAGTTGAAGCTCCTAAAGGAGAATTTGGAGTATTCTTAGTATCAGATGGAAGCAATAAGCCTTATCGCTGTAGGATTAAAGCACCTGGCTTTGCTCACTTGCAGGGTTTAGAATTCATGTCTAAAGGACATATGATTGCTGATGTGGTATCTAACATTGGAACTTTAGACGTAGTATTCGGAGAAATTGATAGATGAGTAGTAGAAGACCAGCACCTAACGATCAACAGCCAAATAGCTTTATCTTCACTGATAAAAATATTGAATTAGCAAAAAAACATATTGCTAAATATCCTAAAGGTAAGCAAGCAAGTGCTGTACTTCCCCTATTAGAAATTGCACAGAGACAGCATGACAACTGGATACCAATGAAAGCGATTGAATATATTGCTAATTTTCTTGAAATGCCTATTATGCATGTCCTTGAAGTCACAACCTTCTATACAATGTTTAATTTGTCTCCTGTGGGAAAATATCACATCCAGCTATGCGGAACAACTCCATGCTGGCTTAGAGGATCTGACGACATAAAAACAGCTTGCAAGAACAAACTTAATATTGATCTTGGCGAAACCACTAAAGATGGAATATTTAGCTTAACTGAAGTTGAGTGCTTAGGAGCATGCTCTAATGCCCCAATGATTCAAATCAATGATGATTTTTATGAAGATCTAGACCCTACTATAATGGAAAAACTATTAGATGACTTACAGCAAGGTAAAAAAGTTAAAAAAGGATCTCAAACAGGTAGGAAATCCTCAGAAAACACAGGATCTTAAATTATAAGATTCTTAGAAAATGAGGAAGCTAGTGTTCATAGAAAATAAGATAGATTCATTTACATTTGATGTAAATACCACCAATTACTCCAATATAATAACTCAAAATAATACAAATAATAGTAGCCAAAATAATTATAACTTTAATTTAGTAAATATTCTTATACTCACTGGAGTATCACTAGTTGGATGCTCAATATTATTTACTTTATCTTACATATGTTATAAAAATTCTTTGAGCATGATACAAACTGATAACATAGTTGAAACAACGGCCAGCCCTTTTAAATCTGAAGTGGATCCAACTATAGAATACATAGAAGAAGGAGAAAGATATTCTGACCTTTCTAACTTTTTAGGGCAAACACCTGATGAAATACCAACCTAAGAACTTCTATATCTTTTAAATATAAAATATTTAAAGCATCTAATCATTACAGATTTGTTTAAATAACTCTATGAGCGATATACAAAAAAAGACTCATCAAACCCATTATAATTAATAACATCTTAGAAATCATTCAAACACTTCATCAGCTATGTTTAATAACACTTCTGTAGTATGAAGTGATAACTCTGTCTCTTAGAGTATTTTCTTAATTTTTTTTCTAAATAAAACTCCATGCTGATTCAAATAATTATAATTTTTATAAAAATATTTACCCTACTCTAATGAAAAACTATTAGATGACTTACAGCGCCTAAAAAAATCAAAAAAAGTTTCAATCGTTATAAAACCTAGTTTCCTACATATATTACTACAGAAAAGATTTAAGAATCTGTTTTACAACTAAGTTTTGCATATTCTTCATTAAAAGCATTAACCCAAGAATTATGAACTTTTGCTCCATATGGGTGATTATTGTCAAGCTCACCTTTTAATTCATGACATCACTTCCCTTCATCAGAAGAAGCAGTTTTTGGTATATCCTCCTGGTAAGGTGACCCCTTGATAGATAATTTATAATTACCGTAAGAATTAGAACTTTCAAAATCTATATGATTGAATGATTCTGTATAAGAACTCCTTGGTTTTAAGGCATTAAGTTCATCTATTTTATCACTTAGATTTTGAGAACCTAAATTATTTGTCGTCCAATCAAATAATGACATAATTTTATACCTATCATTTATTATTAATATGTTGTAAAAGAATAATAATACTATCTCCATATATTAATATATATTACGCACATGTCAAGTGAGACACTAATTAATTAACGCCTACCAAAAGGACTTCTCAAATTTTACACCTTAAAATTAAGCAGATACTTCACCAACCATGTTGAGTGATACTTCTGTAATATTAATTGCTAACTCTGACTCATAGTATATTTCTTGGATTTTTTCTAAAGAAACTGAATTATTATTATCCTTAAAAAATAACAATTTTTCAATAATTTCAAGAGGTTTAGTAGGAAAAGTAAGATTAAGATAAGAACTAAGCTCAAGTGGAGCTGAAACAATGACCTTAATCTCAGGAACTTTTGCATTTTTATAATCTTCATGCATAGAAGAATATCTTGCTTCAGAAATATTAAGAGATTTAAAAATCTTATAATCCCGTAAATCTTTAATTCCTAATGCATTACCTAAATTATTTACAAACTCAATTACATATTTAATATAAACTTGATTTTCTTCGTCTTGAAATACTTGACTATTATGCTTATCAAGAAGAGCTGACATTACATTCACTGCCAAGGAGAACTGCAGTTTTTCTAATAAATTTTTACTGATATTATCGCTTACAGTGTTTTTTATTTGGGCATCATCAAAAGCCTTACTAATTAGTTCTAATTTCATTTGATCTATGAATTTAGCGCCGATAATAGTTTTTATTTTATCCGGAGGGCTAATAACTTTTATTACCCCTGGAGACACTATATTAGAACCCATTATAGGCATGATTGCCATTACTTGCCTGGTTATGCATCAATTGTAAGATCTTTCCAGCTTGATCTACTGCTTCTATGTGAGCCTTAAATCTTACATTAAGTTCGATAAGAAATAGAACGGCAATCCATTACTGATTACTCCAATGACAGAATTTTCATCTGTTATATTCATAATTTGATTAGCAATTTTAATATCAAGACTTGGTTGTTTTAGACTGACAATTACCAAATCTTGTTTTATTGTTAAAATAGAACCATCATATGAACCAATAAATCCAAAATTATAGCTTGGTATAAAAGCAGTTTCGTTATGAAACTCTAAAGTTAACCCAGATTCTGCTATTTGTTTTAGATTTAAACTATTTTCTTTACCAATTATATTCACATTATGAGAAGATTTAACTAAATGATAAGCAAAATAAGCTCCAATACTTCCAGTTCCACCAAGAATAGTTACTTACATATATTATTTTACTCTTAAATCTGCAATGGATTTATTATGCAATTCAGCATTATAGCAACATATCATTGCTATAATGCTTTAAACTAAAAAGGAAACATCTTCTCTTAAGATTCACTTATTTAAGTGATTCTATACCGCCCATATATGGCAGTAAAACATCAGGAATTTTAACACTACCATCTTCTTGTTGATAGTTTTCAAGAATAGCAACCATAGTTCTTCCTACAGCAAGTGCTGACCCGTTAAGGGTATGAACGAGCTCTTTCTTCTTTTTACTAACATCTGTAATATATCTAGCTTTTAAACGCCTTGCTTGAAAATCACCACAGTTAGAGCAGCTTGATATCTCACGATATTTTTCTTGGCTAGGAAGCCATACTTCTAAATCATGAGTCTTTTCTGCATTAAACCCCATATCTCCGGTACAAAGCAGCATAACTCTATAAGGAAGACCTAGTAATTTTAAAATCTCTTCAGCAACATGAGTCATTCTATCATGTTCTGCATGAGAATCTTCTTTTGTAGTAATACTAACTAATTCTACTTTTGAAAATTGATGCAAGCGAATCATTCCCTTAGTATCTTTCCCTGCTGATCCCGCTTCAGATCTAAAACATGGAGTATAAGCCACATACCTAAGTGGTAGTTTATCTTGATCAAGAATTTTTCCAGCTACCATATTTGTAAGTGGAACTTCAGAAGTTGGGATAAGGTGATATGCATCTTTAGTTTCAAAAGAATCATCTGCAAGATTTGGGAACTGCCCAGTAGCATACATTGCGCTTTCACGAACTAACAAAGGTGGGCTCACTTCAGTATAATTAAACTTAACAGTATGATGATCAAGCATAAAATTTGCTAAAGCTCTTTCAAGCTTTGCTAAACCTGCTTGTAGTGTCACAAATCTGCTACCAGAAATCTTAGCAGTATGTTCAAAATCCATCATACCTAAAGATTCCCCTAATTCATTATGCCCTTTAGGCTTAAATGAAAACTTTGGTATTTCTCCCCATTTACGAATCTCTAAATTATCTTCTTCTCCTTTACCAATAAGAACATCATCAGCCGGAACATTTGGTAATGAAGCCAATAAACTATCTAACTCAACTTCTTCGTTTAATTTATGCTCTAATTCAGAAAGCTTCTCTTTGATGTGAATAGCATCTCTTTTAAGAATCTTAAGCTCTGTACTATTGCTTTTTGATAATTTAGCTATCATCTCTGCTTTTTCATTACGAGAATGCTGTAGTTTTTGAATTAAAGTCACTAGCTGTCTTTTTTCATCATCCAATTCAAGTATCTTTTTAGCTTGAGATTTCAAGCCACGTTTTTTTAGAGCTGAGTCGAAAGCATCAACATTATCCCTAATCCATTTAATATCATGCATTATTTATTCCCTTTTTATAGTAAATCATTATGGCTTCATTTATATAATAAAAATATTAAAAAAACATTAAGAAGACTTACTTATTAATGACATTTATTTTGTTACAAATTAATATTGATAATTCATATAATATCATCATTGCTATAGCAAGACCTATTTGAGTTATTGCATCTGGAGGTGTAAGTATTGCAGCTAGTATGAATATAAAAACCACAGCAAAACGTCTCTTTTGTTTTAATCCATCAGCAGTAACAATTCCAACTTTTGCAAGCAAAGTTAATATAATAGGCAGCTGAAAAGCTATACCAAAAGCTGTAATTAAATTCATACTAAGACTTAAGTACTCACTTACTTTTGCCTCAAGTTTCATTGAAATTTCACCTAAGCTATGCTGCTCAAATCCTAAAAAGAATTTCCAAGCCAAAGGAAATATCATGTAGTAAACAAATATTGCTCCTAAAAAAAATAATAAAGGAGAAAAAATCATAAAGGGTAATATTGACTTTCTTTCGTCCTTATATAATCCTGGAGCTATAAAAATATAAACCTGACAAAAAAAGAATGGAATTGTAATAAATAAAGCCACATAATATGAAAGCTTAAGATAGCTAAAAAAAATCTCCACAAGATTAGTATATATCATGTGTTTATCTTGGCTTGACCATTGCGTTACAAGTGGCGACAACAAGAACTGATAAATCTCTTCTACATATAAATATGAAATAACAAAACTGATAAAAAATACTATAATACTATATATAAGTCTTTTTTTTAACTCACTAAAATGAGTAAATAAGTTACTTTTTATGTCTTTTTGTTCTATCATCTTCTTTTAAATCAGGAGTTATATCGTCTAAATCATAAGCTATATGTTCGTCACCATCTAAGTCCTTAATTTTTTTAGTCTCATGTTCAAGGTCAGAGATAATCTCTTTAAACTCACTAAAAATATCATTAATATATTTCATAGATTGCCGAACCCATGCAATAACTTTACGTAGGTCTTTAATATCAAGTATTAAAGAACCAACTACAATAATTACAATGATTTCTGTCCAGCCAATATCAAACATTTTATTATTTATAATCAGCTATTTCTTTTTTAACTTTATTCGCTATTTCCATTCCTGAAGCAGATTGAGAAAATTGAGTAATAAGCTCTGCCTTTGGATTAATTAGATACACAAAAGAAGTATGATCTACATAATAATTTTTATCATTCTTCTTATCGTCTTTTGCATAATAAGCTTTTAAAGATTGAACAAATTTATCTAACTCACTTTCTTTTCCAGTCACTGCCATTACATTCTTTCCACCACTTTCTGTAACGAAATCTCTTAAAGAAGAATTATCATCTCTCTCTGGGTCAATTGATACAAAAACAAATTGAATTTGATCAATATCAGCTACTGCAAGTAAACTAGCAGCTTCTCTAAATTTGTTTAAAGTATATGGACATAAATCAGGACAGCGAGCAAAACCAAAATAAACTAAGGTAAACTTATTTAACAAATTAATATTTCCAAATTCGTTACCATCTGAATCATGGAGTTTAAATTTTTCAGTTATTTTAGTTTTTCCTGAAATAATGTTAGTTATTTCTGCCGTTGGCTTGGGCTTTGTTTCTATATCTAAAGTACTCATAATATACAATGACACAGCCATAATACATAAGCTGGATAACATAATTAATGTTATTATTTTTTTATTCACTATTTTAATCCTCAAATACTTAAATTAGAAAGGCATTTTCATTCCAGCTGGAAGATTCATTCCACCCATTAAACCAGACATATTAGATTCTGAATCTTCAGTTTGCTTTTTCTTAGCATCATTAAAGGCTGCAACAATTAAGTCTTCTAGAATTTCTACATCATCAGGTGACATCATTTCTTTTGAAATCTTTAACTTCAATAATTCACCTTTACCGTTCATAGTAACAGCAACAGCTCCACCACCAGCATTACCTTCATACTCTTGGACTGCAAGTTTTTCTTGAGATTCCATCATCTTTTTTTGCATTGCTTGTGCTTGTTTCATCATTCCATTTATATTCACTTTATTTCTCCCTTAATATTCTTGCTTTTTCTCTTTTCCACTCTCTATCTTTAATTGCAGCTCTTTTGTCAAAGAATTGTTTTCCTTTGGCCAAAGCTAATTCCACCTTAACTTTATTTCTTTCGTTAAAATAGATAGATAAAGGAACCAGAGTATAGCCTTTTGTTTTAATTTTTCCAAGTAATTTATTTGACTGACGTTTATGCAATAGTAGCTTTCTAGGTCTTTTAGATTCATGATTAAATAATGGGTTTGCTTTTTCATATTCTTGAATATGTGTATGAAAAAGAAATAATTCATTTCCAATATTACTGGCAAAAGACTCAGCAATGCTCCCTCTTCCAGCTCGTAAAGATTTAATCTCAGTACCTACCAAAACCAAGCCGGCCTCAATCACTTCTTCAATATGGTATTCATGCCTTGCTTTCCTATTTAAAGCAATAGTTTTATTATTCTGACTCATATAATTTAGCTTTCAACACCTGAAGACTTTCTCTTATTAGTTTCTTATTAGGCTCCGTCAATTGAACTAATGGCAACCTAACATCTGGTAAACAAATTTCAAACTGACTTGCCGCATATTTAAATCCTACTGGATTTGTTTCACAAAGCAACGCCTCACATAATGGCATAAGCATATTTTGTATTTCAATAGCTTCATTTATTTTACTTTCATTCCAAAGATTATGTAGCTGAACGACTAATGCCGGCACAATATTTGCAACAACTGAAATAACCCCTACAGCACCTTGAGTATAAAGCGGAAGCATCATTTGATCATCTCCCGACATAATGCTAAAATCAGAGCTAATTTCTTGTTTTAATTTTGAACATCTTAAAATGTCACCAGAGCATTCCTTAAGAGCTTTAATTCTTTCTAAATTTGATAATTTAACTATAGTATCATTGTTAATATCAATAGAACAACGATTAGGGTTATTATATAGCATAATTGGAATATTAGTTAGATCATGTATAGTTTTAAAATGCTGAAATAACCCTTCTTGACTTGGTTTAATATAGTAAGGCGCTATAACTAAAACAGCATCTACATCTTTTTCTTGTGCAATCTTAGTTAATTCTATTGTTTTTAAAGTGGAAACCATTCCAGTATTAGCAATTATCTTAACTCGTTTATTAGCGACATCTACGGCAACTTCAATTAATTTAATAAACTCTTCTTGAGAAAGGCTTTGTCCCTCACCTGTCGTGCCAGCCACTATTAGACCATCAACACCAGATTCAATCTGCCATTCAATTAATTTTTTATACGCCTCAACATCAACTTCACCATACCTAAAAGGAGTAATTAAAGCAGTAAAAACACCTTTGAACATAAAAACCTACCTTCAGCCAATCTATATTAGAAATATCAATATAAAAATTTAGCATGCATTCCTATACAAATCAATCAATTATCTAAACAAAACATTTAGGGCCCTGTTACAAATAGCATAAAAAATAATTACAATATGACTTATTAAGCTAGACAAGGGTTATGTCGCAGCTATAAAACCATGTTTTATGTATTCCTACAACAAACCTTAAACTTAAGACATAAACTCTTCAACACAATGAACGAATATATTAGTATCAGTTATTCCATTGCATTCTAATTGATGAGGTATAATTAGATCTTGCTCAACAATAGGATGAATATAATCCACCCAATATTGATGAATAGAAGAAAACACCTCTTTTACAACGGGTTCTTCACCATATTCATAATATAATTCAACCATTTTAGCTACTAATTCTCCATCAAGTTGATCTTTATCATAACTATAAAAAAGATTACTTACTCTAGATACAACCTCTGCTTCCATAGGAGATAGACCTAACTTATCTAATTCTTCAGTAAGTTTTATTATAATTTGTTCGTTCGTAATTTCTTCAACAATAGAATCTTTAAAATATTTATTTTGCCATTTCTTAAGCGCCACTGTATTAAGCTGCATTTCACCTGAAAATACATTTTTATAACTAAAGAACTTCTCTATATCTAAAGATGGAGTTATTGACATTGCCAATAGATCAAGAATAGTATAATCTTTTAAATGAGTATATATTTCAAGAATATCTGACTCTAATAAATCCTTGCTATCTTTTCCTAGCTTAGAGTTTAGATTGAGTAAGAATTCTTTAACGGCTGTGTGATAGGAATTCTCACTTTCTAAGGAATACGGATTAGTATTATTATTCCAAAGTAGACTCATAGCTGCATGAGTATATTCATGAACTGCTCGTTCACCTGTTTCAAGAAAAAGTACTACATTATATTCTGGTTTATAAATCCCACCTGCCTCAGCTTTATCTAGGTTATCAAGATCAGTCTGATTAATTGAATGAATAATTCTTAATGGCTCACTTTTTTCTACTACAATAGTGGCATCAACCATTTGACCTAAGAGCATCCCTTGAAATACATCTATTGAATCTTTTCCTATTGTAATATGAGCACGATATGGAGCCACTGGATAATCAGCGCCCTTAGCAATACCAAGATTTATAACTGCAAATACATCATTAAAAACTGGATAATGAGTACCGTAACTACCCATAACTTCTCTTGCAACTTCAGTAGCAGCTTTAGCATCGGAGCTATATGTTCTGCTTAATAAAAGATCTAACTGATTAACTATTTTGCTATTTAAATTGCTTATAATCGGAGTGGAATTATTTAAAATAGGAAAATCTTGATATAATTTATTATTTAACACTTCAGCATCTTCAATGCCCAATGAATTATCTAGATCAATTTGTTTTTGCACCTGATCAAATGATTTAAATTCTCTATTATCAGCATAATTCTTATAAGTAAAAGAGTCTATTTTTAGAATACCATCCTTAATACTAGAATAAGTTTTACTTTTACTTAAAGTAATAGCTATCTTACCTTTTTGAAGAGCTGCTTCATAACTCTCTTCTACAGTTTTTAGTTTTGTTAAATCTTTAAATACCCCCTCTAAAGTATCTATAGGATCTTCATTATCTATCTGTGCTAAAGAGTTTTCAGAAATTATTACTAATTGAGAGGGATTATCACCACTATCTAATAATAGCTGAGATGATTTTCTATCATTACTAGCTTCTAGTATAAGTTCATCTTCAGTTTTATCACCAGTAAAATGAGCCTCAGATATACTCACATCAACTGCTTTGATTGTAGTTTTTCCAAACGTATAGATATTTTGAGCTTTAAACTCAATATCCATTACACTAGCATGATGAGTAACTTTTCCAGAACCAGAAATTCCTTTGGAATTAGCAAGTAATTCTAATTGTTCATTGTCTTTATTAGTTGTTAACTGATTGGCCATAGTTTTTTCCTAATTAATTTGATTTGAGTAAATTTATAATTCTGCTCTATCTTGAGTTAATGTATAGTTTTGTCGCAGCTATAAAAGATAGTTAAAACTTTATTTTAAATGTGATAATTTTAGGGATATAACAAAAATTCTTAAAATATTTTTTTAAACCAGAATCAACTTTGAGCACATCAACCTGCAGGCATTTACTAAAAAATAACAGAAATATTATTTGATTTAAAAAGATGCACACAAGCATTCGTAACCTGTTGCATTAAAAATTTTACTCCACCGTTAATGAAAAACTCCCAACAATCTCAACAGAAAGATTTTCTATAGAAAATTGATGACATAATTTATACCCATCTTCGTTCTGAGTGCATTTTGTTTGAATTTTATACCCTCTCTCACTAATATATTCTTTAAAATCAGAGAAATTATTTTT
>Ga0129324_10001956_pt1 | contig 12963 bp, 13 predicted proteins | sample CPBDNA_7_FD_96879 | JGI IMG/M metagenome (GOLD analysis project Ga0129324, IMG submission 96879) | Freshwater to marine salinity gradient microbial communities from Chesapeake Bay, USA - CPBay_Spr_15_0.2_DNA | ecosystem: Environmental > Aquatic > Marine > Coastal | place: USA: Chesapeake Bay... | reverse complement strand
TACAATAAATTTGCCTACATGAATACCATACTACACAGATCAGACTCTAGAGGTCATGCCAATCATGGCTGGTTGAATAGCCATCACTCTTTTAGCTTTGCCGGATATCACAACCCAGAGCGTATGAGTTTTGGAGTATTGCGCGTATTGAATGATGATACTGTTGCTGCTGGAATGGGCTTTGGTGCGCATCCTCATACCAATATGGAAATTATAAGCATTCCGCTTTCTGGAGACTTAAAACACCAAGATAGTACAGGAAGAACCGCCATAATCAAAAATGGTGATATCCAAGTGATGAGCGCAGGAACAGGCATTACTCATAGCGAGAAAAATGCAAGTACAAAGGACGAAGTGAAATTTCTTCAAATTTGGGTGATTCCTAATAAGCAACAGGTCACTCCTCGGTATGATCAGGTTACTCTTGATCCTAAAAATAGATGCAATCAATTGGAGCAAATACTCTCTCCTAACCCAGATGATCAAGGCGTATGGATTTATCAAGACGCCTGGTTTTATTTGGGAACCTTTGAAAAAGGTATAAAAAGCAGGTATGAGTTAAACATGTCTGAAAATGGGGTTTATGCATTTGTTTTAAAGGGTTCATTTCAATTGGGAGATCATATTTTGACACATCGCGACGGATTAGGAATTTGGAACCTAACGTCCATAGAATTGATCTCGTTATCAGATGATGCAGAGATTTTATTGATGGAAGTACCCATGAAATAACTAACTGCAGGAGCATTTATGGTACCTATAGCACATTATTTCTGTAACTTAATACTGTTTTTTATCATTACAAAAATGTTTTCTTATTAGGAACTATAGGCATTTTCTAATCAACATTGGATGCACCCTTTAAATTAAGTGCCTAGTATACCACCGCCTAACTAAAAGAAAATAGGTTGTAACAAAATGGTACCCACCACGTCTCAATAGTCTTAATAATAGCTAAAACGAATTTGATGATCAAAAAAATATTGTTCGGGATGATTATAGTGGTTGTAATGGCGGCAATGGCTGGTGGTTATGCCATATATTCCTTTTTCCCTGAAGATGATTTTGTGGCGCGATTTGCTTTAGAAAACCCAAGCAGATCGGCTTTCTTATTAGTTAGAAATGACACCGTTATTGGACAGCAAAACTTGCATCAACCAATGCCATTAGGGAGTACAGTAACATTAATTATCGCAATAGAATTTGCCGAGCAAGTAGGAAAGGGATGGATAAATTTAGACGAAAAAGTAAACAAGAATGAACTTCTTCGTTTTTATGTTCCTCATTTAGATAGAGGTGCACATAATAACTGGTTAAACAGTGAAACATATATCAGTTATGGTGATAGCATTCCCATTATAGAGATCGCAAAAGGAATGATTCAATACAGTTCCTATGCAAATTCAGAATGGCTCATGAACCGATTAGGAACCGATAATATTAATAATAGATTATTGGAATTAGGTTGTACCGACCACGCTCCCATTTACCCTTTTGTTTCTTCAATATTTATTGCTAAAGAATATTATACTACCAAAAAGGATGATCAGCTTTTAAAAGCAATTAATAATCTATCGGAAGAGCAGTACAATGATTATGCGCTTAGTATTCATGCAAAAATGCTCCAGGATGTGGAGTATAGAAATCAACCTATAGAAATCACTGAAACGACGCAGCGCATATGGTCAGATCGATTGCCTGCCGGTAGTGTTAGCGATTATGTTACCTTAATGAAAAAACTCAATTCGAAAACCTATTTTGATAAAACAACACAAACGTTACTTAATGAAATCATTGAATCAAGTATGAGTGAACCCTCCATACGGGAGTTTTATCATCATATAGGGATCAAAACTGGAGCAACACCTTTAGTGATTACCAAGGCGCTCTATGCAAAGGACAGAAAAGGGAATACCACAGAGATGGCTTACTTTTTTAACGATTTAGATGCTCAAGAGATTAAAAAGATGGACCTGTCCGTGAAGGATTTTGACAGAGCGGTTCTGAGAAACACCTTAATGGTACAGAAGATTCAGAAATTGTATTCCTCCTATGAATGAGGTATATTGATCGGAGGTAGTGACGCTTTCGCGAAAGTGAACTTAAAAAAATATGAGGTGAGAGATACTTATTACTTCTTTATTATCCAGGAGTTGACCTTGATTTACGGAGACTAGTGTTCGATGCGCATTAAAAGTGGTAGCCGCTCTCTTTAAAACAGGTACTCGCTTATTGTTCTTTGTAATTTTTAACTTGAGAACTGTTTATAGCAATTGTAAATCAAGCCTTTTCCATTTTAACAATAACAATAATTATAGGCAGCTATAAGATCATAACAATTCAAAACAAAAAAACGAACTCCTTTGCTGCCGATAATAACTATGTGTGTATTACAAATAAAAGTCTGAGATATAAGGTATTGATTCAGGAACTTGCAATGAGAGAAGTTTTACCAAGAAAAAAACTAAGATATTTCACAACAATCCATTAAGATAATAAATAATAACAATGGAATTCCAGATAGTACTTTCAAACCAGAAATATTGTTGCAAAAAGAGTTTAAATATATCCTATTTCTAGAGCAACGGGGCCCCCTGACAGTTATGGCTTTAAATGTAACTTTATGTGGTATAACACCTTTCTTTTCTTCTAACAAAAATACAATCTATGCCTGAAGTATCTTATTTTTGCAGCATGCAAAAAATAAAAAAGAATTGGGAAATAACCCATAATTGGCAACTGCTATTTATACCTCTAGGAATTATAGGGCTTCTTGCTTGCGGCTATTTTATGGCGGTACTCATCTCACCAACTACCTTTGAGGACATTACTTATGAATATCTATTTACTGGCATTACAACAATAATTTTTGCTTTTGTTTTTTATGCTTTTACCATCTGGTTATTTAAAAAATTACAGAGTAAATGGGAAGTAGCTTATAGATGGGAATTGATAGCCATATTTATAGTTTTTGCTATTACTGGCTCTTTATCTGCTCGATTATCTGGTCCGCTTATGGAATATATTAACTTGACTAAAGAAGCCACTTCGCCTTGGATTTTTTGGCCACTACGCATTTTGGCGGTATTTCCTATTTATCAAATCGTTTTGGTAGTAATGGGATGGGTTTTTGGACAACACGCTTTTTTCTGGAAATTTGAAAAGAAGATGTTGTCCAGATTTGGTATTAAATTGCCCTAGTTAAAATTAGTGTATTGCGATGGTAGTTTATTTATATTGTTTTTCAAAAACGCACACCACAACATAAAGCTTTCCTAAAAAAATCATAATCGTACCTTTACCGCTTATAACGAGCTAAGAAACACAAGAAATGGATAACAATGATATACTAAGAAGACTGCGATTTACACTCAATTTAAGCGACGACTCTATGATAGATATCTATGCCAAAGGGGGTGAACGTGTTTCTAGAGCAGAGATAAGCAGCTGGCTTAAAAGAGAGGAAGATGAGGACTTTGACCTGGTTATTGATGAAAATTTAGCTACCTTTTTAAACGGCCTTATAGTAAATTATCGCGGTAAAAAAGAAGGGGAAACTCCGGTAGCTGAAACAGAATTAGATAATACCATCATTTTAAGAAAACTAAAAATCGCTTTTAACTTTACTTCAGACGAGTTGATTTACATCTGGAAAAAAGCTGATGTTGAAATTACTGAAACAGAATTAAGCGCCTTTTTTAGAAAGAAATCGCACCCAAAATTTAAATATTTAAACGACCAATACTTGCGTAAATTCCTAAAAGGTTTTCAGATCCAACGCAAAACGCAGCGGGAAAAGGAAGCTTATAGAAATTCTTTTAAGAAGTAACTATCCTAGCTTCTAGATAGCACAACACCTATAAACACTTACCAAAGTATAAAAACACCCCACTTCCTTAAAAACATCAGAAATCATAGATTCATGCATTACTGTTTATGGACCAACTATTTTGGAGTAGTAATCAACAGAAAAACCTATACGTATTAAATGTCGAGCCTTTTCTTTTAAGGACTAGCAGCTTACTTCTTCTCAGACTTCCTGTGAATCTTAAACTCCTTATACCTTGCAAAGGCAGCAATTACAAATATAACCGACAGTGTAATAACAGCAAATTGATACGAGATGATCTGATCCCCGCTGGCATAACTGTGCAATCCGGATAGGTAAAAGTTGACACCAAAATAAGTCATCAATACACTAGAAAAAGCGAGTACAGACCATAAATTAAAAGTCCATCTACCTTTTAAGCCAGGAACCAGACGCAAGTGTAGTACAAAAGCATAAATAAAAATAGTGATTAATGCCCAAGTTTCTTTAGGATCCCAACCCCAATAACGACCCCAGGATTCATTTGCCCACATACCACCTAGAAAATTACCTATGGTCAGCATAATCAATCCCACGGTAAGAGCTACTTCATTAATATAAGTTAACTCCTGAATATTGAGGTCCATGATTTTTCTGTTCTTTTTGGTAGAGAAGATCATTAAAATTAAGGTGACCAAACCTAGTATCATACCTAAAGCAAAAGGGCCATAACTACCTACAATGACAGCTACATGAATCATTAACCAGTACGAATCCAACACCGGTTGCAGGTTGCCTATGGATGGATCCAGCCAATTCAATTGTGCTACCCATAAAATAATGGCCACTACGAACGCAGTGCTGGCGACAGTCATCTCACTCTTTCTACCAAACATTAATCCAAATGCCATAGTAGCCCAAGCTACATAAATCAAGGATTCGTAAGCATCTGACCAAGGAGCATGACCACTTAGATACCATCTCGTTATGAGGGCTGCGGTATGAACTAAAAATAAGGCTGCAATGACCCAGTGATGAAATTTAATAGTCCATCGTATTTGCTTCATAGGTCTAATGATCTCTACGATTAAGAGAATCAACATAAGTGTACCAAACCACACATACCATTTATACAAATTCTTAAAGACATCGTATTTGTTGTATACTATCTCTGCATCGATGCGTTCTTTGCTAGGAATGATATCTGCTCCGTGATACTGTTGGAATTCAAAAAGACTGTTCAGTGCTGCATTTGCATTAAGGTAATTACCGCTGGCATTTCCTTGCCTTAATAAAGCGGTGTATGCTGGAAAAAAATCTCTTACAAAATTGATATCTCGTTCTTCTTCATAGGCTGCTTTTTCCATATCTGGCGAGGCATACCACGTATTATTTTCTGCTCCTTTTTTAGGGAAGATCTTTAAAATAGAACCGGAAAGCACTTGGTCTAAAATCCCTACACTGTAGTTGATATCTATAAACCCTTGCTGGATACTGGACTTTACATCAGCAGCATTTGCCTCATCTAGGTACGGACTGATTTTATAACTCCCTATAGAACTATCTTGCCTTCTCCAAAAGTCCATTCCACGCGCGTACTTAGTGCTTTTTTCGACACCTAAAATTGTTTTTAAAGAATCGTTTTTATAATTAAGCTTTATCAGTGGTACATCAAACCACAAATCCCTGAATTGAATCATACTGATCATGGTTTGTTCTGGAGTAAGCCGCACCGTACGATCTCCTACTTTTGCCTCATAATAGTCTCGTTCAGAAAGTCTGCGCAATATTTCACTCGCTAAAGTAGACATGGGCTTCATGCGTCCATCGTCTTGTACGACTACTTTACCAAAACGCTCTGCCTGAGCTAGTGGCACCATATTAGCTACAATAATACTGTCAGCAAGTCTTACTGGAATAGGCGGCATTTTAGGTGGGGCTAGCTCTTCTGCAGTTACACTTAAATTTACGGCGGAAGCGTCTTGATCGGCACTTACTCCTTCCCTATTCTCCATGACCTTAGAATGTTCTGCGGGAGTTTGTTGAGGTACGGGATGATCTTGTTCTGTTACCTGTGCTCCAGTCAGACTTACGGCAAATAAAATGGCCATCAAAGAAAGATGCTTTGCTTTGCGTTTTTTAACTCGTTCAATTAATCTTCTCAATTCTCCAAATCTAGTATTAGGATCAAAAATCAAGGCCATTAAACCAAGATATAACAAACAGTAGCCTAAATAAGTAACGGTTTTTCCCCAGTAATCATGGTTAACAGAAAGGTGGGTGCCTAGCTCATCTGGATCAAATCCTGCTTGGAAAAATCTATAGCCGTCTTTATCGAGTACGTGGTTCATATAAATGCGTTCTTTTGATTTTCCAGTAGAGTCAATTACGGTTACCTGACTTTCAAAAGCCGAGTAAGACTTTTCCGTGCCTGGTTGTTTGCTGGCTATAAAATCATTCAACTGTATCCCAAAGGACAGATCTCTAGCAATAGAACCATATTTTATATACACTTTTAAACCATTAATGTCTAGGTCAACATAATCTGATATAATGCCTTTCCCTCCTAACATTTCTATTTTCTGTGACTGGTCTCCGCTAGTCACAGTAGCCAAAATACCGTGAGCTTGCGCCTTGGTAGGTTCTGGACTTTTAATGATTCCCACTTCACCTTGTGTCACAGGATCTGGAATTACAAATTGCATTCCTGCCATCGTATACAGAGACCTTAATTGCAAGGGTTGTATAGAATCTGGAATTACCTTACCCTCCATCTGGTCTGCCATACGGAGAAAATTTCCTTCGTAAGGGGTTTGTATGGTATAGCCATTCCAATTTTCAGTAATGTTAATCAAGCCTTTTTGAGCAGCGATTTCTGGGTCGATATTCACACCGAATAGCACATTGTGAATACTTGCCTCTTCTCCAGCTTTAATCAAGTGATCGTGACGCTTTCCTTCTCCTGCTTCCACTATTTTTAAATAGTAATCGCTATTCTCATCACCTTCTTTTAAGCCTTCCACAGCATCAAAGATCATGCTGTCTATAGAAACGCTAATTTTCTTATCGTAAAATTTAAAATCTCTAGAAGTCTTATAATCGTATTGAGAAATTAATAGTTCTTCTTTTACAGCACGCTGCATAGGTTTACCAGAGGGATCTTCTCCTTGAATAATCGCGCTGAAATAGGTTTCTTCACTTAAAAAAGTATTCTCTGTCTGTCCTTCTCGTATCAACATCATTCCTTCAAAAGAAATGTACCTGGTAATACCTGCGCCTATAATAATAAGAACCCAAGAAAGATGCAGCGTTAGAGTGGCCCATTTTTTCCACTGTAAGAGCTGGTATCTTTTAATATTGTAGATAAAGTTGAACATCAACCACAGCATAATTAATGAAAACCACCATTCATTATACACCCATAGTTTAGAAGTAGGCGTGTCGTAAGAATTTTCAATAAAGGTTCCAGCCGCCATACTTGCTGCAAAAGCGAGTAATAAAACTGTCATTGTGCGTGTACCAAAAAGCAAAGCAATTAATCTGTCTTTCATAGGACTTTTTTACCGGCTGCAAAGATACTTCACAAAAGCCGCATCACCATCCTATTGTGAGTCGCTTTGAAGTGTGTATTTTTACAACATGATAAGGATAATTATTATTGGAACGGGAAATATAGGCGGGCACCTTTGTAACGCCTTTGAAAGTGAGCCTGCATCAAAGAAAGTACAGCTTACCGGCTATTATAATAGAACGCAAAAACAGCGGTTGGACAGCAATGCATCCTTAATTAAAGATTTGAGTCAACTGCCAGAGGCCGATCTTATTTTACTTGCTGTTCCTGATGATGCCATTGAAAAAGTTTCACAACAAATCAAAATATCTAATGCTATAGTTGCTCATACTAGTGGTAGTGTTGCTATGAGCGTTTTATATCATCACCCTAATCACGGTGTTTTTTATTTGCCACAAAGTTTTAGCAGTTCCAGAAAACCCAGGTTTGAGGATGTTCATATATGCCTAGAATCCAGCAGTAAAGAGGTGAATGAGGTTTTGGAACTAGTGGGTGGTACGCTTTCGCGAAAGCGAGAACAAATCAATTCTACACAACGTAAAAAACTTCATCTGGCAGCTGTTTACATGAACAACTTTGTCAATCACTGTTACTCTAAAGCAGAGGAGCTCATGGAGGAGGCTTCTATAGATGTTCATTTGTTAGATGCTTTGATGCGGGAGACTTTAGAAAAGGCTATTTCCCTTTCTCCTAAAATGTCACAAACAGGTCCAGCAATAAGAAATGACCTAAATACAATAAAAAAGCACTTAGAACTGCTTGAAAAAGGAGATCGAGAAATGTACCGATCCATTACTAAATCTATACAAAAAACACATGGCAAAAAGCTATAAAGAATTGCTTCAAAACATTAACACGTTTATTTTAGATGTAGATGGTGTGCTCACCGATGGCAGGCTTATTATATCTGAAAATGGAGCGCTATTGCGCACTATGAATGTTAGGGATGGCTATGCCATGAAAACCGCACTTGATAACGGATATAATGTTTGCATTATTACTGGTGGCACCAATGAAGGAGTAAAAATGAGACTCACCGAATTAGGAATTAAAGATATATACCTCAATGCGAGCAATAAAATGACTCACATACGGGAATATGTAGCCGCACATAACTTAAAACCTGAAAACATTGTATTTATGGGGGATGATATGCCCGATGTCCAAGCCATTCAATATGCTGGATTGGGCTGTTGTCCTCAGGATGCTATTCCTGAAGCAAAAGCAGTCAGTCAATACATTTCTCATAAAAACGGTGGCGATGCTTGTGTACGCGACATCATAGAGCAAGTAATGAAAGTACATGGAAAATGGAAGGTTCAAGATGGAGAAAGCGTGAAATCGACCTAATCAAGTGCTTTTGCAATACGCAAAAAGTACCAAGCTCCCGTAATTTTGCTCTTAAATAGAACCGCCTAAAGCGATCACTTGTATTACTAATAGTTCCTTTTATTTTTATTTTTGTTTTATTTTAAATGATCACTTTAATTTTTACTTTCGTTTCCCCTTAATTTATCTAATGGCTACTTTTTTTAAAATCATACGCTGGCCTAACGTTATGTTGACTATTCTTACACAATTGGTCATTATTTACGGTCTGTTAATTCCTTCAGGAGTTGATCCAACTTTAAACTGGTGGCAATTGCTTTTGTTGGTGATGGCTACAGGATTGCTTACGGCAAGCGGTAATGTGATCAACGACATTTATGATGTTGGCATTGATCAAATCAATAAACCTCAAAAACTATTAGTCACCAAAAGGATTTCAGAAACAAGTGCTTATAACTTGTATTTTGTTTTAACGGTGCTTGCCGTAATCTGCGGGTTTGTGCTGTCTAACAGTTTAAACAAGCCTATACTTTCTAGTATTTTTATAGGTGTTGCTTTTGTTCTTTATTTATATGCTAGCTCGCTTAAAGCGATGTTGCTAGTCGGTAATATAGTCATATCCTTGTTGGTTGCTTTAGTGATATTGATTACTGGAATATTTGAACTTTTTCCATCCCTGACCACAGAAAATCAACCGGCATTTAAGTTTCTTATGGAACGGCTGCTTGAATTTGGGTTAATGGCATTTTTAATCAATTTAGCTCGAGAGTGGGTCAAAGATTGTGAAGATGTAAATGGAGATAAAGCTGGCGGCAGGAATACGCTTGCTATCGCATTAGGAAGAACCAGAGCTGCCCGGTTGGTAGCTATTTTTATTTTAGGGATTTTGATTTTGTTAGGCTGGTATATTTATAATTACGTTTATAAAAACGATGTAATAACTTACTACTTTATATTTTTCATCATGGGACCTTTAATGTTTGTCATGATCAAGCTATGGACGACAGCAACTCAAAAGGAATTTCATATACTTTCTACAGTTCTTAAAGCAGTACTTCTCTTTGGGATACTCTCCATAGGAGTGATTAAAATTAATTATTACCTTAATTAAAGGATATGCTCTCAGAAAAATTTGCAAGTATCGATATCATTCTAGCCTCACAATCTCCTAGAAGACAGGCGCTTTTAAAAGGATTAGATATCGACTTTAGCATAGCAACGAGGCCGGTAGATGAAGTGTATAGCAGCGAATTAAAAAGACAAGAAATCACCAATTATCTCTCCATTTTAAAAGCGGAAGCCTTTACAAATGAGCTTACAACCAGGCAGTTATTAATCACTAGTGATACTATTGTATGGTTCAAAGATGAGGCATTAGAAAAGCCTAAAAATGCGGAACATGCTAAAGAAATGCTGTCCTCGATGAGCGGGCATTCTCATGAAGTAGTTACCTCAGTTTGCTTTACAACTACACAACGGCAAGAAGTTATTTACGACTGTACTAAGGTACATTTTGCCACATTGACTGAAGAAGAAATAGAGTACTATGTGGGAAACTACCAACCATTTGACAAAGCAGGCGGTTACGGTGTTCAAGACTGGTTAGGCTATGCAGCCGTTACCCGATTAGAAGGCTGTTATTACAATGTTATGGGACTGCCATTGCCTAAGGTGTACGAGTTTTTAAAAAACTTTTAAGCTTGCTGTACTGCTGCAAAAGAATCATATAAATAACAAAAAAATCCGCTTTCAAAAAAGCGGATTTTCTATATTAAAAAGCAGTAACCCTATACTGAAGGCCATTCCTTAATACATTTCACGACCTGAGAAATGGAATGCGCTCTCGATAGCTGCATTTTCATCGCTATCACTACCGTGAATAGCGTTTTCTCCTACACTCTTAGCAAACATTTTTCTGATCGTACCTTCTGCAGCCTCATCAGGATTTGTAGCACCAATTAAGGTGCGGAAATCTGCAACTGCATTTTCTTTTTCAAGAACAGCGGCGACTATAGGGCCACGAGTCATAAATTCAACTAATTCACCATAAAATGGGCGCTCACTGTGTACTGCATAAAATTCCTGCGCATCGGCAACAGTCATTTGAGTTTTCTTAAGAGCGACAATTCTGAAACCACTAGAAGTAATCTTGTCAAGTATAGCACCTGTGTGACCGTCTTCAACGCCGTCAGGCTTAATCATTGTAAATGTTCTATTCGTTGCCATTTTTATATTTTTTTTTTAAAATGCGGTGCAAAAATAAACTATTCCTTAGTTTTCATTGAGATTTATTAGAATATAATTCATCAGATTTAATCAAGTGGTGATTTTCACTAAGAACAACTACCAACTCATTGGTAATGCTTAGCCTGATGCAAATCGCACATAATACTGCGGTGTTTAAATCAATGGTAGGAAAAATTGTAAGACCTTGTCTAAATGAAACCATTGTATTTCGTCGCTATTTTATAGCTTTATCTTATTAGCACCTAATAATTGATGGTAATTGAAAAAGTTAATCCTTACTTTTGCTAGCATTATGAATGAAGACCAAATTCAAATCTTAAAACAAGAGCTATCTACCCCAAAAAAAATAGTTATTGTTCCCCATAATAATCCTGATGGGGATGCCGTGGGTTCTGTAATTTCCCTTCATGGTTACCTCTGCCAGTTGGGGCATCAGGTGAGCATGATCAGTCCAAATGACTTCCCCTCCTTTTTAAAATGGTTAGAAAACAGCGAGTTGTTCATAAACTATGAGAAGGAAAGTCAGCGGTGTGACGCCTTAATTAATGAGGCCGATTTGATTTTTAACCTCGATCACAATGCTCTTCATCGTACAGGGGCGATGGAATCTATACTTAAAGAAGCAAAGACTACTTTTGTCATGATCGATCATCACCAACAACCAGATGATTTTGCTCAATTCATTTTTAGCGATAGCTCAATGAGTTCCACCTGTGAAATGATCTATCATTTTCTAGAAATGATGAATGATACCGACAAGATTAATTCAGCTATGGCTACTGCTATGTACACTGGTATTCTAACCGACACCGGGAGTTTTAAATACCGATCTACCACCTCTACTACCCTACGTGTTGCAGCAAATTTAATGGATAAGGGAGCAGACGGTGAAGCCATCAACCGTAAGATCTATGACGTAAATACACCATCAAGGATGAAGTTATTGGGTGTAGCATTAAGAAATATGGTCATTTTAGAAAATTACCGAACGGCTTATATTACCTTATCGCAAAAGGAACTCAATGATAATAATTTTAAAAAAGGGGATACAGAAGGATTTGTCAACTATGCACTTAGCTTAGACGGAATTGTTTTTGCTCAAATTTTTATAGAAAATGAAAGTGAAGCGATTGTTAAGACCTCTCTAAGGTCAAAAGGTGATTTTGACGTCAATCAATTGGCTAGAGATAACTGGGAAGGTGGCGGCCATAAAAATGCTGCTGGAGGTAAATCTGATTTATCAATGACAGCGACCGTAAAAAAATTAATCAGTATCTTGCCTGCGTATAAAAACGAGCTACGTGATGTTGTTATTTAAAACATTTTTAACTGGTATTTTGTTGGTTTCTCTTCAAGGCTGTAGCAAGAAGGTTGAAGCTAGAAGACCTATTACTGCCACTACCGGATCTAGTATACAACAATCAATAGAAAAAAATAAAAAACTAAATGCAGCCGAAGAAAACGCTATAGAAAACATCATAAAAGATCTTGATGAAAAATTTGAACGCAGTGCCAATGGTTTTTATTACACTTTCGTTAAAAAGGATTCTATTGTAGGGGTACATCCTAAATTTGGAGATCGAGTCACCTTTGAGTACGATGTGGTATCCTTAAACGGAGATACCATATATAAAAAAGAAGAACTTTCTCCCATTACCAAAAGTTTAGATCAAGAATACGGTATTTTTAGAGGAATGCGTGCTGCCTTGAAATTAATGAAGACAGGCGAAGAACTGATAGTGTTCTTCCCATCTTATACCGCTTATGGCTACTATGGTGATAATAATCGAATTGGTGCAAATACACCATTTAAAAGTAGGGTAAGACTTCTAGGGATTACTGTAGAAAAATAAAAAAGATCATTTCTTTGATGAAATTGATGCGGTTCAATTACAAATAATTAAATATATTTAAACAAAAATTAAATTAATAAAATGAAAAAAATCCACGGACTCCTTGCAATTCTAGCCCTCGTATTTATGGCATCATCTTGTGAAGACAAATATCC
>Ga0129324_10001955_pt1 | contig 12969 bp, 9 predicted proteins | sample CPBDNA_7_FD_96879 | JGI IMG/M metagenome (GOLD analysis project Ga0129324, IMG submission 96879) | Freshwater to marine salinity gradient microbial communities from Chesapeake Bay, USA - CPBay_Spr_15_0.2_DNA | ecosystem: Environmental > Aquatic > Marine > Coastal | place: USA: Chesapeake Bay... | reverse complement strand
CCATCTGGCAAAGTACATAGTGGTGGGGTACGGGTTGGGTTCGTATCGAAGAGTTTCTTTTCTCGATCATTCCAGGTCTTCAGAAGGTCAGCAGATGGCAAAGTCCCGATCAATCCAGGGTGAATTGTACCCGGAAAACGGACGCCGGGAATATGACGGGAACTCGCATAGATACCTTCGAAGTCCCAACATGCCTTGCGCGCTGCGGGGAAGTGCTTGTCCAGAAAACCACCGCCGTTTTCATGGGCAAAAATACCTGTAAAGCCCCACTCGGAATCTTCCTTGCTACCAATATCGTTGATGTTAACGACTAATAAATCGCCGGGCTTGGCGCCTTCGATACCAAAAGGTCCACTCAGGTAATGTACCTTTGAAAGGTCGACATCTCTGATGTCATCAGCACAATCATCATTCTTAATTTGCCCGCCGGTCCAGTCATAACACTCAACCCTGAATGTCTCACCTGGCTTGAAGGTTTCAACGAAGGGCAAATCCGGATGCCATCGATTATGCGTTTTTACGATCTGTTCTTCTGGGAGCTTGTCCATTTCTGCATGGAATACTGTTCTAGGCATGGTTTCCCTCCTCGGTTGATGAATGGGTGGACCCTTTACAAGCTCATAGTGGCAAGTCGAGCATGTCGTCGATTAAGCCATGAGATAGAGTTTTTAGGGTTGTTTATAGTTCACCACATTCCGTTCATATTTCTAGCCTTGGATAGTGCTCAAAGAGCATAAATTGCACACCGAGATCCTCATATACGTCATATAACGTAGGGCTCAATTGCGATCGGAAATGCGAAAACGGAACTCAGACTTTTGATCTGAGTAATGATTTCTGAAGGTGCGTTTCGTCGACTATAATTCACGAAGGATACGCGACAGCGCGTCAAGTTGAGGCATCGGTCTGATGATCAAAATTTGGACGAGATAATAAGTTTAGATGGGCATAAACTCATGCATTACAAAGCTTTTAACGCCATGGCGGCTGCGGCTGTTCGGTTCTCAACGCCCAATTTTCGGGATATGCGTTCTAAATGTTTATTAATTGTTCTTGGGCTTAACTCCAAAATCTCACCAATATCGCGATTAGCTTTGCCGTTGGCAACCCAAGTAAGTACATCCGCTTCGCGTAATGTTAGTCCAAATACCTTTGATAATCTGGCTTGTATACTTGCGAAATCGTTCTCAATAACGCGAAGCAGATATTCGTCTGAACCACTTTGACCTATATATGATATCAGCACCTGGCATTCGTCTGTATCAGATAGCACCAGTTGTGCCGGTGACGTTGCCACCGTTTGAATTTGATGATTTAGCCATTGTTTTAAATATTCAGGCAATTTGAATTCTGAGCCCGCATCACCATCCATAAAGGGTTTAATTAGTTTTCCTGCTTGTAATGTTTTCCACAATATAGCGCCATCATTGTTAACTGCTATTAGAAAACGTCTAGCTTCATCCAAGGCTACATAGGCACTTTGGGCCAATCTGGCATTAGCAAGATGAACCTGCATTCGCGCTATAAGCTCGTCTGGATCTATAGGCTTAACAAGATAATCGACGCCCCCTGCTTGAAAACCGGCGACTATATGTTCCGTGTCGCTTAAACCGGTCATAAAAATGACCGGCACATGAAGCATGGCACTGTTTTTCTTTATTTGACGACAGGTTTCAAAGCCGTCCATGCCAGGCATGACCGCGTCCATCAAGATGACGTCAGGTGTAACCTGATCAATTACATCAAGAGAACTTTGCCCTGACAGCGCCACGAGGACTGTGGCGCCAGTATCTTCAATAACCTCGGTCAAGAATTTTAACGAGTCGGGCGAGTCGTCGACAACTAAAATACTCGCTTTATCACAATGATTATTCATGAGTATTTTCCAATGCTGCCATAAAACGCGTTAACTGAAAATCGCTTACATATCCACGCAGAGTTGTTATGAATGGAGAGCATTCAGGGAATTCATTCTCTAACGCGTCGATCTTTGTTTGGATAGCACGTACATGCCCCATCTGTCCGAGCCTCATGAGTTCTTCAATCTCGTGAACCGGTAGGGGTTTTAGAATATCTCCAGACGCCTCGTTTTTAGGGTCGGAAAAATCGATTAATCCCTCATAAACCCATTCGATATTTAAATTGTTTTGGAACTTCTCTAAGAAGCGGTCATAGTCGATCGGCTTCATCAAATAATCATCGAAGCTTGATCGATCAATTTTGCCATCAATGCCTTCGACGGCATTGGCAGAAATCATGATAATTTGTGAAGCATTCGTGATGACTTCGCGCAAAACTACTGCCAAATCCAACCCATTCATACCCGGCATTGATATATCGAGCAGACAGACGTCAGGACTATGATTTCTTGCTAGCTGGAGGCACTCATTTGCATTCGCCGCGACCAACACCGTGAATCCGATGGGTTCGAGAATATCTTTAATCAGATTGCAGTGGGTTGGTTCATCATCGGTGACTAAAACTAGAAGACGTCTTCCGCGATACCCAACAATCGCTCGGTCACTATTATGATTTTCGTTTGATGTCTCGATTTCAACGAGCGGCAACAGGATCGAGAACTCACTGCCCTGATCTAATTCACTTTGGACGGAAACCTTTCCTCCCATCCGCTCAGTCAGAAGTTTGGTGATCGCCAATCCCAAGCCAATTCCATCATACTCAGGATAGATTGACGAATTGGCCCGTTTGAATGGTACAAAAATTCTTCCTAAATCATCTGCGTGAATGCCGATGCCCGTATCGCGTACAGACAATCCGATTGAATTTTCAACGCGCTCCACAGTTAGGATTACTTGGCCAGTTGGTGTAAATTTAAAGGCATTGGACAATAAGTTAATTAAAATTTGGCGTAGGCGTTTCTCGTCAGACCGAATGACTTTCGGTAGATCGGCTGTCACCAAAAATTCAAAACTGACGTCGTTTGCTTTTTCTTCAAGTCGAAACATTTCGACTATTTCCAACAAAAACGTCTCTAGACGGAAGTCCTCCTCAACAAGTGAAAAGTGTTCCGATTCGATTTTTGAAATGTCCAATAAGCCATCGACCAATCCTGCCAAGTGCTCCGAACTACGCCGAATGACATGAACTGCATCAACTCGATGCGCAGGGATTGACTTGTCCCGTTCAAGTAATTGTGAATAGCCGAGGATGGTATTGAGTGGTGTCCTAAATTCATGATTCAGGCCAACAATATATCGGCTTTTTGCAGAATTCGAAGATTCAGCGGCCTCCTTTGCTTTTTGAAGTTTTACGTCAGTAATCTTGTGCGCATCGATTTCTTTGGACAACAAATAAGTCTGTCGGGAACTCTCATCTTGGGCAGCCTTGGCGCTCTCGCGAGCAAGCACAAACAGCCACGTCGCTACACCGCTAATAATCACAAGGATGAAGAATATCTGCCAAAGAGTTCCTTGAATACCATCGTGTTGCAGCCAATCTTCGATAGTAGTCTGCAAATACACGAGGCCGAGGACACCACCAATAACAACACAAAAAAGAAGTTGCATTCCGATGTAATGACCAATGCTGGAGTTCAGTCGGATAACAATCCATTTTGGCAGAAACGTGTTGAGCAATGTCAAAATTTGATCGGTATATCGAGCGTCCGTCTTACAGGAATCATTACAACTGGCGTCTAACGAGCAACACAAAGAACAAATATGTCCATCATATATCGGACAGCCTGCCATATCTTCGATCTCGTAGGTTTTTTTGCATATACAGCATTGGCTTTCTGTAGCATCGCCAAAGTTACAATCTGGCTCACGCGCCAAATAATACTTCCCACGGGTGGCAAATGCGATGACAGGCGCGGAAAAAAACGCGGTGCCGAGGGCGAGATATGCCGACAGTGCTTTCATGACCTCACCCAGCACACCGCTGTATGAAATCATTGCCGCGACTATCGCTATGGCAATAGCTCCAACACCGACGGGGTTTATATCATACAGATAGGCACGTCGGAATTCGATATGGCGTGGACTGATCCCTAACGATTTATTGATTAAAAGATCAGATGACAAAGCCCCCACCCAAGCCACTGCGATGATAGAGTATAATGCAAGAATTTGTTCTAATGCCTCATAGACACCCAAGGTTATGAGTAGGAAAGCAATCGTAACATTAAAGACGAGCCAGGCGACGCGCCCAGGATGGCTGTGTGTCAGGCGGGAAAAAAAATTGGACCATGCAATTGAGCCCGCGTAAGCATTAGTTACATTAATTTTGACCTGCGATATGATGACAAAAAGTGCCGTTACGGCGATTACCATGACAGGTGATGAGAATACGAACTGAAAGGCCACATGATACATGTGTGATGGATCAACGGCATCTTCAACTGGCACGGCCGACTTCAGTGCCAAAAACACTAAGAAAGAGCCGACGGCAATTTTCAACCCGCCAACGATAATCCACCCCGGCCCAGCTGAGATTAATGACAACCACCATTTCACACTGTTACTTTTGGTTTTTGGTGGTAAAAATCGCAAGAAATCCACTTGTTCACCAATCTGTGCCGCCAGCGAAAAAATCACAGCTGAGCATGCGCCAAATAAGAGAATGTTGAATTCACCATTTGCGCCATCTGAGCGCCCCGTAAATTCTGTCCATTCAGAAAAGTACTCAGGATGCTGCGCGGCGATAAATCCAAGAGGCAAGATATGAAGCAGCAGCCATAATGGCTGAGTCCATAGCTGTAGTTTACTGATAAACGTAAACCCGTACACAACCATTGGGATGATGATGATTGAGCTAAACAGGTATCCTGCGAATAGAGGCACATTAAAGAACAATTCGAGAGCTGTGGCCATAATTGCGGCTTCGATTGCAAAAAAGATGAATGTGAAAGATGCATAGATCAATGATGTAATTGTCGAGCCGATGTAGCCAAATCCAGCGCCGCGCGAGAGTAGGTCGATATCCACCCCGTGTTTTGCCGCGTAATAGCTGATGGGTAGGCCAGTTACGAAAATCAAAATACAAACCGCAATGATAGCGGCCATAGCATTAACGTAGCCGTATTCCAGTGTGATCGATCCGCCAATTGATTCTAGCGCCAGAAATGAAATAGAACCGAGTGCCGTATTCGCAACCAAATACGGGGACCACTTTCGGATTTTTTTCGCCGTAAATCGCAGGGAATAATCTTCAATTGTCTGATTTGAAACCCACTGATTATAATGTCGGCGAACACGGACTAGTTTCTGTTGCTTCATATGTTGGTTCGCGCCCTATGTAGGATAGGAATATCCATCTGTGACAGAACTGACTATGTTGCTTGTAATTCACCCATCTATATTTGCGGGCTGATCCTTATTTTATTTGATCTATAATTATGTATCGGATTGGATATTGAAGTTTTTCTTTCACTAGTCCAATAAATATCTGTGTGAGATAATTTCCTCAATCACTCACCAGTATAGCCCATACGCTACCATCGTCCCAGAGACATCTACCGTACGTCAAATGACGTAGGGTAGCTCAATAACGCCATCAATAGTCAATTGACGTATACCTCGGAGCATGGCGCTGAGTTATAGCTGTAAGTTCTGTCATGTCGTGGGAATGACAATCAGCAAGCGCGGTCAACGCGTTGCAGAGAATTCAAGTGCGGGTCCCTCACACGTCAGTTGCTGAGTAACAAAATCTCAATCAAACAGGGATATAAAAATATGTTTAGAATTAGCAATAAACCCAAATATCGACATCCAATGTCTGCCATCCGGCGCGGGATCATACTTGGAATGGCAGCTTTGCCAGTCATGGCTTTAATGGCTAATAGCTCTTATGCTGCAAATGAGAAATATCCAACCAGTGTCGTAAACACGACTGGTCTGGCAGTTACTGACGACAGTGTGACAATCGGTATCCTGCACTCAATCACCGGATCTATGGCACTCAGTGAAACGGGCTCTGTGCAAGCTGAGAAATTGGCGATCAAGCAGATCAACGAGTCAGGCGGTGTTCTCGGGCGTCAGGTTAAATGGATCCAGGAGGATGGCGCCACAGATTGGCCGAATTTTGCTGAAAAAGCTAAAAAATTGATCGTGAACGATAAGGTCGCTGCGGTGATGGGTTGCTGGACATCTGCTTCGCGTAAAGCAGTTCTCCCAGTTTTTGAGCAGTACAACAATATGCTTTACTATCCCACGATGTATGAAGGGTTAGAAGCTTCAAGAAACATTATTTACACTGGTCAAGAAGCCACTCAGCAGATTCTAGCTGGTATCGACTGGATCATTAAAGAGAAGAACCCAAAAACATTTTACTTTGTTGGCTCTGACTATATCTGGCCTCGCACTTCATTTAAGATTGCCAGAAAGCATATCGAGAATGTGCACGGTTTAAAGGTTATCGGTGAGCAATACTATCCGCTCGGCCATACCCAGTTCAATTCCGTCATAAATAAAATGAAGCTGAAGAAACCTGACGTTATCTTCTCCATTGTGGTCGGCGGTTCAAATGTTGCTTTTTACAAGCAAATCACAGGTGCTGGGGTTGATCTCACCAAGCAAACGGTCATCACCATTTCAGCTACGGAAGATGAAGTTCGCGGGATTGGCGGAGAAAACATTGTGGGCACGTACATGTTCGCAAAATACTTCCAAAGCCTACCGAACGAGAATAATCAAAAGTTCATCAAAGCATTTAAAGAAATGTGGGGCGACGATATCGTTATCGGTGATGTTACCAACAATGCCTACCTAGGCCCTTGGCTTTGGAAAGCGGCCGTTGAGAAAGCGGGCAGTTTCGATATCGACAAGATAATAGCAGTAAATGGATCGGGTATTGAGATGACCAATGCTCCAGAAGGATATATTCGTATTCATGAAACGAATAATCATCTTTATAGCAAATTGCGTGTCGGCCGTGCTCGTGCCGATGGTCAATTTGATGTGCTCTATGAATCTGAACTGAAAGAGCCGGATCCTTTCCCAAAAGGATACCAGTAAGAAAAATGGCGGTCAGCCTGGAGCACACAGTTCGTGCTTCAGGCCGACGCTTATCAAGTGTTACTTGAAACAGAAAACATCTGGTCACCCTAGGCCAGACCGTATCTCGAAAGGCCAATCATCATGTTCGGATATACTTTTGGTGAGCTAGGTTCCATCTTTGCAATGCAAGGATTCGCGGGGCTAATTCTCTTTTCCGTCTTTACCTTAATGGCGCTTGGATTGGCGATTATCTTTGGGCAGTTGGGCGTCATTAACATGGCCCATGGCGAATTCATGATGATCGGCATGTACGTTACCTACGTCGTATCGACGTTTTTTGCTGAATACTTGCCCAGTTTATTCGGGATATATTTCTTTGTGGCGATGGGGGCAGCCTTCCTAGTAACAGCGGTGCTTGGGGCGTTCGTGGAATGGGCAATGATCCGTCACCTTTATCGCAGACCGCTTGATACGCTACTTGCGACGTGGGGCTTAAGTCTGATCTTGCAACAAAGTATACGCGTCATGTTTGGCACCCGTGAAGTTGGCGTGGTGAAACCTGACTGGATGATGGGTGCCGTTTCTGTCACTGACATGATCGACGTCCAGACATATGGAATGGTAGTGATGGCGATCACGATCTGCCTGACAATTGGTGTCATGTTTATGATGCTCAAGTCGATGTGGGGCAAACATGTCCGTGCAGTTGTACAGAACCGTGAAATGGCTTCTGCCGTTGGAATTAATACGGCACGTGTTGACCGGATGACATTTGCAGTTGGTTGCGGCATTGCCGGTATTGCTGGCAGCGCCTTTACGATGATTAGCTCTACGGCGCCTGATGCAGGTCAGCACTACATCGTTGATACATTCATGGTCGTGGTTTTTGGAGGTGCAGCGAGCCTCTGGGGAACAATTGCATCCGCATTCTTAATTTCACAGGCGCAGTCGACATTGGAATTCTTCATGACGGGTTCAATTGCAAAAGTTGTGACGCTACTTGTTGTGATTGGAATATTGATGATACGGCCACAAGGACTATTCAGTCTCAAGATACGCAGTCGCTAAGGAATATACATTATGGATAGATTATTTCCAAAGAAAGACCGACTCAGCTTTATTGTGATTGCTGTATTGCTTCTTGTAATCTTGCCTTTAGGGCTGGACGTATTCCGTCTTAACCTTGTCAGCAAATACCTTACATTTGCATTCGTAGCCATTGGTCTCGTGATATGCTGGGGTGCCGGAGGAATTCTCAGTCTTGGTCAGGGAGTGTTTTTCGGCCTTGGTGGATATTGCATGGCCATGTACCTCAAGCTTGAGGCAGCAAAGGCTGATATCGGCTGCACACGAGCTCAGCAGGAAGTAGGTGAATGCATTGTTCAATCTACACCTGGGATTCCTGACTTTATGGATTGGGCCTCAATGACTGAATTGCCATTCTTCTGGCTGCCATTCGAGAGTTTTCCCCTAACCATCGTCATGATTTTAATCGTTCCGACGATACTGGCTTACTTTGTCGGTCTCGCCATGTTTAAGCGCCGTGTTGGTGGTGTGTATTTTGCCATCATGACACAAGCCATGGCTGCGGTTCTCAGTATCTTGATTATTGGTAACGCGGGTTACATCGGTGGCTTTAATGGCATCACTGATTTGCGGACACTTCATGGCTGGGACATTCGCACTGATGACGCCAAGGTCGTTTTCTATTTTGTGACAGTAGTCTTGGTTCTAATAGCGTTGTTTGCCTCGCAGCTTATTCTCAAGAGTAAGCTCGGAAGGGTTCTCGTGGCAATGCGGGTTCATGAAGACCGTGCTCGCTTTTCTGGATATGATGTCGCCAACTTCAAGATCTTCGCATTTTGTTTTGGTGCGTTACTCGCAGGTGTCGGTGGTGCGATGTTTACCCTCAACGTTGGATTTATTCATCCTACATTCGTTGGGATTGTCCCATCGATTGAGATGGTCATTTTCTGCGCAGTCGGAGGGCGGTTTTCAATCTATGGCGCTGTATATGGTGCTTTGCTCGTGAACCTGGCGAAAACGGTATTCTCAGAAGCTTATCCAGAACTTTGGCTTTTTGCTATGGGGGCCATGTTTATTGGTGTTGTGATGGCATTCCCAGAAGGTTTAGCAGGTCTATACAAAGTTTATATTGAACCTCACCTCTTAAAGCTCCAACGCAGCGGTAAACCGACTTCTGCGACAGAACCGGCTGAATAGAGGAAATGAAAATGGAAAACTCACATCTTCAAGACAGCATTCTTTCTGTCGAAAACCTCACGGTTTCTTTCGACGGCTTTAAGGTCGTAGATGATTTATCATTACAAATCAAAACGAACGAGCTCCGTGTTATTATCGGACCAAATGGTGCGGGCAAAACAACGGTTCTCGATCTAATCAGCGGTCGGACATCTGCAACATCAGGATCAATTAAGTTTCGTGGTCAAGAACTGAGAAATATGAAGGAGCATGAAATTGTTCATGCTGGTATCGGTCGGAAGTTTCAAACTCCGTCAGTATTCGAAGACTTGACGGTTTTCGAAAACCTTGAAATTTCGTTTCCTCGCGGTCGGAATGTATTCGGTTCTCTCTTCTTTAGACGAGATAAAGAAGTGCAGGATCGTATTCAGGAAGTTGCTGAAACCACATATCTGGATGAAGTGCTTCACTCTGGTGCAGGTTCACTCAGTCACGGACAAAAGCAATGGCTAGAAATTGGCATGTTGTTGATTCAAGATCCGACTCTTCTGATGCTGGATGAACCTGTTGCAGGTATGAGTAAAAGTGAACGGGTGAAAACAGGTGATCTGCTTCGTAAAATCGCCCAGGGTCGATCTGTGATTGTGATCGAACACGATATGGCCTTCGTGAAAGACATCGCACATTGGGTAACCGTTATGCATCAGGGCAAAGTTCTCTCCGAAGGAGAAATGGATGTGGTGCAAAAGGATCCCAAAGTTATCGAAGTCTATTTGGGTCATAGTTAAGAAGGAACACGACGTCATGATGAATATCAAAGACTACGAAGTATCGTACGGGCAAAGTGAAATCCTTCACGGGATAAATATTAATGTTAAACCAGGTGAAATCGTTGCCGTGACCGGTCGAAACGGCATGGGTAAAACCACTTTGATGAAATCTATTATGGGCATTATTCCCTGCAAAGCTGGCGCGATAATTTTTGATGGCGAAGACATCACAAATTTGCCCACTCATGAACGCGTAAAAAAGGGCGTCGCCTATGTTCCTCAAGGACGAATGATTTTTTCGACGATGACTGTAGAAGAAAACATAGAAACTGGACTGGCTGGGTCGAACAAAAAGACTATTTCGAACGATATTTATGAGCTTTTCCCTGTTTTGCTCGAAATGAAAGACCGTCGTGGCGGCAATTTATCCGGAGGCCAGCAGCAGCAACTCGCGATCGCACGAGCCCTTGTATCAGAGCCCAAAATACTTCTTCTTGACGAGCCGACAGAGGGTATTCAGCCGTCTATTATTAAAGAGCTTGCTCAGGTTCTAAGGCAAATTAGAGACGAGCGTGGTCTCAGTATTTTATTCTCAGAACAAGTTCTGAGTTTTGTTATGGATGCCGCTGACCGCATCATTGTGATTGAAAATGGAAGCATTGTTCATGAAAACAATCGCACCGATGTCGATGAAGAGACACTTGTGCGATATTTATCAGTGTAAATATTCGATTCCTGACGATGGTTGGCTGGTAACATCTAGCATATTGTTTGGTATAACTGGCTTCGTGTCTCCGCAACCATTTTATTTTTGCTTGAGTTCAGCGCTGTCGATGTGCAAGTAACGTCGGTTGCATGTCCCCGCAACCAATGAACTAAACGCCACTTTTCAAATTTAAAAATCACAGCCTTATTTCGGTCGTTTGCGGGTTTTCTTACGCCCTCCATTTTTGAAGCAATTTATCGATTACATCATCAAAGATTTGGATGAGCTTTTTTAAATGCTCCCGCTCGTCTGGATCATCTTCGTCTTCCAAATTTGCGAGCATTTGATACTTTTTGGTTTCGAGAGCATTGATACTGTCGAACGTTTTTTTCTCCGCTTTGTCGACCGGTCCCCAGATCGCAACCTGGCCTGTCTCATAATTAATATGGATGTGGTCAGGATGTGGTAACGGGTTGGGTGCCGGAAGTCCCTGCGCCTTACAACGTTCGATTTGTTGGTGCCAGTGGTCCTGATATTCAACGGCATTCTCTAGAAGTTCCCGGTAGATAAGTTCGTCCCTTTTTTCAACATCACGGACCACATCAAAAAATATCTTCTGAGACCGCGCGTCGCCTTTGGCTGCCTTTATACCCAAAGATCGGATGGCCGCCTCCATAATGGTGATATCGGTTTGTCCTCGTTCATCATTGATGGATATTTCACGATAGGCTTCATCAAGGATCAGCTTTTTCATGCGTCCGTCGATGCCGATCTTAGGCTTATTTTGACTGCCTTTTGGCCTGCCGGCAGGATTGCCTGATTGACCCTTTTTGAATTGCGTCTCTTTTGGCGGTTTGCCAAACCCGACGTCATAGTGTGTGGCGATCTTTTTCATTCGGCCGCCTCCGCCGATTGAGCTGTGAGTAAGGTCGCCTCGTCTTTAGCAAAGGTCTCCCAGCGGGCAATGATGCCATCGCAATAGATTGGATCCAGCTCACAGACGAATGCGCGCCGTCCGGTTTTGTGGGCGGCTATCAATGTTGAGCCTGACCCTCCGAAGAGATCGAGGACGACGTCATTACGTCCGGAGACGTCTTTGATGGCATCGGCGATCATCTGTACGGGCTTGGCTGTGGGATGCATCGCCAACTCGTCCATGCGTCCGGCGCGCATCGTATTCACCCCTTTGTATTCCCAGACATTGGTGCGGTATCGACCGTGCTGACCAAGCTCGAATGTATTCGTATGAGGGGCATTGCCGTTTTTAAATGCGAAGATGAGCTCATGACGAGAGCGATAGAACGTGCCCATGCCACCATTATCTTTGACCCAAACGATCATGTTTTTAAGCTCGTCATAGACGGCATGACCAGCTTCCAGAAGTTCCTGCATATGGCGCCAGTCCATGCAGATAAAGTGGATTGAGCCATCTTCGCTGTGGTTATAGAGCTGCTTAAAAGCTGACTGCAGGAATGAGGTGAACTGGTCCCGGCTCATCTCCCCGGAAGCCATAGCGAACTCTCGGTGTTGGGTTTTGCCAGAGTTGCCGACATGACCATCGATGGGAACGTTATAGGGAGGATCGGTAAAGACCATCTTTGCAATGTGTCCGTCCATGAGATTGGCAACGACTTCTGGGTCCAAGGAATTGCCGCAGATCAACCGGTGCGGCCCCAGTTGCCATAAGTCGCCCAACGTGCATCTTGGCGTAACCGTATCAGGGAGTTGGTCGTCTTCTGGGTTGCTGGGCTCTTCGACCGAGAGGCTGTCGATAAGATTGTCACTTTCGGCGATCGCGAAGCCCGTGATCTCAACATCAAAGTCTAGGTCCAATGCGTAAAGCGCGCCGAGCTCTGCGGCCAGAAGTTCTTCATCCCATCCAGCGTTCAGGGCGAGTTTGTTATCTGCAATGACGTAGGCGCGCTTTTCCGCCTCAGTCATATGCTCTTGCCTGAGGCATGGCACGACCTCGAGGCCTAGTCTCTTTGCGGCTTCGACCCGGCCATGGCCGGCAAGAATGCTGTTGTGTGCATCTATGATAATGGGGTTGGTAAAGCCAAACTGCTGAATGCTGTCAGCGATCTGCTTGAGCTGTTTTTTGGAGTGGGTACGGGCGTTGTTAGCCCAGGGTTTAAGGACGGTGGGCTTGAGGTGTTCTAACTCGGATGTCATCGCAAACGTCTCTTTCAATCATAAAGTTACCAAAGGGACTATTGAGAACGCCGGAGCAATAATCCACCACTGAAGCGGCCAGATTGTCTGGTTGTTGGCCGGAGTAAAAATCCGCCAGTGGTAAGCTTTCTGCTTTTTGCAGAGGGCGGGGATGAAGCAAGTG
>Ga0129324_10001954_pt1 | contig 12973 bp, 11 predicted proteins | sample CPBDNA_7_FD_96879 | JGI IMG/M metagenome (GOLD analysis project Ga0129324, IMG submission 96879) | Freshwater to marine salinity gradient microbial communities from Chesapeake Bay, USA - CPBay_Spr_15_0.2_DNA | ecosystem: Environmental > Aquatic > Marine > Coastal | place: USA: Chesapeake Bay... | reverse complement strand
CTAAAGAAGATAAAACTAAAGAGCAAATAGACAATACCACTGGCTCCAATATGATAGGCTTCTCTCGCAAAAATCCAGGTAAAAAACCCTGTGAGTAAGCATCCATACACCAATACTTGCTTCCAAACATCCTTATAAAAGTAAATTAAACAGCTTAAGAGCACTATTAGCGGAATGGAATTATTAAAAAGATGCAATGTGTCTCCGTGAATAAAAGGAGCTAACAGAATGCCTCTAAGGCCTTTTAATGTTCTGGGGTAAATTCCCAATTGATTAAAATTGAAGTCAAAATAGATTTCAAAGATGTAGACACTCCAAATAGTTACAACCACCCAAAGTGAGAATCGAATTGGAAATTGAAAAAATGTCGTTTTTGTTGAAGCTTGCATAGCCTTAAAGAAACAAAAAATTGACCAAACTACTATTTGCTGAAATTCTGTCATAAAACTTTCCTATTTTTACTGTATGAATGAACCTTTAGCCGAACGAATTAGGCCCAAGACTCTTGAAGATTATATTAGCCAGCAACATTTGGTGGGTGATAAAGGCATTTTAACGCAACATATTAAACAAGGAATTATTCCTTCTTTAATTTTATGGGGACCTCCGGGCATTGGAAAAACGACCTTGGCAAATATTATTGCTAAAGAGTCCAATCGTCCCTTTTATACCTTAAGTGCAATTAGTTCTGGAGTGAAAGATGTTCGAGAGGTCATTGAAAAAGCAAAACAAAGTGGAGGTTTATTTACACAAAAAAATCCAATTCTGTTTATTGATGAAATTCATAGATTTAGCAAGTCTCAGCAAGATTCTTTGTTAGGAGCTGTAGAGAAAGGTTGGATAACACTCATTGGTGCAACTACTGAAAACCCAAGTTTTGAAGTGATCCCTGCTCTCCTATCGCGTTGTCAAGTCTATATTTTAAATTCTTTTGACAAGAACGATTTAATTTCATTGCTAAAAAGAGCCATTGAAAAAGACTCCTTTATCGCCAAGAAAAAAATTACACTCAAAGAAACCGATGCCCTACTCCAAGTATCTGGTGGAGATGCTAGAAAACTTTTAAACATTTTTGAACTCTTAGTGGCTTCTGAAGACAGCGTAGAGATTACCAACAAATTGGTGCTTGAGAAAATTCAGAAAAATACGGTTCGATATGACAAAACAGGTGAACAACACTATGATATTATCTCTGCTTTTATAAAATCCATTCGTGGAAGTGATCCAAATGCAGCTGTTTATTGGTTAGCAAGAATGATTGAAGGTGGTGAAGATGTAAAATTTATCGCAAGAAGATTGTTGATTTTAGCTTCAGAAGATATCGGAAATGCCAATCCAACAGCCCTTATTTTAGCGAATAATACCTTTCAGGCTGTTTCTGTAATTGGTCATCCAGAATCTCGAATTATTTTAAGCCAATGTGCTATTTATTTGGCCAATTCTGCCAAGAGTAATGCCTCTTATTTAGCGATTAATAAGGCTCAGCAATTGGTTAAAAATACAGGTGACTTGTCCATTCCATTGCCTTTAAGAAATGCTCCAACCAAATTGATGAAGGATTTAGATTACGGAAAAAACTATCAGTATGCACACGATTATACTAGTAACTTTATAGATCAAGAATTTTTACCAGAGGAGATTAGCAATACCAAACTATACGAACCCGGTAATAACCCTAGAGAAAATGCCTTTAAAGAGGTTCTGAAAGCTCGTTGGAAAAACAAATACGGCTATTAAAATTTAATTTGATACTTTTTAACGGTCAAAGTTCCGTTTTCATAATATTCAGCGATCCAAGTATTATTCCCATTTTTATATAGCAAACCCTCTTTTCCTTTCAAAATAAAAACGTTTGTTTGATTTGTTTTTAGAGCAATAAAAACCACCTTAGGAGTGGTATCTACCAATTGATAACCTGTTGCTGTAACCTGAGCATAAAGAACAGCATCGGTTGTACCTTCTTTTGTTTTATTTGAAACTTCCGAAACGTTAACATTTGGTACAACAATTGGAGTCTCTACTTGTATTTTATCTATTTTTTTAGTGACAACAGGTGGATTTACATTACTATTTGACCTTACCGGAACGTACGTATACTTTAATTTTTCAACAGAAAGAAAAGCCTCTCTAAGTGCCTCGTGATAAGCGTCTTTAAAATCCTTTTCTTTGCTCGAACCTTCTTTGCTAGTAAACACGATTCTATTATTACAATCTTTTAAAACCACAGACACTTTGGTTCTCATAAATGAAGAACTCTCTTTTACATCTGCAAATAGGGCACTACAGCGATTGCTGTTTAGATCATCGGGTAAAACCTCTGAATTTAAAAAGGCGTTGAATCCATATTTGTTAAAAAGAAATTTAGTCAACGAGCTTGTTTGATATTTATCTGCTTCTTTCAAAAAATCAAACTTATCAGATACTACAACATACTTATAACTATTAAGGCTGTTTTGTGCAAACATAAAGGTTGAAAACATCAACAATAGGATACTACTTATTTTTTTCATTTTACTCTATAATTAAATTGATTCCTGTTTGGAATGAAACATATCTCGAATCTACAATATTTGCGATTTCGAAAATATTATCAATCATTCCATACCATTGAAATTTACCAAATTTTGCTGACACTGCCACCCCAAAATCAGACAAAGAATAATCATCCATGGTATAGGTGACCTTTACATGTATATTGTCACTCAATTCCTTTTCATAGAATGCAGTCAAAGTTACTAAATCTTTTAAAGGCTTAGAAATTATATGCATTTGAGCTCCAACAGTAGTGTCATAATACTGCTTATAATTATTCACAAAACAATCTTGAGTTACTTTATTTCCGAAACTATAACTAAAAGATCCATTCCATTTTATAGGTCTCCATGCCGAATAAATATTGGTATTGCGTTCTTGTACAACATTCTTTTTAAAATCATCTTTTAAGTCTTGCCAATAATCCTTCGGATCATTCACATTAGATAAAAAATTGACCCCATCAAAAATATAATCACCTTTAATAGTAGTGTTTTTAATATTCGTTTCATAATCAATATAGCCAATATCCAATACACTTCCAGAAATCTGAGTTTGAGGTGTAATATGGTAGGTAAATCCTAAATCTATACCGACTCCTCTATTGGCCCCAAAAAAAGAATTCTTAAAGGCTTCTTTCGATGTAATGGAAAGACTATCTGTTTGGTCCTTATAAAAACCACTAGTATTTAATTGAATGTCCACATTACTCATTTCATGTTGATAAATATTGTTTCCTGCTTCTCTGGTTGTAAAGGTACCCGAATTTCCAATGGAACTAATATTCATTCCTCCAGAATACAATTTTAATCGAGCTCCCAAATTTAATTTACTATTTAGTTTATGAGAAATACCCACGTGCAAAACACCTAACAAATCCCCTTGAATTTTTATTTGAGAAAAATCAAAAGGTCGATTTATGTTACTCGTGTTCCCTTTTAAAATTAGCTGGACTACATCTTTCGGAAAGTAACCTGTAAAATCCAGTTCTTCATAAAACCCTGCGCTTAGGTAGGTTCTGTCACTGAGTCGATAGCCAAAATTAATGACGTCTATGTTTGCAGCGACACTTAAATAATCGGTACTTCTTAACCTGTTAGTGAGTTTAGTTAGCTTATCGTTAAAATTAACACCATCATTTAAAAATAATTCTGATAATGCCCCGTTTGTGGATCCTGCACTGAATGAAAGTCTCGAAAGAAAAGGGATTCCAAAATGCGATCTTAAATTGGTTTCAGCTCCAGGGTTCAACAACAAATTTTGCGGCAAATCTGGAAAGCCATACAGCAACTTCTCTGATTGCGATTGTAGGTTTAGAGAACTAAAACAAATGAAAAGGACAAAGAAAGTTTTTAATCTCATTGCTACTCTATTTTAATATAAAAATCTGCTGAAGATTTAAAACTCAATTTTTTTTCTTGATTTATATTAATTATGGAGCCATCACTACTCGGCTTTAATTGAATATTAATTTTAAGCTTATTGGCTGTTAAAAACAAGGGGCTGTCTTTTATTACAATGGGAATACGTTGTTCAAAATCTGAAGTAACTGCTGGAATCTCTAATGGATCTATATGTTGAACAGGCAGAAAGTTTTTGTCTAAAAAATCAAGCTCGATTCTAAAACCTCGATTGAACTCATTAGAAATTTTGAAACGCAACTCAACTTTTTCCAATTGTTTTTGAAAAACCTCATTTGATAATAAGGAAAAATCTAGTGTATCGGAAACAGTGCCAATTTCAAAATTTCCACTCACAAAATTTCTTTGGGTCAAATCAAAATACAATATGGTTGCTGTATACACAGGTTTGGATTCGAAATCTTTAGTTTGATCAAAATCAAGATCTTTAACGCAAGAGGTCAACACAATCGCAAGGATTAAAAATAGAATAGGTATTCCTTTATTTTTCATTAGTTATTGTTAATTTCATTAGCATACCAGAACTAGAGATACTGTTTTATCTCTAAAAGATGTGTTACAGAAACATACCTTTCACTAGGTGAAAAGTTGCCAGTACTATTAAAATAGATGCTTTTCATACCGCATTCTATGGCTCCAAAAATATCAGCTTCTAGACTATCTCCTATCATGACACTTTTTTCTGCCTTGGTATTTGCCAAGACCAAGGAATGTTCAAACACTTTAGGGTTTGGCTTTTTCACCCCAACAGACTCCGACGTAATTACATGTTTAAAATACTTCTGAATACCTGAGTTCTCAAGTTTGAGTTGTTGAACTTCCTCAAAACCATTGGTAATGATATGCAATTGATATTTTTCATGTAAATACTTCAACAAGTCTATAACGCCATCAAAAAGGTGATTATTGCTTGGCAAGACTCTAATGTATTCATGAGAGATAAAATCAATTAGTTCATCTAGTACTTCAATTTGCAGTGCATCAAAGGTGTCTTTTAATCGACCGAATCGCAATTCTTCTTTGGTTATTTTTTCTTCTCTATAAAGTTTCCAATATTCAAAGTTTATGGGGGTATATACTTTTAAAAAATCATCTAATGAACAATCTAAGTGAAGTTCATTAAAAATTTGTTGAAATGTTAGTTGAGAGTTCTTTTCAAAGTCCCAAAGGGTATGATCTAAATCAAAAAAGACATGTTCTATTTGCATCGGCTAAAAATAGCAATATATTCCTAAGTGAAAAACTCTTTAACTCTTTATCTTTGTTTTTATACTTAATAAATTTTGAATAGAAAGTTACACATTTTATTTATTAGTAGTTGGTTTCCATCAAGAGTATTAGAAACCAATGGGGACTTTATTCAGCGGCATGCAGAAGCTGTTGCATTACTCCATAAAGTAAGTGTGCTTCATATTATATCGGATGCATCGATTTCAAAAACAGAAATTATAATTGACCATCAAAAGCGAGTTACAATTTTTACCGGCTATGTTCCAAAAACAAGAAATGGTCTTTGTAGGATTTATTTATATGTACAAGTATTTTTAAAAATCTTAAAAAAAATTGACAATTTTGATCTTGTGCATGTACACCGAATTTATCCTTTGGGTTTTTTTGCGCTATTTTTGAAATGGTTTAAAAACATTCCTTTTTTACTCACTGAACATTGGACCGGATACCTATCTACCGGCACAGAAAAACCAAGTAATTTTGAAAAGCTTGTTGTGAGGTATCTTGTTGCTAAGGCCCTTTTTGTTTGTCCAGTTAGTAAGCTACTCAAAAAAGACATGCTTCAATTAGGGTTCAAAGGACGCTATGTATGCATTGGAAACAGTATAGATGAGTCTGTCTTTTCATCTATAAGGAAAAACAATACTCAGTTTACTTTGGTGCATGTTTCCAACCTAAGAGATGTTCAAAAAAATATTTCAGGCATGCTACGTGTTGCAAAAAAATTAGAGAACCAGATTGGTTCTTTTACCTGGAAATTCATTGGCGGGTCTTCCAAAATTTACCAAGAACTTATTAAAGAGTTAAACTTTACAAAGGCAAACCTGGTTTTTGAAAATCACCTAAGTCAAGAAGACCTATCTATTCATTTACAAGAGGCAAATCTCTGTATCTCCTTTAGCAATTATGAAAGTTTTGGAATTGTAGTTCCTGAGGCATTGCTATGCGGAACTCCAGTAATCGCCACCCAGACTGGGATCATGGGTGAAATGCCAATAGATGACAAAATAAAGAGCATTCCAGTAGCTAATGAAAGAGCTTTAGAGGAAGCTATTTTAAAACATTACTCAAGCAAGGAAAATCTTGATTATAATGAATTAAACCTCTTTATTCATAGTAATTTTAGCAAAGAACAAGTTGCTGAAAAATATTCTCAACTCTATTTTAAAATGTTGGTATGGTAAATTTGTTAAAAAACTACATACAAAACTTTCTTTCTAGAGCGGGTAGCCATCTTTTGATAGCCAATATATTAGCGAGGCTTTTTTCTTTTTTCGCATCCTGGATTGCAGTTCAATTGATACCAAATAAGGAATTGGGAGTGGTGTTATTTGCTTTTTCTATCGTGGCCTTCATTTTACCAATTACTGGTTTTGGCCTGCATCAAAGTTATTTACGCTTCGGTGCATTAATGGACACAGAGGATGAAAAAGGCAATCTTTTTAATTATGTTTTTCACAAAGGTATTTGGATTACTCTTTTGATGATTGTCCTCTTAATTGGATTTGGATTTTTCATTCCTTTTTCCTTTGAAAATAGTTTTTATTATTTAGCCCTTTTATCTTTGACCTTATTGCCAAGTTTTGTTTTTGAATTGATTAAGGTTCAATTCCGCTTAGCCTATAAGAACAAAGAATTTGCCTATACAGAAATAATTTACAATCTTTTTCTTATACTCTTAGTAAGTCTGTTGAGCTATTTTTATCAAGAAAAAGGCTATGCCTTGGCTTTGGTTCTTAGTCCTTTATTGGCTTGTTTGTATTATATCAAAAAGATCCCTTTTAGAAGATTAAAAACAGAAGTTCCTTTAACCAAGACCAAGTCATTTTGGTCTTATGGAGTATTTGCTAGCCTTGCCAATGTGCTAACACAATTGTTGTTTGTGATTGATATTTTACTCATCGGTTATTTATTAAATGATTCTGCCTTGATTACACTATTTAAATATCTTTCTTTGATTCCATTAAGCTTATTGTTTTTACCTAGAGTTTTTATGAATGCAGACTTTGTGCATTTTACAGAAAATATGAAGGATTGGAAGTATATCAAAAACTATATCAAAGGGTATCTTCTTTTATTCGCTATAATTAGTTTTAGTTTAATGCTCTTTTTTACGTTCAGTGCTGAGGCAATCTTAAAGCTATTTGACCCTACATTTTCTGAGTATAAAGACATTTTCATGATATTGCTTGTAGGGGTGGTAGGTATTTTACTTTTTAGAGGACTTTTTGGCAACCTACTTTCTGCCCTTGGAAAGGCTCATATGAACCTTTATATTACAGGTATTGCGCTAGGACTTAACATAGGTGCAAACCTATATTTGATTCCACTTTATGGAATTAAAGGTGCTGCAATAACCTCTGCTAGCATTATGTGGTTTACAGGAATTTTATCGGCTTGGCTTTTTATGTACCTTTATAAAAAAGATTTCTTAAGTAAAAAGTAAGCTTCTTTTTGAGCTCCAAAACTCTTAAAAAAGGAAGCAATTGATGGAATCATTGAACCTTCAAAATCTAAAATAAACTCTTGACCCGAAAATTTTTTTATAATCTGATCTAAGAGGATAGTAGGCACTTGTTTTTTCTTCCCTTTTGGGTGCATGGCTGAGAACAAATAAATAATACGATTTGAATGAACTACAAATACGGAGCCTCCTAAAAGCTGTTCTTGATCATAAACTCCTAAAATTTGAAGCTCACATTTATCCTTTAAAATGCGGATCAATTTTGATAACTTTTGAAAATCTTTCTCTTTTAGTTCTGTGTATTTATAATACGCTTTACCAAGCATAAGCAACTCCGAAAATTCAACGGTTTCTATTTTCAGATTGTTTTTTACTCCTGCACCCAGTGCGTGCTTTCTTCCCTTAGAGTAGTTTGAATACAAGGTTTTATAGTCCTTGCTTAATGAAAGCGTAAAATTAACTTTCGTAGTATGCTCCTCTTTTTTAAAGACATTTAGACTATTACAATTTAAAGTGATCTTGACAAATTTTTTTGGAATAGCCTTGATAAAGTTCAAAAAATCTCCTTCTTTTATTTGAGTCGTTGAAAAAAGACCCAATTGTTGTATGAAAAAAGGTTGAGATATAACTTTCAAACCATATTTCCTTTTCCACGGCAATGGCATAACCGCTCTATAATCATCAAGTACCAAAAGACTCCAATGATCACAAACACAGTCCAAATACCAGCTGTGCGCATAAACCCTGTCTTGAAAAGATTGGCTTAGACAATCATTGTACTTTTCATCATTAATTTGCTCCCTTGTTAAATAATGAATCATCTTAAGACGTTGCTATTTTTAACATGGCTTCATACACTCGTTTCCACCCCTTCCATCGCCAATAATCACTTAGACTTTCATTGTGAAAAAGGGTTACAAAAGTTCCATTGACAGCTCTTACTTCATTTCTTAGATCTCTAATTTTCCCAAGAGATTGTTTTGGTGTCAAGTGCAAATAATCATTTAAGGTCGTATCCATTAAGGCAAAGGGCACAATTTTTAAAGGGGTTTGAATTTCAAAATCCAAATCATAAAAATAAAATGGAGTGCAGGTACTTGCTCTAAAACCAACATGACTTGCATACCCCATAGAATAATCTTCGGCTACTTCTAAATCTATTAAATTTTGATAGGTTTCCGGCAGACTAAATCGCAAATAATGCTGTCTTGATTTATCTACGGAGCGATTTAAAATATCCTCTAAGCGGTTCTTTTCTTTTTTAAGTAAAACTTCATTTTTCATAGAAAAGTAAGACGGATGCAGTCCTACCTTAGCGTAATCTGCTATATTCTTAATTAAAAGTTTGAACTTCCGCTTCGATGCAGAAACATTGGTGTCAAAAGTGGTGTAATCTCCTATTAAAAAAAAGAAAAGCAACTTATGCTTATACACCTTTTGGAGTTTCAACACTTCATCAAAGGTATTGTACTGATCTTTTTTTATATTGGTCAGTACCGCAAAACGATTCCAAACATTCCGCAATCTAAAACTAAAAAAATCTCTTAAAAAACCACCTGTAGTTCTAACCAAACTTTTGTGCTTATAAGCAAAAGCATTGTCTACATCCATCGTCGAAATAAATCGATACTTCCTCGTTTTATAAGGAAACTCAGGGAATTTTTCTTTTAATTTCTCCAAAAACTTTAAAGCCCAAATATCAACTACCGGCTTCTCCAAAAAACCATTTTGAAAAGCAAAGCTTTGAGTGGCTGTAAAGCGTTCATGCTCATCTCTTACTTGCGGTAAATATTCTTCATAACGACTAATCAGATAAAAAGTTGCAGCAAAAATATCAAAGGGTAGCGCTGACTTAGATCCGGTATTGAAAAAACAAGGAATATCATCCCAGGAGAAAACAGTAATGTCAATATCATTCACACCTTGTTCAAAAAGTAAATCATTACTTCGAATAAAAAACTCACTACCTAAAGGAGCTTTTGTATAGGTCATTTTTAACCCATTATGAGCAATAAACTCTTCTATTACCGTTGTAAAGCTAACTGGAATCTGTAAAATTCGACTAAAGACATGTTTAAAAACATAACGTAATCTTGGTGTAACTTTATGGGTATATACGAGTATCAATTGGGCTTAGCTTTTTTTAGAACAGGTTAATTTATAACAACGCTTGGTCTGCAAAGCTAAAATAATCTTTTTGTGTGATAATTAAGTGATCAAGTAGTTTTATCTCTAATAAGGCACCGGATTCTTTAATTTTTTTAGTCAATTGAAGATCAGAATTGCTAGGCTTTAATTTTCCAGAGGGATGATTGTGAGCGACAATAACTGCAACAGCCGATATTTCAATAGCTTTTTTAAATAAAAGCCGCACATCTACTAATGTTGCGGTGATTCCTCCTTTACTGAGTTGTTCCTTTGCTTCCACCCTATTTGAATTGTTCAGATATAATACCCAAAATTCTTCGTGTTGCAAATCATTTAATGAAGGATGAAGGATGTTAAAAACATCCAAACTACTTTTAATTACAGGCTTTACTTGCTGCCGTTCAAAATGTCTTCTTCTTCCAAACTCCAAGGCCGTAACGATACTAATGGCCTTTACAGCTCCAATTCCTTTAAAATTTGTAAGCTGAGGGATGGACAGTTTTGAGAGTTCGCTGATATTGTTATTTACGGACCCCAAAATACGTTTGCTAAGCGCTAGTGCAGTTTCATCTCTACTTCCAGATCCAATAACGATGGCCAAAAGTTCTGCATCGGTTAAAATTGACTTCCCTTTTGCCAATAGTTTTTCTCTTGGCCGATCGTCTAAAGACCATGCCTTAATTGGTATTGTATTCATTTTCAATGCTTTTTTTATTTAAAGATACACATATTCAAACATTCAATCCTTAAAATTTGAATGGTTTTTTTGCAGATACAGTTTCAGAGTAATACCTTTGCGCTCTATATTTCATTCGAAACATATATGAAAATTATAATAGCTGGAGCCGGTGATGTCGGCTTTCATTTAGCTAAGTTGTTGTCCTACGAATCACAAGACACTTATATAGTTGATTTTGATGGCGATAAATTAAACTATATCAACAACCATCTCGATGTATTTACCAAAAAAGGTGATGCAACTTCCATCTCCTTATTAAAGGAAATTGGAATCGGTTCAGCAGACCTATTACTAGCGGTAACGGAGTCACAAAATACCAATTTTACAATTTCAGTTGTTGGAAAAGCTTTGGGGGTTAAGAAGACCATTGCAAGAATCGACAATCCAGAGTTTTTAAAAAATGATGAAATTGATTTTAAAAAATTTGGAATCGATTTTATGATTTCTCCTCAAGAGTTGGCAGCGAATGAAATAAAAATGCTACTCAACCAATCTTGTTTTAACGATACGGTTCAATTTGAAAGCGGATTGTTTAACGTTATGGGAACTTTATTAACCTATAAGTCACCTATTGTAGATCTAACAGTTAAAGAAGCGAAGGATAAATTTCCAAGTATTGATTTTATAACCATTGCCATTAAAAGAGAAGGCAATACGCAGACCATTATTCCCAGAGGAGAAACCGTCTATCGTATGAACGACCAGGTTTATTTTTCTACACCTAAAGAAAGCATCCAAAAATTGCATGCCTTAATTGGTCAAGAGCAAATGGATATTAAAAACGTAATGATTTTAGGAGGCAGCAGCATTGGTTATAAAACTGCTAAAAAACTTTGTAGTGAAAATTTTAAGGTAAAACTTATTGAAAAAGACAAGGACAGGGCGTTGCAACTAGCAGACGAATTAAATAATGTACTTGTGATCAATGGTGATGGTAGAGAATTGGAATTACTAGAAGAAGAGAGCATTCGAGAAATGGATGCTTTTATCGCGGTAACCGGAGATTCTGAAACAAATATTATGTCTTGTTTGGTTGCAAAATCTAAAGGAATCAAGAAGACCATTGCCTTAGTAGAGAATATTGATTATATCAACATTTCTCAAACTATTGGTATTGATACTCTAATTAATAAAAAACTATTAGCAGCGAGCAGTATTTTTAGACATATTCGAAAAGGTGAGATTTTAGCCCTTGCCAACTTACATAATATTGATGCGGAAGTTCTAGAATTTGAAGTTCATGAAAATGCCAAAGTAACCAGAAAACCGATCCGAGAATTAAAATTTCCAAGAGAGGCTGTTTTTGGAGGAGTCATTAGAAATGGAAAGGCTTTGATGTCCTTTGGTCAATTTCAAATTGAGAGCGGTGATAAGGTGATTGTGTTTTGTTTGCCTGAGGCTATTTCATTGGTAGAAGAGATGTTTAAACCTCATTAGATGCACAATCTTAACCTGAAAATTATTTATCGATTTCTTGGGCTAACTGCCATGCTCAATGGGATTTTTATGCTCATCGCTGTTCCTTTTAGCTTGTATCATGAAGAAGAAGCTTTTAAAGGGATTTTAACAGGTGGGTTAGTTACCATAAGTATTGGTTTAGTATTGTACTTCTTTAACAAACCAAACTCAACAAACATTCAAAAAAAGGAAGGGTATTTAATCGTCACCTTAGGTTGGCTTATCCTTTCATTTACAGGCATGTTACCCTATATTTTTTCGGGAACCATACCGGACATTTCAAATGCTTTTTTTGAGACCATTTCTGGGTATTCTACGACGGGTTCATCGATACTTACGGATATTGAATCCATGCCAAAAGGTATTTTATTTTGGAGAAGTGCAACCCATTGGATTGGTGGTATGGGGATTATCGTATTGACCATTGCAATTTTACCTCTTTTGGGTATTGGAGGGATGCAGCTGTTTATGGCGGAAGCTCCTGGTCCTTCTACAGATAAATTACACCCTAGAATTTCTGACACGGCCAAAAGACTTTGGTTAATATATGTGGTTTTAACGTTTAGTGAATTCTTTTTACTAAAACTAGCGGGAATGACTTGGTTTGATGCAATCAATCATGCAATGGCAACTATGAGTACCGGTGGATTTTCTACTAAAAATGCCAGTGTGGCTCATTATAATGCCATGCCCATGGTGCAATACATCATCATCTTTTTTATGTTTGTTGCAGGAACCAACTTTGTCTTGTCCTATTTTGCCTTAAAGGGCAAGTTTCAAAAAATATTTAAAAGTGAAGAATTTAAATATTACTTCCTAGGAGTATTGGGCTTGACAATTGTTATTGCAGTTATTATTTTGTTTTTTCAAAATCCTGATTTACAAACAAGCATAGAACATCCGATGGTTTATGGAAAGGTAGAAAGTGCTTTTAGACACGCTGCCTTTCAAGTAATCTCTGTGATCACAACCACGGGGTTT